>Ga0055584_100003464_pt1 | contig 15577 bp, 12 predicted proteins | sample OSDHelmetaG_FD_58716 | JGI IMG/M metagenome (GOLD analysis project Ga0055584, IMG submission 58716) | Pelagic marine sediment microbial communities from the LTER site Helgoland, North Sea, for post-phytoplankton bloom and carbon turnover... | ecosystem: Environmental > Aquatic > Marine >... | reverse complement strand
TGGTGGCTGCCGGTCAGGCGCGACGCACACCAAAGCAGGGCTATATTGAAGTACGTAAATACAATGAAGATGTCGAAGACATGACTGATACCATTGAAGATTTAATCATGGATAAGTATCAGCTTAAGAGCCGCCGCAAAGCTCAGGACAAGCAGCTTAAAGAAGAAGAGAAGCAAGCTAAAAAACTTGCTAAGCAAAACAAAAGTAAGTCTGATGACACTCCAGTCGAAGTTAAACCGCAGCACTACGTACTGGACTTTGATGGCGACATTCGTGCTTCCGCAGTAGAAGAACTGCGTCAAGAAATTACCGCTGTTTTATCCGTGGCTCAGCCACAAGATGAAATTGTTTTACGCCTGGAATCTGCCGGTGGCATGGTACACGCCTACGGCCTTGCCGCGTCACAGTTAGAACGTATACGTGCAGCTAACCTTAATTTGACCATTTGTGTCGATAAGGTAGCTGCTAGTGGTGGCTATATGATGGCCTGCCTTGGCAACAAGATCGTGGCGGCACCGTTTGCCATCTTAGGTTCTATCGGCGTTGTGGCCGAAGTCCCCAACATTCATCGCCTACTTAAGAAACACGACATCGACGTAGACGTACTTACAGCGGGCGAGCATAAGCGCAGCCTAACGGTAATGGGTGAGAATACGCGGAAAGGCAAAGACAAATTTATGGAAGACCTACAAATCACTCATGATTTGTTTAAAGACTGGGTTGCCCAGCAACGCCCACAAGTGAATATCAAAGAAGTGGCAAATGGCGATGTTTGGTACGGCCAGCAAGCGTTAACAAACAACCTTGTTGATGCCTTGGGCACATCCGATGATTACTTACAGCAACTAGTGAAGCAAGACGCTTCGGTTATTTTGGTTAGCTACGAAGAAAAGAAAAGCGTGGGTGAAAAGCTAGGTTTGGCCGCATCTAGCGTAGTTGAAACCGTTTCTACACGTCTGTGGAGCCAAAGCCGCAACACCAATATTCACAGCTAAACCAGTAGTTAGACAAATGCTTAGGCTGGCTTTAGCCAAACGGCGGTGTCGTGGAATACGGCACCACCGTTAGGGAAGGCTTCATGAGCACTAGTTAGCAAATTAATCCCAACACCTTGTTTAAAAGCCTTGTTAGGCCACAAGCTTTCGCACACAAGGGTTCCTGGTAATATGCCTTTGGTGGCTTTAGCCGGTATGACAAGCGAACCATGTCGGTTACCAATCATCACTTCGGCTCCATCCTCTAATCCTAGATCTTTTAAATCATCTACATGAATCAGTAGGTCTGCACGTTTTTCCAGTTTCTGACTAATAGGTGATTCGTTAAACGAGGTGTTTAAAAAATGCCTTGCTGGAGCGGTTATCAAGCGCCACTGTCGATCACCAGCAACTTCATCAGTAATCGCCACGTGATCGGGGAAACCTGATAGTTTAACCTTGCTGCGCGGTATCTTTTGCCAGCCATGGCGGAAGTGAAACTTGCCATCGGCATGGCCAAAGCCGTCTAAATAGTGAGCAGTTTCAAATGGCAAAGCACAATCAATCCAATTGTCAGCTGACATCTTGGCCCAATCTAAGCCACTGCGCTCCACTAAATCTTTAACTAGCTCTATATCACTCATATAAAAAGCTTCTGACGTGGCGCCAAGGCGCTTGCCAAGCTCATTGATAAGCCAGTTGTTACTGCGGCACAAATCAGGGCCATCGATCACTTTTCGACCTAGCTGTAGGTGAGTATGGCCACCGCTGGCATAAATGTCATTGTGCTCAACAAACATAGTAGCGGGTAATACGAGATCAGCCATAGCGGCTGTTTCTGTCATAAACTGTTCATGCACACATAGCCAAAGGTCTTCTCTGGCCATGCCTTGGTGTACAAGTTTTGATTCTGGCGCCACCACCATAGGATTGGTGTTTTGGATCAACATCGCTTTTATAGGACCTTGGCCCTGTAAATCGTAGTCGCTACCTGTGAGTATGGGGCCAATACGGGACTGATCTAGGTATCTGCCTCTAGGCGTAGGAAAGTCTGCACCAACAACTAGTCGCTGGTTAATTGGATAGAGCCCACCATTACTATACAGCGCACCTCCGCCTAGGTGTTGCCAAGCGCCTGTGACAGCAGGCAAACATGCTACCGCATGCATATTGAAAGCACCATTACGGGAACGCGTAAAACCATAGCCTAGACGCAAAAAGGACTGGGGGGTAGCGCCGTAGAGTTGGGCGAATTCAGCTATTTGCGCAGCCGGAACGCCAGTGATATCAGCCGCCCAATCAAGATCTCGATGCTTCACATGTTCGGCTAAACCGTGTGGGTCGTCTGTGTATTCTTCTAAGTAGTCCCAATCTACCAAGTCATTGGCAAACAAGTAATGCATAACTCCGGTCGCTAGGGCGCCGTCAGTACCAGGGCGTAGCATGAGGTGTAGATCGGCTTTTTTAGCCGTGGCCGTTTCATAGGGGTCAATGACAACCAATTTAGCATCGTTATTAAGCTTGGCTTTGGTAATGTGGTGCATAAAATTGATTTGTGTATGTACAGGGTTGCCACCCCAAACCACAACTAACTTGCTATGCTTTACTTCACGCGGGTCAACGCCTCGTTTGGCGCCCGTTGCCGCTATAAAGCCAGCATCAGAAATACCTACGCAAATAGTAGACTTCTGACGTGTATAGCCCAGGGCTCGGGTCAAACGGTTAATGCTATCCCTTTGTACCAAGCCCATAGTGCCAGCGTAATAATAAGGCCAGATGGATTGCGCACCATGTTCTTTGGCAATGTTACGAAATCGGTCAGCCAAAATATCTAATGCTGTGTCCCAATCAATCTCGCGATAGGATTCTTTGCCCACGCCCTTAGGGCCAACACGTAGTAGGGGGCTTGTCAGTCGGTCAGGATGATGCACGCGGTCTGCGTAACGCGCTACCTTGGCGCATAGTACGCCTTGTGTGTAGCTATTGTCCTTGGACGCGTAGACACCACCAATGGTGTTCTGATCTAGACGTTCCACTTGCAGAGCGCAAGTGCTAGGGCAGTCGTGAGGGCAGGTTGTGGCTATTCTGGGCATGGTGGTTTTATTTGTTCTGCTTGTATCAGGCAGAGTGTACAATAGTCTGTACTTTTTGCCATCCAAAATATCACCTATGCCTCAGTTCCATCATTGGTCCGACTTTACCCAGTATTGGAGACAGCTTCAGTCCCAAGCTAGTCGTGGACTATTGGTTCTTGAGGAGTGCGCAGAAACCTATCAGCAAACACTGCCTAAACTGGTTGCTGAGGCAGACTTATCCGGTGTAAGCGTCAACCTGCCCGATAGTGATTTGCTAGGTGTGCGCAACATCAAGCCGCAACAGGCAATACAGTACTTGGGGCGTAGTCACAACCTAGTTATCTACCGTGCCTGTGACGAATTCAATGTTAATAGTTTTAGTGCCCTTTGTGGCACCTTAATAGGGGCTAGCTTAGCTGTATTGATCGTACCTGCGGGTGAGCCTTGGCAAGAGCAATTAGACGCTCAAGGGGCTGACTATGGCTATAGCGCGGATACAGTTAAATCGCCCTTTAAAAACTGGTGGCAAGGTTTATGGCAGCACCAGCGTGGTGTTATGCAGTTGTTTAAACAAGCACAGCAGAACCTAGGTAACGCGGATGTTGATATGCCGACGCTGCCCGCAATTAAATCTGCGCCTGATCTAACATCGATTAGTTTGCTGCCAGATCAGCAACAATTGCTTGGCCAGTTAGTTGAACTGGCAGATTTGGCTAGCCCCTCTAACAGGCAATTAATTTGGGTGTCTGGCGCAAGAGGCCGGGGTAAAAGCGTCGCTGTGGCCAAGGCTCTAGAGCACTTAGCAGCTAACGGCATCGATTCACTAATTACTAGTGCTGCCAGTCAAACGGCAGGGGCTGTGTTGCATCAACATGGTGACCAAGCTCGTTACTTGCCCATTGATCAGTTGTTACAACATACGCCAGCCCAACCGAGCAGTTCTATACTGGTTGTTGAAGAGGCGGCAAGTCTGCCGCAAGCCTTGTTGCAAGCCTTAATGCAGCGCTTTTGCTTATTGGTGTTAGTGAGTTCTAGTGATGGTTACGAAGGCACCGGCCAAGGTTTGTCATTGAAACTGCCAGCGTTGGCTCAACGTCATCATTTCGAGCTAAGCCAAATAGAGCTAAGCCAACCGATTCGGTGGCAAGCAGGCGATCTGTTAGAAGACCTTATTCAACAAAGCTTTTTAGCGCCGGTATTTCCGCAAATGAGTTCCACGTTAGATATGGCGCGTGTTAAATATCGTCAGTTTAGCGGCGCTGAGTTAGCCCTAGACAGTGCGTTATTGTCTCAAGTATACGGTCTATTGAGCTTGGCGCATTATCAAACCACACCCCAAGATTTGCGTTTGCTGCTAGATCATCCAGATCTGACTAGCCATTGTTGGTTGGACCAGCAAGGTAATCTCATTGGCGTTGCTTGTCTAATGGCCGAAGGTAATCTAGCAGCTGATTTAAGCGTGGCGGTGGCCCGTGGGCAAAGGCGGGTAAAAGGTCACTTGCTAGCACAAATATTAGCGCAACAGGCAGGTTGTGCTGAGGCTGCCCAGTTGTCTATGCAGCGTATTCAGCGTATTGCCGTGCATCCTAATCTTCAGGGACAAGGCATTGGGCGTGCTATGTTGCAGCAAATAAAGGGGTTTTACCAAGCTTCAGGGACAACCCAATGGCTGGGATCTAGTTTTGCCGCCGAGCCGGATGTGATTCGCTTTTGGCAAACAGCAGGCTACCAAGTAGTGTGGGCGGGGCAGCGCCTTGATGCTGCTACAGGTTTGCCAAGTGTGCAGGTAGTATTACCATTGCAAAGCCAAGGCTCCAGGCTATGTAAGTTGTTACAGGCCAACTTCTATCATTACTACGGTCAGTTATATTGGGTTTCACCGCTAAGCCAGGCCATCTTGGCTTTGCTGGCGCCGGCTTACCGTGGTGTGCCTAGTGAATTATTGGTAAATCTGATTGACCAGGTGGCCAACTACCATGGCAATGTCTATGGCGTCCAAGGATATTTGTACTTAGCGCTGTTACGTAAAGAACACTTGCTTAGCAATGAAATACAATGGCTGAGCCATCACTGGCAGCCCCAGCTTAATCAAAAGCAGTACACACAGCTTACTCGTCAAGTAGCAGGGCAGCAATTACCACTGCAAGACGACTTTCTGCCGTTCATGTGAAACAAAAGAAAAGGTTGTACTCCATAGACTCAGGGCAGATAATAGTGCCTTGTAAAAATTGTTGATTTTAAAGAGTTTCAAGTGACCATTAAGCTTACCCAATACAGCCACGGTGCTGGCTGCGGCTGCAAAATTGCACCGCAGGTTTTAGATACTATTCTTCAAAGTCAGTTGCCGGCTATGGCAACTGCTAATGATGCTAATCTTTTGGTTGGCAATGACAGTCGTGACGATGCTGCCGTTTATGACCTAGGCGACGGCACAGCGGTGGTAAGTACCACCGATTTCTTTATGCCTATTGTTGATGATGCCTTTGATTTTGGTCGTGTTGCTGCCACCAACGCTATTAGTGATATCTACGCCATGGGCGGTACGCCACTGATGGCCATTGCCATCTTGGGTTGGCCAATTGATAAGCTGGCCCCAGAAGTTGCTGGCCAAGTAATTGATGGTGCCCGTCAGGTGTGTGCAGAAGCTGGCATGATGTTAGCTGGTGGTCACAGTATTGATGCACCAGAGCCTATCTTTGGTTTGGCTGTGACCGGTCGTGTCGATATTGATCAGTTAAAGCGTAATGACCAAGCCAAAGCTGGTGATTGTTTGCTGCTAACTAAGCCTCTTGGCGTGGGTATTCTTACTACCGCTGAAAAGAAAGGTTTGCTGCGTGGCGAAGACACCCAGCTAGCGCGCGATAACATGGTTAAACTCAACATCATTGGCGCAAACCTAGCCAAGGTTGAAGGTGTTAACGCCATGACTGACGTTACTGGTTTTGGCTTGATGGGACACTTGTTGGAAGTCTGCCGTGGTAGTGAATTACAAGCTACGGTTAAGGAATCTCAGGTGCCGTTACTAACGGACTTGGATTTTTATCTGGATAAAAATGCCGTACCTGGAGGTAGTGGTCGTAACCATGCCAGCTATGGTCAGCACTTACCGAGCATGACGGATCGTCAAATCAATGTGCTATGTGATCCACAAACCAGTGGTGGTCTACTAGTTTCGGTGTCCGCAGATGCCAAACAGCAGGTCGAAGAGCTACTAGAAAGCCAAGGCATGCCTGTACATTGGATCGGTGAACTAAGTGACAAGACAGATGGTGGTAGCTGGGTAACCCTAAGCTAATGACTACCACACAGATGCCTACCGCGCTAACTTCAGATCAATTTGACGAACTCCTGCTGAGTGAACGTCCCATGATCGATTTACGCGCGCCTATCGAATTTGAAAAGGGCGCATTTACCGGTAGCGTCAGCTTGCCTCTAATGAGCGATCAAGAGCGTGAGCTGATTGGTACCTGTTACAAAGAGCAGGGCCAAGATGCTGCGATCAAACTAGGACATGAGCTAGTTAACGGCGACGTTAAGCAACAGCGTGTAGTTGCTTGGGTAGAGCAGATGCAAGCAAAGCCAGATACCATCATGTATTGCTTCCGTGGTGGCCTACGCTCACGTATATCGCAACAATGGTTGGCCGAAGCCGGTTATCCTATTGCCTTTGTTGAAGGTGGCTACAAGGCCATGCGTCAACACTGTATTACGCGTACCGAAGAGCTGGTGGAGCAATTGCCTGCTTTGGTATTGAGTGGCCGCACCGGCACAGGTAAGACACGCGTTTTGGTAGATTTTCCTCGCTATGTAGATCTAGAAGGCTTAGCCCATCACCGGGGTTCTAGCTTTGGCAAACAGTTTGACCCACAGCCTAGTCAGATTAATTTTGAAAGTGCGCTGACCCTACGTTTGTTGCAATTAGCCCGAGCGGGTAATCAACCCGTAGCTTTTGAAGATGAAAGCCGCCTAATAGGCCGCTGCATGTTACCTGAGTGTCTACAAGCTAAGCTCAAGGCCTCTCCTATCCTTGTGCTAGAAGATGATGTAGAAGCCCGTGTTGATCGTATTTTAGAAGAATACGTGGTTGAAGCCACTGCCGTGCGTGAAGAGCGTTTGGCAGACAAGCAAGCGGCTTTTGAACATCTTTCGGAAGGCTTGCAAGACAGTATGTATCGCATTCGTAAGCGTCTAGGAGCAGAGGCTCACGAGGAAGGGCAGAAACTACTTGCCAATGCGCTACAGCAGCAGTCGCTTACAGACAACTTTTCTGCGCACAGAGATTGGATTCGTTTCCTGCTTAACCGGTATTATGACCCCATGTATGATTACCAACTTTCATTGAAGCAAGAAAGGGTGGTAATTCGCGGTACTGCCAATGAGTTACGTAGTTGGCTAGCTAAAAACAATTAATTCCTAACACCTAGCCAGCTACTGGCTAAACCACAACAAGGACATTTTATGAAATCTAGAGCTGCAATTGCCTTGGCTGCCGGCCAACCACTTACTATTGCCGAAGTTGATGTACAGGGCCCGCAAGCGGGTGAAGTTTTAGTGCGCATGGTAGCCACCGGTGTGTGTCACACGGACGCTTTCACCTTGTCTGGTGCTGACCCAGAAGGTATCTTCCCATCTATCCTAGGCCACGAAGGTGGTGGCGTAGTAGAAGAAGTGGGTGAAGGTGTTACCAGCCTTGCTGTAGGTGATCATGTAATTCCTCTATATACGCCAGAATGTGGTGAGTGTAAGTTCTGTAAGTCTGGCAAGACTAACCTTTGCCAAGCTATCCGTTCTACTCAAGGTCAAGGTTTGATGCCCGACGGAACTACGCGTTTCTCCCTAGACGGTAAGCCTCTTTATCACTATATGGGTACGTCTACTTTCTCTGAGTACACAGTGGTACCAGAAATCGCCCTAGCTAAGGTTAACAAAGAAGCCCCTCTAGACAAGGTATGCCTACTAGGTTGTGGTATTACTACGGGCATCGGTGCGGTACTCAACACAGCTAAGGTGCAGCCAGGCGACTCTGTTGCGGTATTTGGTTTGGGTGGTATTGGTCTGAGCGTTGTACAGGGTGCCGTGATGGCTGGCGCTGGCCGTATCATGGTTATTGACATCAACGAAGACAAGTTTGAAATGGCGCGTATGCTTGGCGCAACAGACTTTGTTAACCCTAAGAACTACGATGCACCGATTCAGGACGTAATCGTTGAATTGACTGACGGCGGTGTAGACTACTCCTTTGAGTGTATCGGTAACGTTAACGTCATGCGTTCTGCTTTAGAGTGCTGTCACAAGGGTTGGGGCGAGTCCATCATCATCGGTGTGGCCGGTGCCGGTCAAGAAATCAGCACACGTCCGTTCCAATTGGTAACGGGTCGTAGCTGGCGCGGTACCGCCTTCGGTGGCGTTAAGGGACGTAGCCAATTACCTGATTACGTTGAGCGTTACATGGCTGGTGAAATCAAGATTGATCCAATGGTAACTCATACTATGGGCCTAGAAGATATCAACAAGGCCTTTGATTTGATGCACGACGGCGAAAGTATTCGTTCTGTCATTATCTTTTAATAGTATTCGTTACTAATCGAAAAGGGGTTTGGTGCCTAGTCAGTTAAAGACGGCAACCACAGCCCCTTTTTTGTTCAATTATAGGAAACAGCAAGGAAACAGCAATGTCCCTAAAATTACTTTCTGATGTTAGAGTACACGGCGGTCAGTTGCAGCGCTACGAACACGACTCAGCCACTGTAAGCAGCAATATGGTATTTGCCATCTTCTTGCCATCTAGCACTCAAAATACACCAGCTCCAGTGATGTACTGGTTGTCTGGTTTGACCTGCTCTGATGAAAATTTCAGCCAAAAGGCCGGTGCCTTTGGTTTAGCGCAAGAACTAGGTTTAGCCATTGTTATGCCTGATACCAGCCCTCGTGGTCTAGGTTTGCCTGGCGAAGATGATGCTTATGATTTTGGTAGTGGTGCCGGTTTCTATGTCAACGCCACGCAAGCGCCTTGGTCTGATAACTATCATATGTACGATTATGTGAATCAGGAACTGCCGGCTTTAATCGAAGCCAATTTCCCGGTTACTGACCAGCGTTCTATTAGCGGTCATTCTATGGGTGGTCATGGCGCTTTGATTAGTGCCCTTAAGCAGCCTGGGCGTTTTTCTTCTGTATCAGCCATGGCGCCAATTTCTTCGCCTAGCTTGTGCCCATGGGGCGACAAAGCATTCACAGGTTACATTGGTGCAGACAAGGCCGAATGGACCAACTGGGATGCTAATGAGCTTGTACAAGCCAACAAGGTCCAAGGTATTGCGCCACAAGAGTTGTTTATCTGCCAAGGTGATGCTGATCCGTTTTATGCTGAGCAGCTACGCCCAGAGGTATTCTCGGCCACCTGTGAAGCCATTGCGCATCCGCTGAAGTATCATAGCCGTGAAGGTTATGATCATAGTTACTACTATATTAGTAGTTTCATCGGCGAACATATGCGTTATCATGCGCAACATTTGGGACTGATCTAAGATACCTTATGAGTGATACTCCACGCCAAACGCGCCATGGTCATATGGCGCGTGTTTCCAAGCTAGCCTTGGGCGACGAAGCCTTACCTGTACGCTTTATGTACAAGACCGTTCCGGAACACGCCAATGACACTGGTTGGCGCCTGTTCACTGGTTATGAAAGTGACGAATTCCTAGCTGAATTTGAAAACCTACCACCGTTTCCGTTAGAACCACTTGTTGAAAAGGACCCTAGCTTGGAAGCTTTGTTGGATAACAACGCTGGTAGTGTTTGGGAACGCCCACCTGGTGCTGAATGGCAACCGGTAGAAGACTTTGAAATCCCTTATGAAGAAGTGGATGTAGAAATCAACGGCGACCTAGAAAACCTCATGGAACCTATCTGGAAATAACTGCGTGTTATTAAGCTATCAGCAGTTCAATGCAGGCGAGGGCGTACCACTTGTTGTTATACACGGCTTGTTTGGTGCCGCTGACAATTGGCGTACTCATGTAGTGCGCTGGAGCGAAGAACGCCACGTCATCAGTTTGGATCTGCGTAACCACGGTTATTCCTTTCATTCTCCTGACATGTCCTATGCCCATATGGCGGATGACGTGGTGGCTTTGTTAGAACACCTAGGTATCAAGCAAGCACACATCCTTGGTCACTCTATGGGTGGCAAGGTGGCTGCACAGCTTGCACTGAACAACCCTCAGCTTGTCGCGAGTTTGATCCTTGCTGACATTGCTCCTGTGCCTTATGCACCGCGTCATCAGGATATCTTGGCAGGCTTAAATGCCGTTGATCTGGTTAATCTTAAGAGTCGCATGCAAGGTCTTGACGTGCTCAATACCTATGAACCTGACATTAAGGTTTGTCAGTTTCTGATTAAGAGCTTGTACCGCACTGAGTGCAAGGAATTTGCTTGGCGTTTCAATCTAAAGACTATTGAAGAGCAGTATCAAAATATTAGTGCCGCGCCAGAAGGCACGGCCTATCAAGGTCCTGTGCTAGCCCTAAAGGGTGAGAAGTCCGCCTATATTTTGCCAGAGCATAAAGCGGCATTTGCTAGCTTGTTCCCTAAAACACAGCTTAAAGTCATGACGGATTGTGGCCATTGGCTGCATGCCGAAAAGCCTGACTTGTTCGTGCGCCTAGTATCTCGGTTTATCCGCGATACTGAGCCTAAGTAATGCGCATCCTTTTGCTTTCGGCCTACGATGCGGATAGTCATCGCTATTGGCGTCAGCAAATCGTTTCTCAGTTTTGTGGTTATGATTGGACTCAGCTGGTCTTGCCTGGGCGCTATTTCAATTGGCGCATTCGTGGCAACAGCTTGCAATGGGCGCTGACTAAAAGGCATAAGCTAGAGCAAGATTATGACCTCATAATAGCTACTTCTATGGTAGACCTGTCAGCTTTGAAAGGCATGGTGCCTAACCTGGCATCTATTCCTAGTCTGGTGTATTTTCACGAGAACCAGTTTGCCTATCCCGTGAGCCAGCAACAAACCAATACGGCTAAGCAGGCCAATATTGAACCCATGATGGTCAATTTGTATACCGCCGTTTGTGCTACTCAGTTGGCATTTAACAGTGCCTATAATCGGGATAGCTTTATTGCTGGTGTAGCTGATTTGATGAAACGCCTACCAGAAAAGCTACCTGCTAGTTTGCTGGATGATTTGTTTAATAAGTCCCAAGTGCTGCCTATTCCTATTGCGCTACAGTCTAGCGTCAATCGCATGGTTAATAGTTTAAATAAGCCTATTAATCTTGTGTGGAATCATCGTTGGGAGTACGACAAGGGGCCAGACTTATTGTTGGCTTGCCTGCGTGAGTTAAGAGCACAGAAGCTAGACTTCAAACTGCACTTGTTAGGGCAGCAGTTCCGCAAACAGCCAGAGGCCCTGGAGTCTGTTCAGGCTGAGTTTTTGGACCAGTTGGGGCAGGTGGGCTTTGTTGATTCGAAACTAGACTACGAAGCACTTCTGCAAACTTGTGATTTTGTTATTTCTACGGCTTATCACGAGTTTCAAGGTCTTGCTGTGGGGGAAGCCGTACAGTGTGGTTGCTTGCCTTTGTTGCCGAATCGCTTGAGTTATCCAGGGTTGGTTGGCACAGAACATTGTTTCGATTCCGCGGGCGATATAGAACATCAGGCCATGGCTTTTGTTGCACAAATTAGAGTTTGGCAAAGCCTACCACCAGAACAACGCCAGACAATATGGCAAAGCCTGCCGGTACAGTCTTATACTTGGCCAAGTCTTGGCCCGGCGTACCAAGCTTGCATAGAAGCCACTGCAGGCCTGTGATAGAATGGCCGCCAATTCATTCATAGCTTAACGCTAGTACTGCACCATGACTCGACAAAAGAAAAAAATGCCTTCCGTGGCTGGCCATACCTTCAACCCTCAGAAGAAGAAAAAGCCCGAGAAAGAAGGTTTCCATCCTGAAAGCTATCGTACGCGAAAGCAAAAAGGCATGGCTGTTAAAAAGAAGCAAAAATCCGTCTATCAGCAGTTTGTTGACGACAATAAGGGCTAATACTACCCTTCATTGCCTTCCTACCTTGAAATCATATTCCGCAACCCCATATTTGCTTAGGTAACGGGTCAATATTCCCGTATTAAACATACCCTGTAGAATTGGAGTTTATAATTTCATGAGTAACACAGCACAAAAGGAAACCTTAGGCTTTCAAACGGAAGTAAAGCAGCTATTACATTTGATGATTCACTCATTGTATAGCAATAAGGAAATTTTCCTTCGTGAACTAATTTCTAATGCCTCTGATGCGGCCGACAAGATGCGCTTTGCCGCTCTTGCCGATGGCAATCTATATGAAGGCGATAGTGAACTGGCCATTCGTTTGAGCTTTGATGCCGACGCCAAGACTCTGACTATCGCCGATAACGGCATTGGTATGAACCGCGATGACGTTATCGAACACCTAGGTACTATCGCTAAATCTGGTACCTCTGAGTTCCTACAAAACCTAACTGGCGACCAGCAGAAGGACTCCCAGTTGATTGGTCAGTTTGGTGTTGGTTTTTACTCCTCTTTTATCGTTGCCAAAGAAGTTGAAGTGCGCACTCGTAAGGCTGGCACTGACGCATCTGAGGGTGTTAGTTGGCGTTCAGCAGGTGAGGGTGACTTTACTATTGAGGCCGTCGAGCTGGCACAACGTGGTACGACTATCATCTTGCACTTGAAAGATGACGAAACAGAATTTGCTGATGCCTTCCGTTTGCGCAACCTAGTACGTAAATACTCCGATCACATTTCGATTCCAGTGATCATGCCCAAGCAACACATGGGTGAGGAAGACGCACCTGCTGAGCCAGAAGACGAAACCGTTAATGCTGCCACGGCCCTGTGGACCAAGTCCCGTACTGAAGTAGAAGACGAGCAATACCAAGAGTTCTACAAGCATATCTCCCATGATTTCCAAGATGCCCTTAACTGGTCCCACAACAAGGTGGAAGGTAAGCTGGAATACACTAGCTTGCTGTACTTGCCAAGCAAGGCACCGTTTGACATGTGGCAGCGTGATGCCAACCGTGGTCTAAAGCTATATGTGCAGCGCGTATTTATTATGGACGAGGCAGAGCAGTTCTTGCCAATGTACCTACGCTTTATGAAGGGTGTGGTGGATTCTAATGACCTATCCCTCAACGTTTCTCGTGAGATCCTACAAAAGGATCCTGTTATCGACTCCATGCGTTCTGCATTGACCAAACGTGTTTTGGATATGCTAGAAAAAATGGCCAAGAAGGATGCCGAGAAATACGCTCAGTTTTGGTTGGAATTTGGTCAGGTCTTGAAAGAAGGCCCTGCCGAAGACATGGCTAACAAAGACAAGATTGCTAAACTACTTCGCTTTGCTAGCAGTCATGACGACAAGTCAGAGCAGACTCATGGTTTGGTTGACTACATTGCTCGCATGCAAGAAGGCCAAGACAAGATCTACTACGTAGTAGCAGAGAACCACAACACAGCTAAAAACAGCCCGCACCTAGAGATCTTCCGCAAGAAGGGTATTGAAGTGTTGCTATTGTCTGATCGTGTTGATGAGTGGTTAATGTCTCATATGATGGACTTTGACGGCAAGCAGCTCCAAGACGTTGCTAAAGGTAGCCTAGACCTAGGGGATATTGAAGACGAAGCTGACAAGGCCAGTCAAGCAGAGCAGGAAGAACAATTCAAAGACCTAGTAGAACGAGTGCAAAGCCAGCTTTCAGCAGAAGTTGAAAGTGTACGTGTTACCCAACGTCTAACAGACTCTCCCGCTTGCCTAGTGGTAGCCGAGCACGAAATGGGTGCACAGATGCGCCGTATTATGGAAGCCGCAGGTCAGGCTATGCCTGATACCAAGCCTACTCTTGAACTAAACCCTGAGCACCCGCTCGTGGTTAAGCTGGATCAAGAAGCCGACGAAGAACGCTTTGCCGATCTAACTAAGGTACTATTTGATCAGTCTTTGTTAGCCGAAGGTGGTCAGCTTACTGACCCGGCTGCTTATGTAAGCCGCTTGAACAAGCTATTGTTGGAGCTGTCTGCGTAAGTCGTTGCGGGGTTCTAACTAGCAGGTACGAAAAAGGGCAGTTAAAACTGCCCTTTTTTTATGTTTGGATGTTTGATGTCTGCTAGTTGGCTAGCACACACATATCAGACCTTGCAGTAAAGCTGATGCAGCGTGCGAATGACTTCGGATGCACGACTATCACCTAAAGAGTAAAAGATAGTCTGGGACTCACGACGAGTTTTAACTAGTCCATCTTTGCGCAAAACAGCGAGATGCTGCGATAGGGCAGACTGGCTTAGGTTAACCTGTTCATTCAACTCAGATACAGATAACTCTTTGCCTTCTAAGTTGCATAGAATTAACAGTCGGCTTTCGTTAGCAATGGCCTTGAGCATTTGTGCTGCTGTTTGGGCGTTTGCCTTTACGTCGTCTAAAGTGGATTCCATTGTTGCTGCATCTGACATGATAAGTGCCCTAAAAAATGAATCTCTAAATAAGAAAATGCTTAATTGATGTTCATATTACAACAATTAGTAAAAATCGACAATAAACAAAGCATATGGTTATTAAGAGAAATCAATTTTTGTCCAAATTGGGCAGTGATCTGATGGTTTTTCCATGCCCCGGATCTCATAATCGATGCCGGCGTCCTGGCATTTTTGCATTAAGCTGTCTGTTAACATGATTTGATCAATACGTAGACCGCGGCGCGGCTCTCTCTCAAAGCCCTTGGAGCGGTAATCAAACCAGCTGTAATGGTCACCTTCTGGATACAGATCGCGATAGCTGTCAGTGAATCCATAATCATACAAACGCTGCATCCATTCGCGCTCTTCTGGCTGAAAGCTTGTCTTACCGGTTTTTAACCAACGTTTGCGGTTGTCTTCACCGATACCAATGTCTGTGTCAGTAGCCGAGATATTTACATCACCCATAACGATTAGCTGGTCACTAGCCTGATGCTGGTCTTCTAATAAGTCTTGCAAGCCTTGATAGAAAGCACGCTTAGCAGGGAACTTGGTTTCGTGGGTAATGCTTTCGCCTTGCGGGAAGTAACCGTTGTAAACCACCACATGGTTACCGTTGCCGGCATCTAACTTGGCGCCTACGAGGCGTTTTTGACTTTCTTCTGTATCACCAGGTAAACCCTTGTAGGATTCTAGAATCGGCAAGTTAGTCATTAAGGCCACACCATAGTGTCCCTTTTGACCATGAGTAATGATGTCATAGCCTAAGTCAGCTAAATCAGCATGTGGAAACTCACTATCTTGCACCTTGGTTTCTTGCAGACCAATGACTGCTGGTTGGTACTTTTCAACAATAGCTTGGACTTGGTGAATACGGGCGCGAACACTATTGATATTGAAAGAAATAAAATGCACTGATGGCTCCTTGAATAACGCTTAAAAGGACATATAACAGGTATAGCAAATGCCCCGTTTTTGTTGGGAAAATGATACTATACTAATCCACTTAAAGGCCCTTTTTTTT
>Ga0055584_100003463_pt1 | contig 15578 bp, 29 predicted proteins | sample OSDHelmetaG_FD_58716 | JGI IMG/M metagenome (GOLD analysis project Ga0055584, IMG submission 58716) | Pelagic marine sediment microbial communities from the LTER site Helgoland, North Sea, for post-phytoplankton bloom and carbon turnover... | ecosystem: Environmental > Aquatic > Marine >... | reverse complement strand
GCTATCCGTGAAGGTGGTCGAACAGTTGGGGCGGGTGTCGTCTCTAAAATTATTGAGTAAGGGAACATGGCAGAGCAACAAATAATTAGAATTCGTTTAAAGGCATTTGATCATCGCTTAATCGATCAGTCTACGCGTGAAATCGTTGAGACCGCGCGTCGTACCGGTGCACAGATCAAAGGTCCTATTCCTCTGCCGACTAAAAAGGAGCGTTATACAGTATTAATTTCGCCTCATGTGAATAAGGATGCGAGAGATCAATACGAAATACGTACTCATAAACGCTTGTTAGATATTGTAGATCCAACTGAAAAAACTGTAGATGCGTTAATGAAATTGGATCTAGCAGCGGGTGTAGATGTTCAGATAAAACTGAATTAATACAATCTATATCAAGAAATTTAGACAAGATTTATCGGAAAATTTGAAATGACGATCGGGATAATTGGCAGAAAACGCGGTATGACAAGGGTCTTCACAGAAGATGGCCAGTCTGTGCCCGTGACAGTGATTGAAGCTGGCCCAAATCGCGTTGCCAGCATGACTGACCCAGCTCGAAACGGCTATCGGGCAGTTCAGGTTGCTTGGGGCGAAAAACGCAAGAATCTTATTAGTAAGCCAAAGGCAGGCGAGTTATCCAAAGCATCAATTGAGTCTGCCTCAGGATTAACGGAGTTTCGTTTGGATGAAGGCGAAGGTGATGAGCTTGCTCCGGGTGCAGAACTAAAAGTCGACATGTTTGAAAATGGCCAGATAGTTGATGTAACCGGAACAAGTATTGGTAAAGGTTACGGTGGTGTTATCAAGCGTCATAATTTCAGTCATCAACGAAACTCTCACGGTAACTCTATTTCTCACCGTGCGCCTGGATCGATAGGACAATGTCAAACGCCAGGTAGAGTTTTTAAAGGCAAAAAAATGGCAGGTCACATGGGTAATGTACGCAGAACCTGTCAGAACCTTGAAATAGTAAAAGTCGATCTGGAAAGAAACTTATTGTTGGTCAAAGGTGCTGTACCAGGTTCGAAAGGTGGCAAGGTAATTGTGAAACCTGCAGTAAAGGCACGAAGCTGAGATGAGTACTATGGAAATTACCTTACATAAAGCTGGCGGTAAATCGGGAAAAGTAAAAGTTTCCGAAGCTATATTTGGCACTGCTTACAACGAACCACTAGTGCATCAAATACTGACCTCCTATACAGCAGGTTCGCGAGCAGGCACTAAAGCGCAAAAAAGCCGCTCCGATGTCAGTGGCGGTGGTAGAAAGCCATTTAAGCAAAAAGGCACGGGACGTGCACGAGCCGGTACCATTCGCGGCCCAATTTGGCGTGGTGGAGGTGTGACCTTTGCGGCAAGACCAAGAGATTACTCGAAGAAGGTTAATAAAAAGATGTATCGCGGCGCAATGCGATCTATTTTTTCAGAATTAGTCAGGCAGGATCGATTGATTTGTGTTGACGAATTTGTAGTAGATGAGCCGAAAACAAAGAATGCGATTGAGAAGCTGGCAGAAATTCAATTGACTGAAGGTTTAATCATTACTGAAGAAGTAACCAAGGATCTTTATCTTGCGACTCGAAATATTCCGAAAGTGGATATTATTGATACGACTGAAATCGATCCTTATTCATTGATTGGTTTTAACAAGGTGCTGATAACCAAAAGTGCTCTGGAAAAAGTGGAGGCCTGGTTGTCATGAGTAATAATGAAAGATTAATGAAAGTGTTATTGGCTCCACGAGTCACTGAGAAAAGCACAATCATCGGTGATAAACACAATCAATATGTTTTTAAAGTAGTAAAGAATGCGAGTAAACCTGAAATTAAGAAAGCCGTTGAATTAATGTTCACGGTAGAAGTCGATTCTGTTCAGGTATGTATTGTTAAAGGGAAACGTAAAAGGTTCAAAAATGTAGGTGGTAGTCGTTCAGACTGGAAAAAAGCCTATGTGAAGTTGAAGCCTGGTTTCGATATAGATTATATAGGTGCTTGATAAAGTGAGTGTAAGACGATGCCATTAGTTAAACCTAGACCTACCTCGCCCGGAAGACGCGGCGTAGTTAAAGTCGTTAATCCGGAGCTTTATAAGGGCGCACCCTATGAACCATTGCTGGAAAAACAAAGTAAGACAGCTGGTCGTAACAACGCGGGTCGAATAACAGTTCGTCATCGTGGTGGTGGTGCAAAGCAACGTTACAGGATCATAGATTTTAAGCGTGATAAAGATGGTATTGCGGCAAAAGTAGAACGAATTGAGTATGACCCAAATCGTAGCGCTAATATTGCACTGCTTTTATACATCGATGGTGAGCGCAGATATATCATTGCTCCAGATGGTGTACCACAGGGGACTGATTTGATATCGGGCAATCAATCACCGATCAAACCGGGTAATTGCCTGCCTTTAAGGAATATTCCCGTTGGTTCAACAGTTCATTGTATTGAATTGAAGCCTGGCAAGGGTGCACAGATTGCACGTAGTGCCGGTACAAGTGCGCAACTTGTGGCAAGAGAAGGTGCTCACGCAACGTTGAGATTAAGGTCTGGCGAAATGCGTAAAGTTCTCGGTGATTGCCGAGCTACTCTTGGTGAAGTTGGTAATGGCGAACATTCCTTACGCCAACTCGGTAAGGCTGGCGCAAAGCGTTGGAGAGGCATTCGGCCAACTGTACGCGGTGTAGCGATGAACCCTGTAGATCACCCTCATGGTGGTGGTGAAGGTCGTACTTCAGGTGGGCGTCATCCGGTAAGTCCTTGGGGCGTACCAGCAAAAGGTTTTAAGACTCGTAAAAATAAACGTACAGATAACATGATTGTACGCAAGCGTAGTAAAAAGAAGTAGATAGATAACAGGAGATACTAGTGCCACGTTCAGTTAAAAAAGGTCCTTTTGTTGATCATCACCTGACCAAAAAGGTGGAGACGGCAAAACAAAATAATGACAAGAGACCGCTCAAGACATGGTCTAGACGCTCTATGATTCTCCCAGACATGGTTGGCCTGACGATAGCTGTACATAATGGAAGAGATCATATGCCGATCTTTATTTCTGAAAATATGGTAGGTCATAAACTAGGTGAGTTTGCGCTAACGCGAACATATCGCGGGCACACGGCTGATAAGAAAAGTTAATAAAGTCATGGGAACAAAAGCAACATTAAAATATGCAAGGATATCTCCGCAGAAAATGCGCTTGGTAGCAGATCAAATCAGGGGCTTATCTGTTGATCGTGCTTTGAATATCCTGACCTTTAGTAATAAGAAAGGTGCAGACATTGTAAAAAAGGTGTTGGAGTCTGCTATAGCAAATGCAGAACACAATGATGGTGCGGATATTGATGAGTTGAAAGTATCTGCTATATGTGTTGATCAGGGCCCAACCTTAAAGCGTCTGCGTCCACGAGCTAGAGGACGTGCTGACAGAATAATTAAGCGTATGAGTCATCTAACAGTAACAGTAGCCGAACCTGAAGAGCGAGTAAGTTAATGGGACAAAAGGTACATCCAGTTGGAATTCGACTCGGTATCATTAAGGACTGGACGTCTAAATGGTATGCCGACTCAAAACACTACGCGGAATATTTACATACAGATTTACGTGTACGTGATTACGTACGCGAAAAGCTGGCAAATGCATCTGTTAGTCGTATTCAGATTGAGCGTCCGGCAAACAACGCAAAGGTGATTATCCACACAGCGAGACCAGGGATTGTAATTGGTAAGAAAGGTGAGGATATTGATCGTTTACGCAATGATATCACTAAGATGATGGGTGTTCCGGCAACTGTAAGTGTTGAGGAAATTCGTAAACCTGAATTAGATGCGTACCTTGTAGCGGAAAGCGTAGCGCAACAAATTGAACGACGAATTATGTTTCGTCGTGCAATGAAACGAGCAGTAACCAACACTATGCGTTTAGGTGCATTAGGTATCAAGATTAATGTAGCTGGACGATTGAACGGCGCAGAAATTGCTCGTTCAGAATGGTATCGCGAAGGTCGCGTGCCACTGCATACTCTCAGAGCTGATATTGATTATGGGGTTGCAGAATCAAATACGACTTATGGCGTGATTGGCGTCAAGGTTTGGATTTTCAAAGGTGAAGTGCTGAAACATGAAAAAGTAGTTGAAGAAGAAGATGCAGCTCCACAGCCTACACCTGCAACAAGTTAATGGAAAACGATCGTGTTACAACCTAAGAAAACAAAGTTTAGAAAAATGATGAAAGGCCGCAATCGCGGTCTGGCAAATACTGGCTCCAAAGTAAGTTTTGGTGAATTTGGTATGAAAGCTACCGGACGTGGGCGTATTACGGCTCGTCAGATAGAAGCAGCCAGACGTACGATTACCCGCAAAGTGAAGCGCGGCGGTAAACTTTGGATCAGAGTATTTCCTGATAAGCCGATTACCAAGAAGCCACTTGAGGTCCGACAGGGTAAAGGTAAAGGTAACGTAGAGTACTGGGTAGCTCTGGTACAACCGGGAAGTGTTTTGTACGAAATTGAAGGAGTGTCAGAAGAAATGGCACGTGAAGCTTTTGCCCTGGCTGCGGCAAAACTACCAATTAAAACGACATTTGTTAGTAGGACAGTTTTGTGATGAAAGCAGCAGAACTAAGGCAAAAGAAGCCGGAAGAATTAAAAACCATGGTAACTGAGTTGCTTCGTGAACAGTTTAATTTACGTATGCAAAATGGTTCAGGGCAATTGAGCAAACCCAACCAAATTAAAGTTGTAAGGCGGGACATTGCTCGTATTAAAACTATTTTAAAGGAAATGGCGTCGAGCGATAACTCATGAGTGAAACCGAAAAAACAGCAAAGACTCTGACTGGACAAGTTGTCAGCAGTAAAATGGATAAAACAATTGCGGTTGTTATAGCGCGTACCGTAAAGCATCCTCTGTACGGAAAGTTTATGAAACGTTCTACAAAGTTATTGGCTCATGATGAAAATAATGAATGTCGGGAAGGAGATGTGGTTGTGATTGAAGCATCTAGACCCATTTCAAAACAGAAGTCATGGCGTGTACAAAAAGTTGTGACTAAAGCACAAGAAATATAATGACCGTGATTACTGCCGGATTAAAAGTTGGAGAGCACGCATGATACAGATGCAGAGTATGTTGGATGCCGCTGATAACAGTGGAGCGCGTCGTATGATGTGTGTGAAAGTGTTGGGTGGATCTAAGCGACGTTACGCGAAGATTGGTGATGTCATTAAAGTGACTATTAAAGAAGCTATTCCACGCGGCAAGGTCAAGAAGGGTGAGGTCTACAACGCTGTAGTAGTTAGAACAAGAAAAGGTGTGCGAAGGACTGACGGTTCCGCAATTCGCTTTGATGGTAACGCGGCGGTTTTATTGAACAATCAGTTACAACCTATCGGTACCAGAATATTTGGCCCCGTAACACGTGAATTACGCAGCGAGAAGTTTATGAAGATTGTCTCGCTTGCACCGGAGGTATTGTAGGGTGAACAAGATTAAAAAGGGCGATGAAGTCGTGGTCCTTAGTGGCAAGGACAAAGGCAAGCGCGGAGTAGTACTGCGAGCACCAAATGCACGTGATCGAGTGATAGTCGAAAATGTGAATATGGCGAAACGTCATACTAAAGGTAACCCAGGACAAGGTACTGCGGGTGGTATCGTCGAAAAAGAAATGCCGATACATATATCCAATATTGCCATTTGGAATCCTATCTCCAGTAAAGGAGATCGTATTGGATTTAAAGATCTGGAAGACGGGCGCAAAGTACGTGTTTTCAGATCAAATGATGAAGTGGTAGATGTCTGATTGTTTACAGACTAACGATTAACAGAATATAGATAATAGATTTCATGGTCAGGTTACAAGAATTTTATAATGATACCGTCGTAAAGCAACTCACTGAAGAGTTTGCTTATCAGACGCCTATGCGTGTTCCACGTATAACTAAGATCACCCTGAATATGGGTTTAGGCGAAGCTGTGGCAGACAAAAAGATCATCGAACATGCAGTCGGTGACATGACTAAAATCGCAGGACAAAAACCTGTTGTTACGAAAGCGAGAAAATCTGTTGCTAACTTTAAAGTGCGTGAAGACTGGCCAATAGGTTGCAAGGTCACTTTGCGACGTGAACGGATGTATGAGTTTCTGGACCGTCTTATTTCGATAGCTATACCGCGTATTCGTGATTTTCGTGGTTTGAGCTCGAAATCCTTCGATGGTCGTGGCAATTATAGTCTGGGCGTGAAAGAACAGATTATATTTCCCGAAATTGATTATGACAAAATTGATGTACTGCGTGGAATGGATATCACAATTACAACCACCGCACACACGGATGAAGAAGCACGCGCGCTTTTGAAAGCGTTCAATTTTCCTTTACGGAGTTAAGTATGGCTAAAGTATCGATGGTGAATCGCGAATTGAAAAGGCAGCGTATGGTTAAGAAATATGCAGCCAAACGTGCAGAGTTAAAAGCGAAAATAATAGATTCAAGTTTGAGTGACGAGGATCGTACTCAAGCTAAGGTTGCATTGAACAAGTTGCCTCGTGACGGCAGTGCCTCACGATTGAGAAATCGTTGTGCTTTAACGGGCAGACCACATGGTTTTTACCGAAAATTTGGTCTGGGTAGAAATAAATTGCGCGAGTCTGCCATGAGGGGTGATGTGCCCGGATTGGTTAAGGCGAGCTGGTAATAACTTAAGTACCTAGTCATATAGAGAATATTGCATGAGCTTACAAGATCCAATTTCTGATATGTTGACCTATATACGCAACGGGCAAGCCCGTAATAAGCGTGATGTCAATATGCCAACATCAAAACTGAAAGTAGCTGTCGCCAATGTGCTAAAACAAGAAGGTTATATAACTGACTTTAGCGTATCTGATGATGAGGTGAAAAAGACCTTGACGGTAGAGCTTAAGTATTTTGAAGGTAAGCCTGTCATCGACACTTTGAAACGTGTGAGTCGCCCTAGTCTAAGAACGTATCGCGCCAAGGATGAATTGCCTACTGTACTTAATGGGCTCGGGATTGCCATTGTCTCTACACCAAATGGTGTGATGACAGACAAATCTGCGCGGAAGCAAGGCGTAGGTGGCGAAGTACTTTGTGTCGTCTCTTGATGGAATAATTGAATTATGTCGAGAATAGCTAATAACCCAATAAACATTCCAAGTGGTGTTGATATAAATATCAATGGACAGGAAATCACGGTAAAGGGCGGAAAGGGTGAGTTAAGTCATCAAGTTCACTCTTTGGTAACAGTAAAACATGAAGACAATGTTCTTAAGTTTGACACTGTTGATGAATCCAAGAATGCAAATGCCCTGTCAGGTACAACTCGAGCGGTTGTTCAAAATATCGTTACTGGTGTATCTGATGGCTTTGAAAAGAAATTAACGATTGTTGGCGTTGGGTATCGCGCCGCAGTACAGGGCAAAGTGTTAAACCTGACCCTGGGTTTTTCGCATCCGGTTAATTTTGAAATCCCGGAAGGCATAACGATTGAGGCACCCAGTCAAACTGAAGTTGTTGTGAAAGGGATAGACAAGCAAAAGGTTGGTCAGGTTGCTGCCAATATTCGTGCTTATCGTCCACCTGAACCTTACAAGGGTAAAGGGGTACGTTATGACGATGAACATATTATCCGCAAGGAAGCCAAGAAGAGCTAAATAGTAATGAAGAAAAAAGAATCAAGACTTCGACGAGCAAAACGAGCCCGGGCTCAAATCAGTTTGCAGGGTGCAAATCGTTTATGTGTGTTTAGAACGCCTCGTCATATTTATGCACAGATTATTGCGCCGAGTAGTGCTGAAGTACTGGCTAGCGCATCAACTGTGGAGAAAGAATTGAAATCTCAACTGAAGAACGGTGGCAATATTGAAGCTGCATCTACAGTAGGGAAATTGCTTGCTGATCGAGCAAAGAAAGCTGGAATACAAAAAGTAGCGTTTGATCGTTCCGGATTTAAATATCACGGCAGAGTAAAAGCATTGGCTGATGCCGCCCGCGAAAATGGTATGGAGTTTTAATATGGCTGGATCTAATTCAATCACTGGTAACGACGACCTGTTAGAAAAACTGGTTGCGGTTAACCGTGTTGCTAAAGTAGTTAAAGGTGGACGTATTTTTGGCTTTGCTGCTCTAACCGTCGTAGGTGACGGAAATGGACGAGTAGGCTTTGGTAGGGGAAAAGCTCGTGAGGTACCTGTCGCAATCCAGAAAGCTATGGAAAAAGCCAGACGTAATATGGTCAATGTGCCATTGAAAGATGAGACTTTGCAGTATGCGATTAATTCTCGTCACGGCGCTGCTAAAGTTTATATGCAACCTGCTTCTGAAGGTACAGGTATCATCGCTGGTGGTCCTATGCGAGCGGTATTTGAATGTGTAGGCGTACATAATGTATTGGCAAAATCTAACGGCTCGACGAATCCAATTAATGTAGTAAGAGCGACTATTAGAGGATTGCAGGAAATGATGTCTCCGGAGCACATTGCCAATAAACGTGGTAAATCAGTTGAAGAAATTACGGGCTAGTCATGGCGAAGAAAGAAAAATTGGTCAAGGTAACCTTGAAGAAAAGTACTAATCGCCGCACAGCTCAGCATAAAGCTTGTGTTTCAGGTTTGGGTTTACGACGCATTGGTCACTCTGTGTCTGTGCTGGATACGCCGGAAAATCGCGGAATGATTAATAAAGTCTCTTATTTATTGGCAGTAGAGGAAGTCTGATATGCGTTTAAACGATGTAAGACCACATCCTGATTCAAATCCTGATCGAAAACGTGTTGGTCGAGGTATTGGTTCTGGTACGGGCAAAACATGCGGTCGTGGACATAAGGGACAGAAATCACGCTCAGGCGGTTATCATAAGGTTGGTTTTGAAGGCGGACAGATGCCGCTGCAAAGGCGCTTGCCAAAAGTAGGATTTAGCTCTTATTTGTCGAGAATCACTGCGGAGATTCGTTTGAATGAATTAGAAGGGCTCGAAGCTGATGTTATTGATGTCACGGTTTTGCAATCAGCAAACTTGATTTCTAAAGGAACGAAACGCGCAAAAGTTATTGCTTCAGGTGAAATCAAGAAAGCAGTGACACTGAAAGGAATTAGAGTGACGAAAGGTGCACGTGCTGCTATTGAAGCAGCTGGTGGGAAAATAGAAGAATAAGGTGTCTAGTAAGAATCCGACAGTTCCGGGTGGTATTGGTGGTATTGCAAGACTGACTGAGCTTAGGCAGCGCTTTTTCTTCGTTATATTTGCATTGTTTGTTTATCGGGTGTGCACACACATTCCTGTACCAGGAATAAACCCGATTGCTTTGGCGGCTATGTTTGATCAGCAAAGCGGAACCATTCTGGATATGTTTAATATGTTTTCCGGAGGTGCGCTAGAACGACTATCTGTAGTAGCGCTGGGTATTATGCCTTACATATCGGCATCGATTATTATGCAATTGCTTTCGTTTGTTGATCCCAGACTAAAGCAGTTACGAAAAGAAGGTGAGGCAGGAAGAAGAAAGATTACACAGTACACACGCTATGGCACGGTGGTATTGGCTACGTTTCAGGCTTTTGGCGTTTCAGTGGCACTGGAAGCACAGCAGGCTGCGGGTATGGCGGTGGTCATGGATCCGGGACTGGGTTTTCGAATTACAGCAGTAACCACATTGGTGACAGGTACACTGTTTTTGATGTGGCTAGGTGAACAGATAACCGAGCGAGGCATCGGCAACGGTATTTCACTGATAATTTTTGCTGGTATTGTTGCAGGTTTGCCGGCAGCAATTGGCGGAACGATTGAATTGTCCCGAACAGGGCAATTGCATTTGTTATCAGTAGTTGGATTGTTTGTTTTATCTATAGCGGTCACTGCTTTTGTGATTTTTGTAGAAAGAGGTCAGCGGCGAATAACCGTGAATTATGCGAAGCGGCAAATGGGTAGAAAGATGTATGCAGGACAATCCAGTCATTTGCCTTTGAAGTTGAATATGTCGGGTGTAATACCACCGATTTTTGCTTCCAGCATAATACTTTTCCCGGCAACCCTTGCAGGGTGGTTTGGGCAAGGAGAGGGAATGAGATGGTTACAGGACTTATCGGCAGCGATATCCCCAGGTCAACCTCTTTATGTAATGTTGTATGCGGCAGGAATAGTATTTTTCTGTTTCTTTTATACCGCAATTGTATTTGATCCAAGAGAAACAGCAGACAACCTGAAGAAGTCCGGTGCCTTTGTTCCCGGCATGAGACCAGGTGAACAAACTGCTCAATATCTGGATAAAGTATTAACGAAATTAACAATGGCAGGAGCCATTTATATTACCTCGGTATGTTTGTTGCCCGAGTTTTTGATACTTAAGTTTAATGTGCCATTTTATTTTGGAGGCACATCACTATTGATTATCGTGGTAGTAGTTATGGATTTTATGGCACAGGTGCAGGCACATTTAATGTCCCATCAATATGATGGTTTATTGAAGAAAGCCAATCTTAAAGGCCAGGGTAGACGAGTTTAATGCGGATTTGCTGTTTAGGAGCAATTAAAGATGAAAGTTAGAGCATCAGTTAAAAAAATGTGTCGTAACTGTAAAGTTATTCGACGCAACGGAGTAGTTCGAATTATCTGTAGTGATCCGCGTCACAAGCAGCGTCAAGGCTAAAGGTTTATTTGGAGAATTAAGACATGGCTCGAGTAGCAGGCGTAAACATACCGGACAATAAGCATCTCAAGATAGCATTAACTTACATCTATGGGATTGGGCTTACTCGTTCGGAAAAAATTTGTACAGTAACCGGACTTCAGCCAGACGCTAAAGTCAGAGAGCTGAGTGAAGAGGATCTGGATAAGGTTCGTAGCGAGATAACCAAGTATGAACTTGAAGGTGATCTGCGACGGGAAATAGCAATGAACATCAAACGTTTGATGGATCTAGGTACTAACCGTGGCATACGTCATCGTCGTGGTTTGCCTGTTCGTGGTCAACGCACTCAAACAAACGCGCGTACCCGTAAAGGTCCTCGTAGAATGATTAAGAAGTAATACAGGTTTAATAATATGGCAAAGGTAGCTACTCGCGGTAAAAAGAAAGTTAAACAAACGATTGTAGATGGCGTTACACACATCCACGCTTCGTTTAATAATACTATCATCACCATAACCGACAGGCAGGGAAATACTCTGGCCTGGGCAACAGCCGGTGGTAGTGGATTTCGTGGCTCTCGTAAGAGTACGCCATTTGCTGCACAGATTGCAGCGACAAAAGCGGGCGAAACTGCTCAGGAATATGGTATGCAAAACCTGGAAGTCTTTATTAAAGGACCGGGACCAGGTCGTGAGTCTGCTGTAAGAGCGCTCAATTCCATAGGTTTTAAAATCACCAATATTACCGACGTGACACCTGTTCCCCATAACGGTTGTCGGCCGCCAAAGCGGCGTCGAGTGTAATCAGGAGAGAATAAATGGCACGTTATCTCGGACCTAAATGTAAACTGAGCCGTCGTGAAGGCACGGATTTGATGCTTAAGAGCCGCGCGCGCTCTATTGAGTCCAAATGTCAGATAGACAAATTACCCGGTATTCAGGGCACACGTCCCAAGCGACTTTCTGACTATGCTTTACAGCTTCGTGAGAAACAGAAGCTGCGCAGAATTTACGGAGTTTTGGAAAAACAATTCCGAGGCTACTATAAAGAAGCCGCGAGAAAGAAAGGCTCTACGGGTGAAAACCTGCTGGAATTGCTCGAATGCCGTCTTGACAATGTAGCCTATAGAATGGGTTTTGGCGTTACACGTAACGAAGCCAGACAACTTGTAAGCCATAAATCTATTCTAGTAAATGGAAAAGTTGTGAATATCCCCTCTTATCAGCTAAAAGCGGGAGATACAATTTCCATTCGTGAAAAAAGCAAAAAGCAATTGCGCATAAAAGACTCATTGAATATTGCCGAGCAGTTTGGCATACCTGACTGGTTGTCAGTTGATAGTACTAAAATGGAAGGTGCTTTTAGATCAATTCCGGAACGTAGTGAATTACCTTCAGAGATCAACGAACAACTCGTTGTCGAACTTTACTCCAAGTAAGAATAGGACAAGCAAGCATGCCGTCATCATTTACAGAATTGTTAAAGCCACGAAGAGTCGATGTTGAATCAATATCGGATACTCGTGCAAAAATTATAATCGAGCCTTTGAATAGAGGTTTCGGTCACACATTAGGTAATGCGCTGAGACGTGTTTTACTTTCTTCAATGTCAGGTTGTGCTGTGACGGAGGTTGAGATTGAAGGTGTATTGCATGAATACACGACAATTGAAGGTGTTCAGGAAGATGTTGTAGATATCCTGCTAAACCTGAAGATGCTCGCAATCACCATGCATACGAAAGACGATGCCACTTTAACATTGAAAAAAACGGGTCCTGGTGAAGTACGAGCCAGTGATATTACTCTGGATCATGATATTGAGATTGCTAACCCGGATTTAGTTATCGCCAATCTGACAAAGGCGGGTGAACTCAACATGACCATGCATATTGAGCGTGGCAGAGGTTATCGTCCGGTTGTTATTGGTGGAACTGACGAAGCTGAGCAGGCTATTGGGCGTCTGAAGCTTGATGCCTCTTTTAGTCCGGTTAATCGTGTTTCATATGATGTACAAAGTGCACGTGTAGAACAGCAAACAAACCTCGATAAATTGTTATTGGAGATCGAAACCAACGGAACAATTGACCCGGAAGATGCAGTGCGTGAAGCAGCTGGAATTCTGCGTAATCAACTATCGGTTTTTGTTGACCTGGAAGCAGAAGAAGCCGTAGAAGCCGCAGCCAGCAATGAACCAACGATTGATCCAATATTGTTACGACCAGTAGATGATCTGGAGTTAACCGTCAGGTCTGCGAATTGTCTGAAAGCTGAAAGTATTTATTATATTGGTGATTTGATCCAACGCACAGAGGTAGAGTTATTGAAGACGCCTAATTTAGGTAAGAAATCATTAACTGAAATTAAGGATGTTTTAGCATCCAGAGGACTGTCTTTGGGGATGCGTCTGGAAAACTGGCCACCACCTGGGTTATACGAAGATAGAGATAAAGCGGCAGGTTAACTTTAGTTTTTAAAGATTGATCTGATCAATAGTTTCAAAAATAATTAATTAATTGAGTATTGTCATATGCGTCATAAACTGAGTGGGCGAAAGCTTAATCGCAACAGTAGTCACCGAAAAGCGATGTTTCGTAATATGGCTGTGTCTCTGATGCAGCATGAAATAATTACAACGACTGTGCCTAAGGCAAAGGAATTGCGCCGTGTTGCGGAGCCTTTGATAACAATGGCAAAGAGTGATTCCGTGGCTAAACGTCGTACAGCATTTTCGCGCTTACGCGATAGAGATACTGTTACGAAACTGTTTAATGAGCTAGGGCCACGCTATAAGGAACGTCCTGGTGGCTATCTTCGAATTCTTAAATGTGGTTTTCGCCCTGGTGATAAAGCGCCGATGGCTATTGTGGAATTAGTTGATCGTCCCGTTGATGAGGCTGATAGCACCGCTAGCGATTAGGTCTTGTTGAGTGAAATATCATCAAAAAGCCGGGTATATCCCGGTTTTTTGGTTTTATACACATTTAATTGCTCACTTTCTGCGAAGAATTAAATGAAATTTTTATTCAAAGATCATAAAGAGTAGATAAGGGGCGATAGTCATACCTTTCACTGATAGATAGGCTTAGCTATAATATTCGGCTGACTGATAGAGCAATTAGTTACTCTTCAACTAAACTCAGCTGTGCTGGGAGGTTCATACGAAATATAGAACTCTCTCTTTGTACTTTTAAGTCATAGCACGTTACCCAAAACAGAAACTTAAGGTTAGGTAAATAAGAATGAATAAAACGATGTATGAAAAGATTTGGGACTCACATCTCGTTCACGAATCTAAAGGTGCGGCACCTGTGATATATATTGACCGGCATTTATTGCACGAAGTGACGACGCCTCAGGCATTTGAAGGCTTAAAAGATGCCAATAGAGGAGTACGTCGAGCAAAAGCTAATCTTGCTACGCTTGATCATTGCGTTCCGACTAAAGACAGGGATCAGCCGATAAAGGATCCTATTGCCAGAAAACAGGTTGAGGTGATGATCGCGAATTGTGAAAAGCACGGTCTAGAGCTTTACGATATGGAAAGTAAGGATAACGGAATAATTCACGTAGTTGTGCCGGAGCATGGTTTTGTACACCCGGGTATGACAGTCGTTTGTGGTGACAGTCATACAGCGACGCATGGCGCGTTTGGTGCACTGGCTTTCGGTATTGGTACATCGGAAGTTGAGCATGTTCTCGCAACACAATCATTACGTCAGTCAAAATCGAAGACGATGCTGGTACAGGTTGAAGGCGAATTATCAGATTATTGTACGGCCAAAGATATCGCATTAACCATTATTGGCAAAATTGGAACAGCAGGCGGTACCGGTTATGTGATTGAGTATGCGGGGGATGCGATCACAAAGTTGACTATGGAAGGCCGTATGACGCTTTGTAATCTAGCTATCGAAAGTGGTGCACGTGCGGGGTTGGTTGCACCTGATGATAAAACATTCGAGTTTTTGCAAGATAAAGAATTTGCGCCTAAAGGTGAATATTGGGAACAAGCGGTGAAGTATTGGAAAAATTTAACTACAGATTCTGACGCCGAATACGATAAAGTCATCACTATACACGCAAATGAAATAGCACCTCAGGTGACCTGGGGAACATCGCCGGAACAGGTAATCGGTGTCAACGGTGAAGTACCTGCACCAGAAGACTTTAGTGATGAAATCAAGAAAATCTCATGCTCAAACGCGCTTAACTATATGGGGCTTGAGGCCGGTACAAAAATAACAGATATTAGTATTGATTATGTTTTTGTCGGTTCATGTACGAATAGTCGCATTGAAGATATACGTGCCGCAGCAAGCGTGGCAAAAGGTACAAAGGTTGCATCGGGTGTTACCGCATTATTAGTTCCCGGTTCTTACCATGTGAAGAAACAGGCTGAAGAAGAGGGGCTGGATAAAATATTTAAGGATGCTGGTTGGGAATGGCGTGAACCAGGATGTTCCATGTGTCTTGCAATGAATGGTGACGAACTGAAAGAAGGTGAACGTTGCGCCTCTACTTCCAATCGTAATTTTGAAGGTAGACAAGGTAAAGGTGGCCGCACACATCTCGTATCACCAGCAATGGCAGCAGCAGCTGCTGCTGCTGGAAAATTTGTCGATATTCGAAAGTAATTATTAATAAGAGAATTCTCATGAAAGCGTATAAAAAACATGAAGGCATTGTTGCATTAATGAATCGTAGCAATGTTGATACCGATCAAATAATTCCAAAACAGTTTTTGAAAAAAGTAGAACGTTCAGGTTTCGGCGTGCATTTGTTTTTCGATTGGCGATATAACAGGGATGGCAGTGATAACGAAAGTTTCGAACTTAATAATCCTGCATTTAAGAATGCCAGCGTATTATTAGTAGGTGATAATTTTGGATGTGGATCTTCTCGTGAGCATGCGCCATGGGCTATCGCAGACTACGGGTTCAACAC
>Ga0055584_100003462_pt1 | contig 15578 bp, 18 predicted proteins | sample OSDHelmetaG_FD_58716 | JGI IMG/M metagenome (GOLD analysis project Ga0055584, IMG submission 58716) | Pelagic marine sediment microbial communities from the LTER site Helgoland, North Sea, for post-phytoplankton bloom and carbon turnover... | ecosystem: Environmental > Aquatic > Marine >... | reverse complement strand
GCGATGACGCGTGAGCTGTGCAGGCTTTACGGTGCTGCGCCACGCGATCTTGATATCGAGAAATTCCTGGATCTTAGCCAGAGTCGCGTCGGTCGGGCGCTGCCACTGTCGCTTGCGGTTGCAGGGAACGCCCTGAAGGCATTCCCGGGGCTTGGGACGGTAGCGGGCGGCCTCGCCCATGCGGTCGCTTACGGCTTGCTGTTCGATGCGCTGGGCCGCAGCCTGGTATTGACATTGACCCAGCACGGCAAGTTGCTGCCGGAGTTGGCGGCAAAAGAATTCGAGGAAGGCATTAGTGAACATATTCAAGCGGGCGTTGTCCGCGTGGCCAAAATGGCCCTGGACCAGCAGGGCGGCAAAGACTGATACCGGCGACAGCGGTTCAGATCACCTGACGCTGGCACGAGAGAGTCTGCGTGATCTGATCGCAGACTCGCGCCTGCCTGAGGGTGTACGCGAGTCGTTGGCAAACGATTATGCTGCCGTTCAGTCGATGCTCGACAAGCTTGAGCACGGCCATTTGCACCTGGCGGCATTCGGCCGTGTAAGCACAGGCAAGTCTTCGCTGCTGAACGCGCTGATAGGGGAGGAAGTATTTACCGTCAGCCCGCTACATGGTGAAACGCGGCAATCGTCGATACAGCCTTGGAAGCAGGTCGAATCCGGTGGCGTATTCCTGATCGACACGCCGGGCCTCGATGAGGCTGGAGGAGAGCAGCGTGAAGCGATAGCGCGGGAAGTTGCGAGCAGGGCCGACCTCGTCCTGTTCGTTCTTGATGGCGATATCACCGACACCGAACTGGCTTCGTTACGAACCTTGTTGGCGCAAGGCAGGCCGGTGCTCGTCACATTGAACAAGTGCGACCTGTTCACCGTCGACGAGCAGCGGGCTCTACTGCAATCGGTGCGAGAGAAGACGGCCGGTCTGGTCGCGGCGGATAACATACTCGCGGTATCTGCGCAGCCGCGCCCGCAGCTCGTTGTCGAGGTAGACGAGCACGGTAAGGAGACCCGTAAAGACCGCGCTCGCAGCCCCGACGTCGAGGTGCTGAGACTGAGATTATGGGAGATTTTCGATGCCGAGGGTAAAACGCTCGCGGCGCTGAACGCGAGCCTGTTCGCGTCCGCGCTAAGTGACCAGGTCGGCAAACGTATACTTGCCGCGCGCCGCGAACTCGGCGACAAACTCGTGCGCACCTATTGCGTCGGCAAGGGGATCGCGGTCGCTTTTAACCCGGTCCCGATTACCGACTTGTTTGCCGCAGCATTCATCGATGTCGGCATGGTCGTGCATCTGTCCCGAGTCTATGACCTGCCGCTAAGCCAGAGAGAAGCGGGATCGCTGGTAAAAGTCATCGTCGCCGAGTCCGCAGCACTCATGGGCACCGTGTGGGCATTGCACTTCGTCTCGTCAGCGCTAAAAGTCGGTACGGTCGGCCTGTCCACGCTGCTAACTGCGGGTGCGCAGGGCGCTGTCGCGTATTACAGTACCTATGTGGTTGGCCAGGTAGCCGCCGAATATCTCGGTGAAGGCAAATCATGGGGTGAGGGTGGGCCGAAACATGTTGTCAAACAGATTCTCGACAGCCTCGATCGTGATACCGTTCTGGCAGACGCGAGACGCGAGATCCAGGCGCGTCTGGGCGTTGGCTGACGATCCGGGTCTGATGGATCGCAGTACACGCAGCAAGCGTATCCTCGATACGATTCGAGAGATCCCCGAAGGCTGCGTTGCAAGTTATGGCCAGGTTGCCGAGATTGCGGGCATACCGCGTGGCGCCCGCCAGGTTGGCTACGCGCTACGGGGACTGCCGGAAAAGCACGATGTGCCCTGGCACCGGGTGATCCAGGCTTCGGGAAGAATCGCCTTTGCCCGCGGCAGTCCGCAGTACGAGGAACAATCCGCGCGACTGACGATGGAGAATGTTGCCGTCATCGCGGGGCGAATCGATATGCGGCAGTTCCGCTGGCAACCTGATCTCGATGAGTTGCTGTGGAAACCGACGTCTGCCTGGGATGGTGATCAATGACGACAGTGATATTTTCGCACGGTCAGGAAAGTGGACCCTGGGGCACCAAAATTTGCGCGATGGCGAACAGGGTCAAAGAGCTCGGTTGCGAAGCCGACAGTATTGATTACCGAGGTATCGCCGACCCAACCGCGCGGGTCGAAAAACTGGTTGCCGAGTGCAGCAATGTCCAGGACAGATTGATTCTTGTAGGCTCCAGTATGGGCGGTCATGTCGCAACCGCCGGCGCTGAAGCCGTGCACGCGGCCGGACTGTTCGTGCTCGCGCCGGCGTATTTCATGAGCGGCTATGAGGACCTGACGCCGAAACCGCCCAGGCTGCCGTTCGCCATTGTCCACGGCTGGCGGGATGACGTCGTTCCCGTGGAAAACAGCATTCGCTTCGCCTCGTCCTGCCGGGCGGAGCTGCACGTAATTGACGGCGATCATCGGTTGACCGCGAATATTGACGAAATTAATGACTACCTGGAACGATTCATACTAAGCATCTGACCCATGACTATGGCAACAGGAGGAAGACACATGCGAATTTGGCTGGTGGTGGCAGTGCTCGCGATGGCGGGTTGTGGCAGCAGTTCCAATGATTCGTCAGAGCTGGACGATGTTGTGGACGAAGTCGAAGAGGCGGCCGAGGAGGTCTCTGAAACGGCGTCCGATGCGTATAACGACATGCTCGATGAAGCCGAGGAAGTGGAAGAGGTGTTGCAAGAAGCCGCAGACGACGTGAATCGAGCGATTGACGAAGCAATGGATCCCTGAGCGGCGTTGCAAGCCTGATTCGACCTGAAAATCAATAGCCTTTGCATAGTGCTTTTTCGCTAGACTGACCGGCGATGTATATCTTGGGAATCATGTTCAGGCCGTTTTACTGGCTTGCAGGCAAGCTGTTTTCCGCCTGGGCACGGCCGGCGATACAGCCAGACTCGCCAGCCGAACTGATCGCGGCTAATGGTGCTGCGGTTTGCTATGTGCTTGAAAGTGGCGGGCTGGCCGATCTGCTCGCGCTCGAGCGCGCCTGTGCACAGCATGGACTGCCGTCGCCGACCGAATCCTTTCAATTCTGCGGGCAACGAATGTCGCGCCGGTTTGTCGTGCTGCGGCCGCTGCAGGGCCTCATATTTCGGCGCCGGGTGCCGACCGGGTCGCGCCGGCTAAAACAGCTCGTTGAAGCGGCTGAGGGCAATGGCGAAAATCTGTTGCTGGTTCCGGTGGCGATTTACTGGGGCCGTTCGCCAGACAAGGAATGGTCGTTCTTCAAGCTGTTGTTCTCCGAAAACTGGGACGTTGTCGGGCGCACGCGAAAGTTTTTCACGACCGTCATTCTCGGGCGTAATACCTTGCTGCGTTACAGCGAGGCATTGCCTCTCAATTCGATCATCAAGGAGCAGCTGGATACGGGGATTGCGTTTCGCAAGGTGTCGCGGATCCTGCGTATTCATTTCCGGGAACGTCGTGCCGCGACCGTCGGACCTGACCTCTCGCATCGGCGCACGATGGTGAACGAGGTGCTGCTGGCGCCAGGCGTGCAAAAGGCGATCGGGGCTGATGCGGGCGACGATCCCGTGCAACTCGAGGCCTCACGCGAGAAGGCTCGCGAGTACGCGTTGGAGATCGCTGCCGATATTTCATACCCGACGATTCGCATCATAGAGCGGTTTCTAAGATGGCTTTGGCACCGTATCTACGATGGCATAGAGCTCAATCATGTCGAAAAACTGCACGAGATTGCGCAAGACAGGGAGATTATTTACGTGCCCTGTCATCGCAGTCATTTCGATTATTTGCTGCTCGGCTATATCGTTTATGAACAGGGTCTGCACCTGCCGCACATCGCCGCTGGCATCAATCTGAACCTGCCCGTGGTCGGGCGCATCCTGCGCCGTGGCGGCGCATTCTTTCTGCGCCGCAGCTTCAGCGGCAATCGGCTTTACGCCGCCGTCTTTGACGCCTATATCCATCAGATACTGGTGCGCGGTCATTCGATGGAGTATTTCATCGAAGGCGGGCGCAGCCGCACGGGCCGGTTACTGGCTCCAAAGGGTGGCATGCTTGCGATGACCGTGCATTCATACATCAAGGATCCGAAGCGCCCTGTCGCTTTTGTCCCGGTTTATTTCGGTTACGAGAAGTTGATCGAGGGTGACTCCTTTATCAGCGAGCTCGAGGGTGCCGAGAAGAAATCCGAGTCGCTGCTGGGTCTGATTCGTTCGATCAAGTCATTGCGCGAGAACTTCGGCCGCGTTTACGTCAACATTGCCAAGCCGATCGAGCTTGCAACCCTGCTCGATACGCTGCAACCCGACTGGCGCGGCGCGAATATTGGCGGCGGTGAGCGTCCCGACTGGATCAATGAGATCGTCGACGGGCTCGGCCAGAAGATCATGCGCGAAATCAATTCGGCGGCGGCCGTTACGCCGATCAGTCTGCTCGCTTATGTGCTGCTGGCCACGCCGAAACAAAAAATGGGTGAACAGGAACTCGTATCTCAGTTGCAGCTGAGCATGGATTTGCTCGCCTCGTTCCAGTACTCAGACCTGGTCACGGTGCCGGATTGGAATCCACAGGAAATCATCGCGCATGGCGAGAAGCTTGATGTCATCAGTCGTACGTCGCATCCCATGGGCGACGTCATTCATATGGCTGAACACACGGCCGTGCGCATGACTTATTTCCGCAACAACATCCTGCACCTGCTTGCTGTGCCGGCGTCAGTCGCGTGCTGTTTCATCCAGGGCAGGCAGCTCGAGCACGCCGAGCTGCAGCGTCTTATCAGGCTGATTTATCCTTTCATGCATAAAGAGCTCTGCCTGCAGTGGGAAGATCATGAAATAGACGAGGTGGCGTCCGCGGCGATCGCGGCCCTGGAGCGCATGGAATTATTAAGCCGCCAGGGTGAGGATCTGCTGGTACGACCACCGACCGGTTCAGCCAAGGCCTACCAGTTGCTGATGCTTGGCCATGCGATGGTGCCCATGCTGCAGCGCTTCTACCTGGTTGTCGCGATTCTCGTACGTCACGGATCCGGGACCCTGACGCGCGCAAGGCTCGAGCGAATGTGCCAGATCAGCGCCGAACGATTGTCAATGATCTATGGATTGCACTCGCCTGACTTCTTCAACAAAATCCTGTTTCATGATTTCATCCGCAAGCTGCAGGATCAGGATGTCCTGAGCCGCAATAGTGAGGGTTTGCTCGAATTCGACGAAGGTATCGTCGGTATCGGCGCGGATGCTCGGCTCGTGCTTGGTGAAGGAATTCGGCACAGCATCCTGTCACTGACGATGCCGGCGGATCAGTCCGAGCAATGAACGTCGTCTCGTTTTATCGCTTTCTGGAGCTGCCAGATCCACCAGCGTTTCGCGATCGCCTGGAGGCTTTATGCCGTTCTGAGCAGCTGTTGGGTACGATTCTGGTGGCTTTCGAGGGCTTCAATGGCACGCTCGCCGGCGGCGAGACGGCTATCAGGGCGGTGTTTGCCTGGTTAGAGGACGAGTTGTCACTCGAAGCGCCGATCGAAGGGCACTGGACCCAGGCAGGCGCAGCACCGTTTCGGCGCATGCGTGTGCGGGTCAAGAAAGAAATCGTCACGCTTGGCAGGACCGACATATTGCCGCACATAAAAACCGGTACCTATGTGCCGCCTGCACAGTGGAATGCGTTGATTGCTGACCCGGAGGTGCTGGTCATCGATACGCGCAACCACTACGAAATTGAGGTGGGCACATTTCCGCGCTCAATCGATCCGGGAACCGACAGTTTTCGGCAATTTCCGGAATTTGCCCGACAACTCGCGGAGACATCGAGAGACCGGCCGGTAGCGATGTTTTGCACTGGCGGGATCCGCTGCGAAAAGGCGAGCGCACTGCTGCTCGAACTTGGGTTCGACGAGGTCTATCACCTGCAGGGAGGCGTGTTGCGGTACCTGCAGGAAACATCTCCCGACGCCAGTCTCTGGAACGGCGAGTGCTTCGTATTCGATACCCGCGTCGCGGTGGATCGGGATCTCGCCGAAGGTGGCTACGTTCAGTGCCACGCGTGTCGCCGCCCGCTTTCGCGCGAGGATCTTGCCTCAGCAAACTACAAAGAAGGTGTCGCGTGCCCGCACTGCATCGATGAGCTTGACGAGGATCGTGCGGCGCGCCTCGAGGAGCGCCAGAAGCAGGTCGCGCTCGCCACTGCGCGGGGCGCGAAACATATCGGTCCGAGGGAAACCTGACGGTTACGGGTCAGGCATCGAGATCAGGTATGAGCTCGCTCTCCAGGGCTGCGATCATGTCCTTGATCAGCAATTTTCGTTTCTTGAGTCGACGGATGCGCAACTGATCCACCATGGGGTCGTGCTGCAGCCGGTCAATCAGGTAATCAAGATCCCTGTGACTAACGCGTAATTCACGCAGCCGGTCGAGCGGCTTGAACGATTCGGTATCGATTTTTTCTGTCATTCAGGGCGTACAGTCCATTCCATTTGCGGGCTCGATACATCGGCAGCCCAGCCTGCAAGCCATGCTACTCGCCGTCAGCTAACAGCGCCAGCCAGTCGTGATCGGTCGGCCCGACGACCACGAAGAAAGGATTCAATATATCGGACTTCTTGTTATAAGACAGTGGCTTACCATCAAGCTCCAGCACCTGGCCACCGGCCTGTTCAACGACGGCCTGGGCTGCGGCGGTGTCCCATTCCGATGTCGGCCCGAGGCGTGGATAAATATCCGCTTTGCCTTCGGCGACGGTGCAGAATTTTAGTGAACTGCCCATTGCAATCATGTCGGATTCGCCCAGCTTATCGAGAAATGCGTCCAGGCTCGAGCCACGGTGCGAACGACTGCCGACAATGCGGACCGGCTTGCCGCTGGTTTTGCCGACAGCGATGGGGGCCGCTTGCTTGCCGGCTTCCCGCAGTTCGGCGCCAAAGCCCTCGCAGCCCATATAGGTCTTGTCCTGCACCGGCACATGCACGACGCCGAACACGGGTCGGTTCGCCTCGATCAACGCAATATTGACCGTAAACTCACCATTTCGACTCACGAACTCCTTGGTGCCGTCGAGTGGGTCGATCAACCAATAACGAGGCCACAGCGAGCGTTCAGAGAAATCCTGCAATCCGGCTTCCTCGGAGATAATCGGAATGTCGGGCGTCAATGTTGCAAGACCTGCGACGATGAAGCGATGTGCGGCGAGGTCGGCCTGGGTCAGTGGCGACTCGTCGCCTTTGCTTTGAACGTCAAAGTCCGTCGCGTAAACTTCGAGTATGGCGTGGCCCGCGGTGATGGAAAGATCGATTACAGGCTCTATAAGGCTTTCAAGATTCATGTGGCATTCCATTTCCGGGCTGGGGCGCGCAGTATAAAGTAATGAAATTCGATCCAAAAGCCGCGCTAGAACATTGTGAGACACTGATGCTCGACATGGACGGCACGGTTCTGGACCTCGCCTACGATAATTACATGTGGATGACGCATGTGCCCGGCCATTACGCGGCAAAGCACGGGATGTCGTTAAGCGCAGCGCGCCGGCATCTGTTCTCGAAATTCGGTGCCGTGCAGGGTGATCTGACCTGGTATTGCCTTGATCACTGGAGCGAACGGCTGGGGCTGGACGTGATCAAACTGCATCGGGACGAGCATCATCGCATTGACTACCTGCCCGGCGCTCGCGAGTTTCTCGAGGTGGTGAAGGAACGCCATATCCGGGTTTTGCTGGTTACAAATTCGCACCCTGATACGCTGCAGCTCAAGGATGAAGTCACGGGACTTACCGCGTATTTCGACGGCATTTACAGTTCACACTCGTTCGGCTTCGCCAAGGAAAGACAAGAGTTCTGGCTTGCCTTGCAGGAAGAAGTCGGCTTCGAGATCGAGTCGACAATGTTTGTCGACGATAGCCAGCCCGTCCTCAAAAGTGCCTGCGTTTATGGTGTGAGCAAGCTCGTGTCGATCACCCGCCCGGATACCTCGGAGGCATTGCGCGAGGACACCGAATTCGCCGCCGTGGAGGGCGTATTGGACTTGCTGTAGGCAGGCAAGACGGCTGCGCTGCCAATCCTCGGTGGCGGCGAGCCGCTACGATCTGCGCGGCGGCGGTCTGCGGCCGCGACCGGACGACCCCGATGAGTCTCTCCTGCCTTGCCGCGGGCCCGATTTGCTGCGTGGCCGTGATTTGGGCTTTATCAACTGTGGTAGCAAAGCGGGGTCGTAATTGGACACCGGTATCCTGTGGCCGATGTACGCTTCGATTTCAGGCAGCGATACGGCATAGGTTTCACAGCCAAAGCTGATGGCATCGCCCGCGGCGCCGGCGCGCGCGGTCCGGCCAATGCGATGAACATAGTCCTCGGCGTCTTGCGGCAGGTCGAAATTAATGACGTATTGCACGTCGGGAATGTGCAGGCCTCGCGACGCAACATCAGTACCGATCAGAACAAGCAATTCGCCACTCTGGAATTGCATCAACATCTTGAGACGTTTCTTCTGCGGCACATCCCCCGAGATGGCCTTGGCGTGAATACCATTGGCTTCAAGATATGCCTCGACACGCTCGGCCTCACGTTTCATGTTGACAAATACCATGATTCGGCCATCACCCATTTCGCGAATCAAGCCGACCAGCAGGGGCATTTTCTCTTCGTTTGACGGGAAGAAAATCGCCTGCCGGACCCTGTCGGCAGTCACCTTGTCCGGCTCGATACGTATGAGCTCAGGTTCGTTCATATGCTCGTAAGCGAGCTCCATGACTCGTTGCGACAGGGTTGCGGAAAACAGCATGTTGAGGCGCTTGTCAGGTGGCGGCAGTCGCCTCAGCAAGTAGCGAATGTCCTTGATAAAGCCAAGATCGAACATCCGATCTGCTTCATCGAGTACTGCGACCTCGACGCGGTCAAGTTTGAACACACCTTGCTTGAGATAGTCGATGATTCGCCCGGGAGTGCCGATGAGAATGTCGATGCCGTCCCCGATCGTGCGCCTTTGTTCTTCGTAGCCGGTGCCGCCATAAGCAAGACCGATCTTGAATCCGGTATGTTTGCCAAGCAGTTCTGCGTCATTGGCAATTTGAATGGCGAGTTCACGTGTCGGGGCCAGCATGAACGCCCGCGGCTGCCGCTGTTCGCCCTCGGGAACATCCGAGGCCAGCAGGCGCTGAAACGTCGCGACCAGAAAGGCCGCAGTCTTGCCAGTGCCAGTTTGCGCCTGGCCTGCCACATCGCCATTGTTTAGCGCGATTGGCAGCGTGCTGGCCTGTATTGGGGTGCAAAAATCGAATCCGGCATCGCGAATACCCGCTCGCACGGTCTCGTGGAGTACCAGAGAATCGAATCTGAGATCGCTCAGATGGTTTGTTGTCATAGGAATAGGGCCGAAAAAGGGCAAATTAGGCTTGCAATGTGCGTCGTGACGCGTTCAAATTATGGAAACCGACGCGACAATCGTCGCACCCGCCAGTTTCGCAATCAACGAATCCAGATAGAAGCCGCGATTAAGCTGCGACATATTGCCTGATACAGACGGCAGCGTCATCCATTTTAAGTTGTTCGTTTACCAGGTGACCGGTAACGGGCAGCGCCAAAAGTCATTCGATTCATTAAATCCCAAGGAGGGAGTAGCCGGTGAGCGATAACATCGTGCACACAAATGATACCAGCTTCGAAGCTGATGTATTGAAGTCTGACAAGCCTGCACTGGTCGATTTTTGGGCCGAATGGTGCGGTCCCTGCAAAATGATTGCGCCGCTGCTTGACGAGGTGGCAAACGAATACGCGGGTCGAATGTCGATCGTCAAACTGAATGTCGACGAGAGTCCGAATATCGCGCAAAAGTTCGGTATTCGAAGCATTCCCACGCTAATGCTATTTAAAGACGGTGCCGTTCAAGCCCAGAAGCTCGGTGCCATGTCGAAGTCGCAACTGACTGAATTTCTGGAAACTAATTTGTGAGAGGGTACTTGGGTAATCAAACGAAAAGCCGGCCAGTCAACAAGTCTGGCAACAAAAGCAAGGGCAGCCCCAACCGCCGCCGCCGTCGTCGTCCTCAACAGGATGAATATCCGGATGATGATGAAAGCAGTCTAGAGGTTATTCCGCCCGAACAGCTCGAGCAGAGCAAAAACATCATGAACCTGACCGAGCTCAAGACGCGCCCGGCCGCGGCACTCGTAGAACTTGGCGAGTCGCTTGGGTTAGAGAATCTTGCCCGGCAGCGCAAGCAGGACATAATTTTCTCGGTTCTGAAGGCGCATGCGCAGCTCGGGGAGGATATCTACGGTGACGGTGTACTAGAGATTCTGCAGGATGGCTTTGGATTCCTGCGATCTTCGGATAGCTCCTATCTTGCTGGCCCGGATGACATTTACGTCAGCCCAAGCCAGATCCGTCGGTTTGCGCTGCGAACCGGTGACACGGTCTCCGGCCTGATAAGGCCGCCGAAAGACGGCGAACGCTATTTTGCGCTGCTCAAAGTTGGGCAAATCAACCATGATTCACCCGAAAATGCACGTAGCAAGGTGCTGTTCGAGAATCTCACGCCGCTGTTTCCGGCCGAGCGGCTTAAGCTCGAGCAGGGTAATGGCAGCACTGAGGATCTCACCGCTCGCATCATCGACATGGTCGCGCCTATCGGCAAAGGCCAGCGCGGCCTGATCGTGTCGCCGCCGAAAGCGGGTAAAACGATGCTGCTGCAGAACATTGCGTCTGCGATCTGCGCGAACACTCCCGACGTTGACCTGATCGTGCTGTTGATCGATGAGCGCCCGGAGGAAGTGACCGAAATGGAGCGCACAGTGCGTGGTGAAGTCGTGTCGTCGACCTTTGACGAGCCGGCGAGTCGCCATGTCCAGGTGGCTGAAATGGTCATCGAGAAAGCGAAACGCCTCGTCGAGCACAAACGTGATGTCGTGATCCTGCTGGACTCAATAACCCGGCTTGCGCGAGCCTACAATACCGTCGTGCCCTCGTCGGGCAAGGTGTTGACCGGTGGCGTGGATGCCAATGCTTTGCACCGGCCAAAACGATTTTTCGGTGCGGCACGTAACATCGAGGAAGGCGGCAGCCTGACAATACTCGCGACTGCGCTCGTGGACACCGGTTCCAAGATGGACGAGGTCATTTACGAAGAGTTCAAGGGCACGGGTAACATGGAAATCCATCTGGATCGCCGTATTGCCGAAAAGCGCGTGTTTCCGGCTATCAATATCAACCGTTCAGGTACGCGCAAGGAAGAGCTGCTGACCGCGCCGGAAGAACTGCAAAAGATGTGGGTGTTGCGCAAAGTACTGCACCCCATGGACGAGCTTGCGGCCATCGAGTTCCTCCTGAACAAGATGCAGGATACGAAGACCAATGCGCAGTTCTTTGAAGCAATGAAGCGCTAGGTAACGACTTACTGCAACATTGTCATCTGAAGGGGATGCAGCGATTGAGCTGCATCCCCCTCTATCTCGCAGCCGGCCTGAGCGCCAGCAACCGGACACCTCTGGTGTCTGAAGACCGCTTTGCGAACAAGGGCCGGTGGATTGGCCGGGTCAGATTTCGGCGGAGCCGGTTGTTCTGACAAATCGCGGCAGATCGTCGTCGATATGTACCCAGGGGAGTTTGTCCTCAACCCAAATGTGGGCAGCGGGAACGAATCGAGCCGGGTCCTCGAAACTCGTGAGCGTCACGTCGACCTGGCCTGCCCGGCCCTTATGCTCGTAGGTCAGCGTCGTGCCGCAATTCGCGCAATGCCCACGCGTAACGTCGGGGCTGGATCGATACTCCTTTAGTGCGCCGGCAACCAACCGCAGCTTTGCCTTGTCGAAGGTTGCCCAGGGCACATAGGCGCCCCCAGATGCCCTCCGGCAGCTTCGGCAGTGACAGAAGCAGCTGTAAAGAATGGGGCCGTCTATCTCAAAGCGAACTGCGCCACAAAAACATCCGCCCTGCAGGGACTTATCTTTCAAGGGATACTCCACACTATTGACCTTCGTCGCGGTCGTCACGCCAAAGAAAAGGCCGCGGACGAGCCCAGAACCAGCTAGCGACGACGAGTGCGCCGAAAACGCTGTAGCCGGCGGCGAACACCCAGCCCGGAGCCGAATAATACAAGATCGATTCGAGCCAGTGCGAGACAAATGTTTCGGTATAGACCGCGTCGCCCGCGCGAGCGCGCAGTTGCATTTCGATACTCGTCAACGGACAAATCATGCCAAGCCAGGACTGCAGGACGACTATTGCGATCGCGCCCAGATGTACGACCCGGAACCAGGGATTGCGGGTCCATGCCCACGCTCGCAGCTTGCCGACCAGTACCAGGAGCAGGCCGAAGACGACAAACGCGACGAACAGCGTGTGCAGCAGTAACGTTGCGTCGGCGGCGATCACATATAGCATGACTGACTCGGACGAACTGGCGCTAAGCAGCGAGTGTATGTCGCAGGTGTCTCGCGAGAATTGCGCGGGTTTTCGGAAGAATCATACGCGACGCTATATAGCGCGCGTTCTACCGAGTATCTGGCCCGAGAGAGAGGGATGCAAGTTGAGCTACAATGGGTGCCCGAGCTGCGACGCGATATGGAGTGGAAAGTCGGATGAGTAAACCAGAGCTAAAGAGCGCTCGAAAGGACAGCAACAAGGAAGTCTGGGAACAGGATCGACGCCATCACGTGCATCCGTATCATAATTTCTCGAGCTACGATAAACACGGTTCATTGATCATCGAAGAGGGCCGGGCAGGGTATATCACTGACATCGATGGCAAGAAATATTTTGATGCGGTCGGCGGCATGTGGTGTACCAATATCGGCCTGGGCCGCCAGGAAATGGTAGATGCCATCGCGGAGCAGGCAACGAAACTGGCCTACGCCAATCCGTTCACCGATATGTCCAATCAGCCTGCTGCGTTGCTGGCGGCGAAGCTTGCCGAACTGGCGCCGGGCGACCTCAATCACGTGTTCTTTACCTGCGGCGGCTCAACGGCCAACGACAGTGCGTTCCGCCTGATACAGATGTATCAAAGCGCCCGTGGCAAAAAGCAAAAGAAGCATATCCTGTGTCGCCTTGATGCCTATCACGGCACGACATACCTGGCCGCTTCGTTATCCGGCAAGGTGGGTGACCGGACGCCGGATTTCAATTACATCGAAGACATCATTCATCATCTCACGAGCCCGAATTTCTATCGCGCGCCCGAGGGCATGGACGAAGCGCAATTTTGCGACTATCTGATCGACGAGATGGAACAGAAAATCATGGACCTCGGCGCGGACAATATTGCCGCTTTCTATGCCGAGCCAATTTTGGGTTCGGGCGGTGTCATTGTGCCGCCTGAGAATTACAACCGCAGAACCTGGGAGCTGTGCCAGAAATACGACATCCTCTATGTTGCGGATGAGGTTGTAACGGCTTTTGGTCGTCTCGGTCACTGGTTCGTATCCAAGGACATGTTCGATGTGCAGCCGGATATTATCTGCTGTGCCAAAGGCCTGACCTCGGCCTACTTGCCGCTCGGGGCGATGATCTTCTCGGATCGCATCTACGAGGTGCTTGGTAACGACGATGATCGCTGGTTCTCGGCGGGCTACACCTACTCGGGCCACCCGGTATGCTGCGCGGCTGCGTTGAAGAATATCGAGATCATGGAACGTGAGAAAATTTTCGACAACGTCAGGGAAGTCGGCGCCTATTTTGAGGAGCAGCTGCATACGCTGCTCGATCTGCCGATTGTTGGTGACATCCGCGGACGGCTGTTCATGATGTGCGTGGTGAATGTCATGAACAAGGAGACCAAGGAGTTCTTCCCGCCCGAAGTAAACATCGGCAAGCGAATTTCAAATCACGCCGAAGAGTTGGGTGTCATCGTGCGTCCTGCCGTCGATCTGAATATCATGTCGCCATCGCTGACAATGACAAAGGACGATGTGGACTTCATCATTCCCCGGCTGCGCAAGGCGATTGAACTAACGGTTCAGGATCTGCAAGAGGAAGGGTACCTGCCTGCATAGTCCACATCCGCTAGCTACGGGTCGCTGCAAATTTGCGCGTCATGTCGGCGCAGGCCGGGATTACTGGCGAAAAGACACGACGTAGACGGACCAGACGATCAAGACCCCAATATATGCGGCCGGCCTTAACGCGCGCGGCCTGCCGGGGATAAGGGCGCCGGCTGCTCCGAGCCCTGAGTACAAGACCCCATTCGCGACGGCGGCGAGCGGGTACTGGCTCCAGTGCGGGAAAGCGAGAAGGTCGATGGCATAAAGGTATGCTGGAGCAAGGAGGTTCGCCAGTATGAGCGGCACGATCTGCAGGGGGCTGGAACGCCCCAGCAGTGCCGCGAGCACCGCGGAAAGCAATGCAATCGCAAAGCCCGTAGCAAACCAGGCCAAGAGTCTGCGCACGGTCATGCCGTTATTCCGAGCGCCGCCAGCAAGGCTCGCTGCCCTCATGCAGGCCTCGAGCGATCGCTGCTAATGTATTTCGTTAGTATTCGATCGAGACAGTTGGCAAACGCCTGGCGGTCACGCTGGCTAAACGAGGCCGGTCCCCCGGTGTCGGCGCCGCTTGCACGCATTGTGTCCAGAAAGTCTCGCATGTTGAGGCGCGCCCTCACATTCTCTGGTGTAAATAACTCGCCGCGTGGACTTAAGGCCTGGCCGCTCTTGGCAATGACCTCGGCAGCAAGGGGGATGTCGCTCGTGATCACCAGGTCACCGGTTGCGACTCGACGGACGATTTCATCGTCGGCAACATCGAATCCTTTCGATACCTGCAGCGTTCTTATGTAGCTCGAAGAAGGCGTTTGCAGCGGCTGATTGGCGACGAGAATCAACTCGACCTTGGTGCGTTCGGCCGCCTTGAAGAGGATTTCCTTGACGATAACCGGGCAGGCATCGGCATCAACCCAGATTTTCATTGGTAACCCTCCAACGACAGCGATCCACATCCACACGCTCGTTGCAAAATGATTGGCGGCAACTGCCGGTCGAGATCACCGGCGAGCTCACAGCCGGGGCGCAGAAACCGCGAGCGGTGATCGGCGCGCTGCGCTGCATGTTCAGTTCGCACTTTTGCCCAGCCGAAAAACTGCGTACGGGATTGTCGTCAGCCAGAGCAGGAAAATTATCCATACCCGGCCACGGACTATATCGTAGTCGCCCAGCAGGCGGGACCAAGAGTGACCGGCGACGTAAAGCCCGAAACCGAATTCGAAAATGATCGTAGCCAGCAACCACGCAAGACCAATCGTCCAGGCCTGTCTCGAGGAGTCAATCGGCCAAACCTGATTGAGCCACCAGACAACGGCGCCTGTGGCGATGATCGCCGTCAGCGTGGAAACCTGGTGAGCCGCAAGCTCGGGCATGATTCTACCGTAGGTCGTTTGTCGCAGGACGCCGTTCGCTATGGCAACCACGGCCAACAAGATCCAGGCGAGTAAATACTTCGCGAGCATTCGCTATTTCCAACCACGAGTACAGCCCGCATTGTGCCAGCATTCAGCCGAAGAATTGATGTTACTGAATGCTGCCGATAATGATGTACTCTGCGTGCAGAATTCAAAAATCCTGATATTCGATTGATGCAGGTGCT
>Ga0055584_100003461_pt1 | contig 15584 bp, 13 predicted proteins | sample OSDHelmetaG_FD_58716 | JGI IMG/M metagenome (GOLD analysis project Ga0055584, IMG submission 58716) | Pelagic marine sediment microbial communities from the LTER site Helgoland, North Sea, for post-phytoplankton bloom and carbon turnover... | ecosystem: Environmental > Aquatic > Marine >... | reverse complement strand
TCAGGGGTGAAGAGCTCTGCCCGGATGCCCATTGCAATCAAACCACCGACGAGAAAGAAGCTCAGGATGGTGCCCAGGTACATGATCCCGATCCGCTTGTGATCGAGGGTCAGCAGCCAGCTCTTGATGCCCTTTGTGGCGTTGATGTAGTTGACCTCTGGTGTGAGGTCACCTTCGGGGTGCGCGTAGGTATTTGCTGTTTGGGGGCTCACGTGTACCTCAGTCCAACGACTTGATGTAGTCGATGAGAGCGTTGATCTCGGTCTCGGAGAGCTGCCCCTCGAAGGGAGGCATCGAGGGGGCGTAGCCAGCGACCACCTTGGTCGTAGGGGCCAGGATTGACTCACGGATGTAGTCGTCGTCAGCAACCAGGCTGGTGCCGTCTTCGAATACTTCAGTGCGGCCTACCAAGCCGTTCATGGGCGGACCCACAAGCCTGGTGCCGTCGATGGCATGACAGCCCACACAGGCTTTCTTCGTGAAGAGGCTCTCGCCCAATGCCACGCCCGTCAGGTCGCCTTCCGCGGCCGCGACGGATTGCTGGGCTGCCAACCAAGCGGTGTACTCCTCTTGGGGCAGCACCTTGACCTTGTTGAGCATGACGCTGTGTCCATCACCGCAGTATTCAGTGCAGAAGATGTGGTGCTCGCCGGGCTCGGGTGCGTTGAACCACACCACCGAGTAGCGACCTGGAACCACGTCTTTCTTGATCCTAAAGTCCGGAACAAAGAAAGAGTGCAGTACATCCTTCGAGTTCATGGTCAGCCGCACGTTGGTGTCGGCTGGGACCACCAACTCGGTGGAGTTGATTCCTTCGGAGGGGTACTCGAAGGCCCAGGACCACTTCTGCGCGACCACGCGGACGTCGTAGGAGTCAGCCGGAGGGACGATGGACTCCACGTACACCCGAAAGCCAGTCACAAACATGACCACGGAGAGGATGAGCGGGACCACGGCCCAGACCAGCTCAAGGCTGTGAGATCCCTTGTTTGCGCTGGTCTTATCGCCTTCTGCTTTCTGTTTATACTTGATAGCAAAGAAGATGACGGCGCCCATCATGAGCACGAAGAAGGCGATGTCGACCCAGTAGATAAAGTAGAACACTTTGTCTATGTCGGGGGCCAACGTGGAGGCTTGGGGAGGCATCCAGAAGGTCTTGCCTTGGCCTGCTGCGGCCTCACCCACACCCAGAAATGGGAGAAGGAGGGAGGGGATCATGCGCTTGCACTCCTGTTTTGTCCTGAGGTCTTTTCGCGTTGCCACATCACGGCGCCAAGTCCACCCATCGCCAGCAGAGTGGCGATGCCTCCAAGGCGCATGATGCCCAAGGCTGCAGGGGTGTACTCGCCGGCGGTGTCGTCGTAACGGAAGCAGCTCAGCACAAGCTTTTCAACTGGTGAACCCACCCGCCCTTCGCCAGCCTCCATTAGGGCAAACTTCAGGTCGCGGGGGGGGTAGATGATTCCGTATAGATAGCGGGCCACAAAGCCCTGTGGGGCTACAAAGGTCAGCACCGCAGGGTGCGCCCATTGGCCACTGTTCTCGTCGTAGGCGTAGCCGTAGCCAATGCTGTTGGCTAAGGCGCTTACGTTGCTCTCGGTTCCCGTAAGGAAGTGCCACTCGACATCTGCCCCACGGCCGAGCTCTTCAAGGTAGCGAAGACGCTTGCCAGCCGCCACGTCGGGCCCTTCGCTGGGATCGATGCTGACCGTGACGATGCGGAATTCTTCACCCGCAGTCCAGTCCAACTCTTGGAGCCCTTGCAGCAAGCCATTGAGCTGGGTGCTGCAGAGGGTCTCGCAGGTGTAGTAGTTCAAGGTCAACAAGACGGGCTTGTCGTCTTGGAGGTAGTCGCCGAACGTCACCGCTTGGCCGTTGTGGTCCACGAAGCTGAGAGACGGGTCAATCTCATTCCCAAGGCGCTCGGTGACCGTGCTGGATGCGTATCCCTCGGGGGTCTCGCCAAGCTCTGCCATGGCGCTGCCACTCCAGCCGGCGGATGCCAGAAGGAGGGTGCCCACTGCGATGGCTTGGCTCAGCTTCATCGAGGTACGGTCCCGGTCAGGCGCTCGGAATAGCCCTTGGTGACGATTTCCTCGCCGACCACATGGTCGTAGTAGCCGACGGTGAAAGACACCATGCCGATGACCACAACGGTGAGAACCGCAGCGATGACGAGCAACATGTTTACGGGGATGTCGTCCGGCTCGTAGCCGGCGCCGATGTCACCCTGTTCTGGGTCATGCGAGCCGCTCATGGGCAAATTCCTGCGCTTTGTGAAGGGCCTTATCGGCTGGTCGGCCGGGGGCTCGTCTGGGGAAAGGAGTCTAATCGTTGAAGAGAGGGGGTTCAATGAGCCGGTCGGCCCTTGTTGCTCAAAGTGTCAAAGCACCGCGACATCTACCAGCATGAAGGCGAAGAGCGCCATGAGGTAGAGGTTGGATGCCATGAAAAAACTGCGATCCACTGCGTGATCCTGCGCCCGCAGGACGCCGATGCAGCGCCAAGTAAACCATAGGCCCAGTCCCACGGCCGAGGCTCCGTAGAGCCAGCCCATGTAGCCAACCGCGACTGGAGCCAGGCTGATGGGTACCAGCAAAAGGGTATAGGCCAACATGCGCCAGCGCGTGGGCTGGTCACCCACCACGTTCGGCATCATGGGGATACCTGCCGAGGCGTATTCTTCTTTGCGGAAGAGAGCGATGGCCCAGAAGTGTGGCGGTGTCCAAAAGAAGATGATCAAGAAGAGCATCAGGCTGCCCCACCCTATGCCGCCGGTGAGAGCCGCATCGGCGATCAGGGGCGTCGTTGCTCCGGCAGCACCACCGATGACGATGTTTTGGGGGGTGCGGGGTTTGAGCCACATGGTGTAGACCAGCACATAGAACAGAATGCTGCCTGCGCCTACGGCAGCGGCGACCCAGCCCCCTGTGAGCCAGAGCACTCCAGTGGAGACTGCACTGAGCATCAGGCCGTAGAACATGGCGTGTCCAGGCGCCATTTCTGCTACGGGAAGAGGTCTACTCTGGGTCCGCGCCATGCGGGCATCCGTCTCGCGCTCGACGTATGCGTTCAGTACGGAGCAAGCCGCTCCGGCCAGGGCAGTTCCCAACAGCACCCAAAGAGTCTTGGACAGACTGGGCAGCCCAGTTTGATTCATGGCGAACACAGGCAGGCCAGTGAACAAGACCAGCGCCAGGACGCGTGGGCGCGTCATCTGGACGTACAGATCCAAAATCTGAGAAGGGCTGCGTTGTATTGCGGAGGCGTTCATGCGGTCTCACCCAACGAAGGCGTCGCGGGCAAAGACTCTACACCACCCACAGGGCGTTGAAGAAAGTCCTGGAGCATCAACCCCGTGGTCAGGCAAAGCATTGCGGCGACCGCGGAATGGCTGGCAGTGACCTCTACGGGCAGCTGCCAAAGCACGTTGGCAACACCGATGGCGACTTGGACGAAAACCAAAGCCAAAGCGATTCGAGACTTTTTCCCCAGGGTATCGTGGTCCCATGCGAACACCGCGACGAGCACGTAGGAGAGGGCCACGAGGTAGGCTGTGGTTCGGTGAAGCAGGTGTAGGCCCACAAGACCCTCCCAAGTTGGGAACCACAGTGTGCCCACACAGGCCGGCCAGTTCACACAAGCTAGACCTGCGTGTTGCGAGGACACCAGGCCGCCCAGGGCCATTTGGAGCACCAGGAGGGCTGCTGTCAGTGGCAGGAGAGCGCGCAAGATCGGCTTGCGGACAGCCTGGCGGGGCTTTGGCGTGTAGCCGCGCCACAGAATGACGGCGAGGAGAGCGAAGGAGAGGGCGACGCTGTTTCCAACCAAGAGGTGGCTGGTCACGGTCCAGCTGGCCAGGAGTTGAAGGACGGTCAGTCCGCCCAGAACGATCTGCACCAGAAGAACAATCCAGGCTGCGATGAGCCACTTGCCGAGTAGTTTGCGACCGGCAGCGGAGCTGGCGACCCAGAGGGTCAGGCCGAGGAGAATCAAGGAGATGCTGCCGGCAAGGGCGCGGTGGCCCCACTCAAAAAACACCCCAAAGTCTAAGGCTGGTACCAGCTCTCCGAAGCAGAGTGGCCAGTCAGGACAGGCCAGGCCAGCGCCCTTGGCGCGCACGATGGCTCCGAATACAACCAGCAAGTAGGTCATCACCGTCAGGACGATGAAGGACCAGGCTTGGGCGCGCAGCATCTTGGCCGAGGGCTTCGATTCCTTGCCTGAGACGGTGTTGCTTACGGACATGTCCGCTGTCTATGCGCCCCGGGGTTGTGCGGCAAGCAGGGCAGGGTCGACTAAGAGCAGGGCTTCGCCTGGGGCCAGATCGACCTTTGCGGCGCCATCCTTCACTTGCAGGCGACCCTCCACGGCCATGCGGAGGCACATGGGGTAGAGTTTGTGCTCCATTGTCAGTATTCGACCCAGTAAATCCTCTCTCGAGTCCGTGGGATTCACGAAGGTCGCGGCTTGCGCAACAATCGGCCCTGTATCGGTGCCTGAATCAACAAAATGTACGCTTGCGCCCGCGATTCTGACACCTGCTGCCAAGGCCTGGGCTTGCCCATCTATGCCAGGAAAGGCTGGAAGAAGGGCAGGATGGATGTTGAGCACCCGCCAAGGCCACTCTCTTAAAAAGGCGGGGCTGAGGATGCGCATAAAGCCTGCGCATGCGACCCATTCAACGCCGTGGTCACGCAGAGTCTCACTCAGCTTGCTCTCGAAGGCGGCGCGACTGCCCCAACCCCGATGTGGAATGTGAATGGCTGGAATCCCAGCGGCTCTTGCGCGATCTAGCCCGTAGGCTTCCTTCTTGTTCGAGATGACCACTGCGATTCGTGCTGGAAAGTCACCACAACAAGCATCTATCAACGCCTGGAGGTTCGTCCCTGAGCCACTGAGTAAAACCCCAACCTGGGTCACTGAAGGACCACGCCGGGGGTACTGTTGACCACACCGATGGGGGTCGCGCCATCCAGTTTCACGCCCTTTGGTGCGACGGCGATGAGCCCGATACCCATGTTGAAGGTTCGGTAGAGCTCGCGCTCGCTCAGGCCGCCCTTTCGCTCAAGCAGGCCAAAGATGCCAGGGACCTGCCAGCTGCCGCGGTCGATGGTGGCGCCCAGACCCCTCGGAAGTATCCTTGGAATGTTTTCGTAGAAGCCGCCGCCGGTCACATGCACCCAGCCGCGCACTTGACTGCGCAAAGCGAGCATCTCTTTCACGTAGATGCGGGTGGGGGTGAGAAGCACCTCGGCCAGAGAACGTTCCAAACCATGAGATTGCTCCCAGTCCAAGGGGTCGACAATGTGACGGACCAGGGAGTACCCGTTGCTGTGCAGACCCGAGCTGGCAAAGCCCCAGAGCACATCCCCAGCTTGGATCTCTTCGCCCGTGATGACCTCGTCGCGCTCCACAGCGCCAACTGCAAAGCCCGCCAAGTCGTAGTGGCCTGGGCCATACATGCCGGGCATCTCAGCGGTCTCCCCACCAATCAAGGCACATCCGGCCTGTCGGCAGCCCTCCGCGATTCCTTCGACCACTTGCACGGCCACGTCGGGGGCAAGCTTCCCAGTGGCGAAGTAGTCCAAGAAGAACAGTGGCTCTGCGCCGCTGACCGCGATGTCGTTCACGCACATCGCGACCAGGTCAATGCCGATGCTCTGGTGCTTGTTTAAGCGTTGGGCAACCAAGAGCTTCGTGCCCACCCCATCGGTCCCACTGACCAAGACTGGGTTCTTGTACTTGCCCAGGGCAAAGAGCCCGCCAAAGCCACCCAGTCCGGTCAGCACCTCGGGTCGGAAGGTACTTTGCACAGCCGGGCCGATGCCCTTGACCACGGCCTCACCTGCATCGATGTCCACTCCAGCTCGCTTGTACGCGTCGTCCGACATGGCGGCCTCCTGCTTAGGTTTCCTTATTCGGAGGGGCCTGCGCGCAGAGAAACGGTCTGGCGACGCTTGCTGCGTTGCTGCATCCATTGCCATGCAAGGCTGTCTATTGGGGGTCGCCGTCGCTACCGTCTGTCTTGGGGGTCACGCCGGTGGTAACGACCGCCTCGGAGATCTCTGCGGAGGCGTCGACAATGCGCACAGCGAAGTCGTAGAGGGTGTTGGACTGAATTCCGCCGCCCACCTGAAGGTTTAGAGCGAGCTTGTCATTGCCGCTGGCCTGGAAGAACTCGCAGGCCCCATCGCTAGACAGAGTTGAGGGGTATTCGTTGTCGGGGCTGCGCGAGGTGTCGACCTCGCCGTTGCCGTCCGCCTCCCACCACATCTCTAAGACCACCTGGTCCAGGTTGCCGTCGGCGTCGGTGGCCTCGACCTGGAGCTGGATGGTCGGAGACTCGGTCCCGTCAAAGTCAACAAGTCCGCCGTTGCCCAGGGTAAAAGACGTGATCTCAGGGTTGTTTCCCTCGCAGGGCTCGGCTGAGTCGTCGGTGCGCACGGAGGGGGGCTCATCGCCGGTGTCCGTGGGATTTGTGCAGGCAATCAGGATCGTCCAGAGCATCAGGCCCTCCGTTGCCCCAAGGTATCACCGCGCGGGCTGCATTGGGTTAGATGGCACAAGCAAGGCCAACATGCCCCTCACTGGCGCCCCCACCCGCTTCTATCGCTACCTCCGCGGCCAACTCGGCTCGGTGCGGGAGGTCTACGGACAGGGCAACAGGATCGTGCGTCGGGGGGACTTGGGCCAAAAGGAGGAGACCGTGCTGTTGCTGCACGGGTTTATGCAGACCCGTGCGGTGTGGCAGGTCATGGAAGATAGGCTGCGCTACGACGGCTACGGGGTGGTGAGCTTCGATCTGGGTGGCTTGTTTTACCGCTTCAACACCAAGCCCATTGTGGAACTGGCGGAGACCATCCACAACAAGATCGAAGGCATCTCTCAGCGCTACGGTTTGGAGAGCTTCCACATCGTGGGCCACAGCAAGGGCGGTTTGATCGCGCGCCACTACATTCAAAATTTGGGCGGCCTGCGCCGCGTGCGTAGCCTGACCACCCTGGGCTCACCGCACCACGGCACACCGACCGCACTCCTGGGGATCGCGTTGTTTGGCGGCGGCCTGGTTTCAAGAAGCCCCTGGCAGATGATGCCCGGAAGCAAGACTGTTCGCGCCTTGGCCGAAGACACCTTTCCCGGTCATGTGCCCTTTACAAGTATCTATTCCAAGGCTGACCTGGTCTGTCCTCACTGGAGTAGCAAGCTCAACCCCAGGCCAGGGGAGACAAGCATGCGAAACATCCAAGTCCATGGAGTCGGTCACACGGCGCTGTGCCACGACCCTGGGGTCTACCTACAGGTACGTGGTTGCTTGCAAGAGAGTGCTCGGGTGTGGAAAGCGCGGCACTGAGCCGCTTTCTTGGCCAGGCCGGAACCTTCTCTAAGGGTTCTTACAGCATCGGAAAGTCATCGTAGACTCCGCGTAGCCCTCGTTCTCGTCCCCACCATAGGCGCACCGGGTGCCGCGCTCGTAGTTGCCGCGCTGGCCGCCCTTGACCAACTTGCGGGTGGGCTTGGCGTCTTTGGCGCTGTCGGTCCACTCGCGAAAGCCACCGCTCATGTCGAAGACACCGTAGCCACTCAAACAGTTTTCACGGTCGCCCACGCGGTAGGGCTCGTTCATGGCCTCCCCGCAGAAGGAACCGTCGGGGGTGTCGCCGTAGGAGTAGATCAAGTTTTCCGGGCCCTTGCAGGCCTTTTCCCATTCGTCTGCACTGCACAAGCGCTTGCCAACCTCTTCGCAGGCCATCTTGGCTTGGTTGTGAGACACGTTGCCTACCGGCTGCTCACCCTTGCGGTTCGGGAACTCGTAGCGGTCAACGTAGAAGCTGGGCAGGTCGGTAACGACGGCCAGCTTCTCGGAGTTGGAGGCCATCGTGCTGTCTTCGTGCCGCAGGCGGCCCTTGATGAAGGTGCCACTGGGGACCCAAACCATGTCGGGCTCAGCCTCGAGCATCTTCTTGACGATGGCTTGGTCAGGGACAGGGTTGGCCAGCTGCACCTTCTTGCGAAGCAGGTTGTCCTGGACCCGCGAGTCCTGCTGGGGGGGTGGGGGCTCTCTCTGGGAGAAGTACAGCCCCACAAGCCCCAAAAGCGCTACACCACCGGCAATGCCGAGCAGGATGTTGCGGTAGGAGGTCTTTCTGGGGGCGTCCTGCATCTCCAGGTTGAAAGCACGCTGGATGTCACTGACCATGTCTCGGGCAGTGGGGTATCGGTCCCTGGGGTCCATGGACAGCGCGAGTTCGATGACGGCATCGATGTGCTCGGGTAGGTCCTCGCGGACCTGGGTGGGCGAGAGGAAGGTGCCCCGGGGTACCTGACCGCAGAGCAGTTCGTAGAGAATCACCCCGGCGCTGTACACGTCGGCTGCGGGGGTTGCGGTGCTGGTATACCCAGCCAACTCCGGCGCGAGATACGGGCTGTTCAGGTCCTCGGAGTCATAGCGGTCACCGACTTTAGCAGCGCCGAGCATCTCCACCACGCCGATGTCTGTCACCCGCACGACGCGTACGACGTTCTTCCCGCCGGGCCCACTGCGCTGTGTGTGGATCAGCACGTTCTCGGGTTTGACGTCCCGGTGATAGATTCCGGCGTCGGTGCCTATCTGCACAGCTTCGAGTACTTTGATCAGGATCTGGCAAGCATCCTGGAGCTTAAAGGCCTGGCCTTCAGCGACATACTCGTCCATTACCTGACGCAGGGATTGGGACTTGAAGTACTCCTGGGTCAGGTAGTAGACCCCATCGTGCTGATTGATCTCGCCGTAGCGGATCAGGGAGGGGTGCCGAACCTTCTTGGTTTTGGCGAACGCCTGCTTAAAGTGCTCCAACGCGCCTTCGGGGGCGAGCATCTCCGGGCGGATGAACTTGATGGTCACATGGCGGCCACTGGCGATGTGCCTGGCCAAGTAGGTGCTGCCAAAGACCCCGTTGCCCAGGTGGTTTTCTATCTCGTACTTGCGCGTGATCACGTCACCGCGTGCAAAAGTCAGACTTGAATCTGCCACACCATCTCCAGCTTCAGACTGCCTCTGTTCGCTCTTGACCACAAAGGTCAAGGCGCCGAGGCTCATGCGGCTTCCACCGACCCAGCTCGTCTTCGGGAAGTTTACCACGTTGGGGACTTCAATGACAAAGCGACCCCAAGATGTCCTGGATAAGGCCGGCTAAGGGGTGCCGCGAAAGAACCGCCAAATCTGCTGTACCCGGTTTTTCAACCTTGAGAAGCTTAAGTATTGCCCTAAGAGCATGTGCCCGGCTAGCACAGCAAATGCCGTTGCCGCGGCGGCCAATGCCAGCAGGCCCATGGTGCCCGTCGCGTATGGCAGGCCCGGCAGGCTGGTGGCTGAACTCACCAAGAGTGCGCCGGACACCATCAATGCAGCCGCAGTCAGCGAGAGGGAGAGCCGAAAGGAGCTGGTGCGAAGCTCCCGACGGAGCTCGGCGCTGTCGACCGTGTCGACCTCGATGCGCATTTGGCCTCGCTCCAAGTCGAGGAGCAGCTGGTTTAGCTGAGTGGGTAGCTGTCGGAATCCACCTTGAGCCTGCACAAACAGGCGCATGGCGTCTGCACCCATACGCTCTGGTGAGAGTCTGTCGGTCATGAGCCGACGGGCATGGGGGCGCACCAGCTCCACAGGGTCGGTATGGGGCACGCGGCTACGCAGGATACCGTCCACGATGGAGGCTGAGCGGGCCAGTAGGGCATACTCGGGCACCAACTTGATGTGGAATCGAGCAGAGACTTGGATGAACTCCACCAAGCTGGCTTGGGTGCTCAGGTTCGCCAAGGACGCGCCATGATATTTCTGAAGAAGTCGCTCAATTTCCGCTTTGAATGCTCGTAAATCCACGCGGCCTTGTACTCCACCTGCGTGGTAGATGCTGAGCGCCAAGGTCTCGGCATCCTGGAAGACTAGGGCCACCATGATGGTCACCAAGGTCTCGCGCATCTGGGCTGTCAGGCTGCCGCATAGGCCAAAGTCCAAGAAAGCCAGTCGCCCATCGTTGGTCAGCACCAAGTTGCCTGGGTGGGGGTCGGCGTGAAAAAAACCGTGGTCGAATATCTGGGCAATCGTGCTCTCGACGAGCTCTTGAATCCCTGGTTGGAGGCGTGGATCGTCGTCTGGCACTTGTGACAAGGGAGTGCCATGTACCCGCTCCATTACCAGTAGACGGGGCGTGGTCAAGCGGCGGTAGATGCGCGGAACCATGACCTGAGGCTCCTCGATAAAGCACTCCCGAAAGCGTTCGGCATTCCTGGCCTCGCATGCAAAGTCCAGTTCCTCGGCGATTGCTGCATCGAACTCTCTGACGATAGCGGTGGGCGTATATACGCCTGGAAGATCCAGGCGTCCTTCTACCAACGAGGCCAAGCTGTGCATGATGTGGAGGTCGGACCGGATGACCTTCTGGATGCCAGGTCGCTGCACCTTCAGGGCGACCTCGCGGCCGTCCTTGAGGGTGGCGATATGAACTTGTGCGATGGAGGCGCTGGCGACTGGGACCTGTTGGATTTGGGAAAAGACTCCATCCAAGGGCTCGTTTAGCTCCGCCTCGATCACCGATCTGGCCTGTTCCCATGACACGGGCGGTACGGTGTCCTGCAGTTTGGAGAGCTCCGTGAGCATGCTCTGGGGCACGATGTCGGGCCGCACGCTGAGTACCTGGCCGAGCTTGACGAATGTGGGGCCAAGCTCAACCAATACCCGCCGCAGCCGGACAGCTTGGGAAGAACCGTCCTGTTCGTGCTTGCTATTGGCTGCGTACGCCAAGAGACCCGATGCCTGCAGTAGGCTCCCGAATCCATGGCTGGCCAGCACCGTTGCAATGGTACGGACCCGCCCCAGGTCTCTTACGTTGATGTGGGCCATGCGAAGGGGTATTCCGCACGGGTAGATCAGGCTACGACACCGACATGCAAGTGTGTGCTTCGTGGCCCAAAAGCATCCGCCCTGGTGATCTTCGGGCCGTATGCCGAGCGTAGGTTGGGGAGCACTGCCGCTGGTTTCATCGACTGGGGTGGGGCCCTGCGGCCCCTTGAATCCCAAGAAGGCTGGCCCTTTCCCTGCAAATCAATAGGCGCGGGCGAAGATGGCCAAATGGGTGGCTGGCTTGCCTGAGTAGAAGCACACCGCGCCTTCTGGGATGTCCTGCTCTCCGATGGGGTAGCAGCGCAGGGAAGCCTTGGTCTCTGTCTTGACCCGGTCCTCTGCTTCTGCGTCATCGTTCCAGAAGACCTTGTACCAGCCGCCTTGGGTCTTGAGTTGAGTCTTAAACTCGGCGTAGGTATCCACGCGGTGGGTGCGGGTCTCGCGCAGCTCGGTGGCCTTTGCCAGGAGCTCGGCCTGCATGTCGGCCAGGATGCCGCGAACGCTTTCGGCTGCGCCTTCGAGAGGGATGCCGAACTTGTCTCCGCCAGTGCGCTTCTTGGAGAATGCAGAGCCGCCCTTGACGTCGCGTGGGCCGACTTCCATGCGCAGACACACGCCCTTGCGCTCCCACTCCCAGTACTTGGCGCCGGGCTTGATGCTGTCGCGGTCGTCCACCTTCACTCGAATGCCGGCGGTCTTGAGCTGCTCATGCATCTTGTCTGCGAACTCGATGACCTCGTCTCTCTCGTGGTCCTTGCGCCAAATCGGGATGATGACCACCTGCACAGGCGCCATGGTGGGCGGCAGAACCAAGCCCACGTCGTCGCTGTGGGTCATGATGACGGCGCCCACCAACCGGGTGCTCACGCCCCAAGAGGTGGCCCAGACATGCTCCCGCTTGCCTTCTTTGGACTGAAAGGTCACATCGAAGGCACGGGCAAAGTTCTGGCCCAAAAAGTGCGAGGTGCCGGACTGAAGTGCCCAGCCGTTCTGCATCATCGCCTCGATGGTGTAGGTCTCCACAGCGCCAGCGAAGCGCTCGCCAGCGGACTTGAGTCCGGGCACCACGGGGATGGCCAGAAAGTCACGGGCAAAGTCGGTGTAGACGTGCAGCATGCGCTCGGCCTCCTCCACGGCCTCGTCCTCGTAGGCATGGGCGGTGTGGCCCTCCTGCCAGAGGAACTCTGCCGTGCGCAGGAAGGGGCGGGTCTTGAGCTCCCATCGCATCACATTGGCCCATTGGTTGATCAGCAAGGGGAGATCGCGGTGGGAGTCGATCCACTTGCCGTACATGTGCCAGATGATCGTCTCAGAGGTCGGCCGCACGATCAGGGGCTCCTCCAGCTTGGCGGTGGGGTCGACCTCGACGCTCACCTTGCCGTTGGCGTTTGTCGCGGAGCGAAGGCGGTGGTGGGTGATGACCGCGCATTCTTTGGCGAAGCCTTCCACGTGCTGGGCCTCACGGCTCAGGAACTCCATGGGGATGAGCATGGGGAAGTAGGCGTTGACGTGGCCGGTTTCCTTGAAGCGGAGATCCAGGTCCACCTTGATCGCGTCCCACAGTGCAAAGCCGTGGGGCCGCAGGACCATGCAGCCCTTGACCGGGCTGTAGTCGGCCAGCTTGCCTTCCCGGATCACGTCCAGGTACCACTGACTGTAGTCGTCTTCGCGCAGCTTGATTCCGGTGTCTTTGGCCATGATGTCCTCGCGAGCGTGTGACTTAGGGGGCCGCAATTAACCGGCCTGAGAACCTTCGGGGCGGGGACTTTGCGCAATCGACGCAGGATTCCTCTGGAGCCCCTCGTTAGTCGCGGCCCACTACGAGGAGACCTCACAGTGTCTACGAACGCATCGCCCATCCAGCAGCTCGCCGTGAACACCATCAAGGGCTTGGCCATGGACGCGGTCCAGAAGGCCAACTCCGGGCACCCGGGCATGCCCATGGGGATGGCCGACGTCTCCACGGTGCTCTTCTCCCAGTTCATCAAGTACGACCCCAACGACCCCACCTGGCCTGACCGGGACCGCTTCGTGCTCAGCGCTGGCCATGGCTCGATGTTGCTCTACGCGCTGCTGCACCTGACTGGTGTCAAGGACCCAGACAACGGATCCCCCGCCGTATCGATGGACGATATCAAGGACTTTCGCCAGTGGGGCTCCAACACTCCAGGCCACCCCGAGTATGGCCACACTTGGGGCGTGGAGACCACCACGGGCCCTCTGGGACAGGGCATCTCTATGGCGGTGGGTATGGCCCTGGCCGAGGCCGTGATGGCCAACAAGTTTGGTGCTGACCTATGCGACCACCACACCTACTGCATCGCAGGCGACGGTGACTTGATGGAGGGTGTGACCCACGAGGCCGTGTCTCTGGCGGGCACTCTCAAGCTGGGCAAGCTGGTCGTGCTTTACGACGACAACAACATCACGATCGATGGCGCCACGCACCTGTCCTTCACCGATGACACCCCCGCGCGCTTCCGGGCCATGGGTTGGCATGTGGTGCCCGATGTCGACGGTCATGACCATGCGGCCATTGCGGCTGCCATCGAAGAGGCCAAGGCCTCTGACTTGCCCAGCATTATCTGCTGCAAGACCGTGATCGGACAGGGTTCCCCCAACAAGCAGGGCAAGAGCTCCAGCCACGGCTCGCCCCTGGGGCCCGAGGAGATCCGCATCACCAAGGCAGGCATGGGCATGGACCCGGACAAGAGCTTTGTGGTGCCCGATGAGGTTCTGGCATTCTTCCGTGCCCAAGATGCCGAGCGCGCCGCCGCTCATGGTGCCTGGGCGGATCGTCTGCGTAGCAGCGATCAGAGCAAGGAGTGGCTGAGCTGGCACATGCCCCCAAACTTGGCCGACGTGGAGTGGCCGAGCTTCGAGGCCGGTAAGGGAATCGCGACCCGCAAGTCTTCCCATGCGGTGCTCAACGCCATCGCCTCGGCCACGCCCAACGTCATTGGCGGCAGCGCCGATCTGGCTGGCTCCAATGGCACCCTGCTCAAGGGGGAGACCGCTTTCTCCGCTGAGAATCGCGCGGGTCGCAACCTGTATTTCGGTGTGCGCGAGCACGGCATGGCCGCCATTTGTAACGGCATGAGCCTGCACGGTGGACTGCGCCCCTACTGCGCCACCTTCCTGGTCTTCCACGACTACCACCGCCCCAGCGTGCGCCTGAGCGGTCTGATGAACCAGCCGGTCATCTACATCTACACCCACGACAGCATCTACTTGGGCGAGGACGGACCCACGCACCAGCCTGTTGAGCAGCTCATGGCGATGCGCTTGATTCCGAACAACCGGGTCATTCGTCCAGCCGACGCCAACGAGACCGTTGAGGCTTGGAAGTCCGCCTTAGAGCATCTGGACGGCCCCACCTGCTTGGTCTTTACCCGGCAGGGTTTGCCTACCTTGGACCAAGACGTCTACGGGAGTGCACTGGGTGTGCACCAAGGGGCCTACGTGCTCGCAGAAGCCGACGGCGACCACCATTTCACCCTGATTGCTTCCGGCAGTGAGGTTGAGCTGGCCCTGCGCGCCCGGGACAGCTTGCAAGGCGATGGCTTTGGGACACGGGTCGTCTCCATGCCCTGCATGGAGCTCTTTGAAGAGCAGGACGAAATCACCCAGTACAAAGTCCTGGGCGATGCCCCCCGCATCGCGATCGAAGCCGGCCGCACATTGGGTTGGGAGCGCTACGCCGAGGCCGTTGTGGGCCACGACGACTTTGGTGCCTCCGCTCCCGCAGAAGTGCTGATGGAAGAGCTGGACTTTACGGTCGAGCGAATTCGCGCTGCGGCTGCGTTGTTGATGGACTGAGTTGGGTTCGGGTGCACCCCGCTGGGCCATTTTGGCTCTTGGGGGGCGCTGCTTCTCTGCTCGGTCTTGGAGCCGTTGGCTCGGCTCACTCGCAGGGCCAAGGCCCCAGTGAGATCCGATTGTTGCCTGTCTCGCACTCGGCGTGCTCGCTGTCGGGGTCCACGACCACCCACAGCTCGCCGTCGCCCCAGTCCGTGCGGTTGAACTGCTCTTCGATGAGCCATGCCCCCTGTCCCGAGGGCACGTCCAAGGTCTGCCTTTTTAGTTCGCTTAGCTCCCCATTGCGGGTCACGATGAAGCTCACGCTGAGATCGCCTGCGTCCATCCACCCGTAGTTCTCGACGGGCACGAGCACGCTCACCAAGTCCTGACTGCACGCATCGGTGCACAGCTCGGGGGCAGCCGGGGCCAGATCCGGGAGCCAGTGACCCGGGCCGAGCGCGGTGCCGCCAGCCCGGAAGTTGTTCCAGATCTCCCAGTTCGGGGGCTGACTTAGGGGGATGGTGGCGTCGTTGTTGACGTTGGTGATGTGGTAGGCGAACTGGTTCCAGATGGGCCGCGCTGGGGCCCAGGAGCTGTTGGCGTCACCGATCACGGTGATGCCGGTCCAGCCGGCCTTGGAGTAGTTGTTGCTGGCTACGATGATCTCGGTGGACCCGTCGTTGTCCACATCGGCGATGAGGGGATACTCGAAGAGGGTGCCGCTTGCATGGCCCTCCTGCTCCATGAGCACCTGGCCGGTGGCGCCGTCGAAGACCCAGAGGGTGTATTCATCGGCGTAGACCACTTCGCTGGCGCCGTCCCCCTCAAAGTCGAACACGCTGCTTCCGGTGATGGAGCTGCTGTAGTCGGAGACTGGGTTGGACCAGAGCACCGCGCCGTCGGT
>Ga0055584_100003460_pt1 | contig 15587 bp, 13 predicted proteins | sample OSDHelmetaG_FD_58716 | JGI IMG/M metagenome (GOLD analysis project Ga0055584, IMG submission 58716) | Pelagic marine sediment microbial communities from the LTER site Helgoland, North Sea, for post-phytoplankton bloom and carbon turnover... | ecosystem: Environmental > Aquatic > Marine >... | reverse complement strand
AACACCAATTCAATATCGGCGGCTCTGAATGCACTATCACAGAATTCGCGCACTGAAATCATTTTCCCAGTTGCTAACACGAAGTCTTCAGGTTCATCTTGCTGGAGCATTAGCCACATGCCTCGAACGTAGTCCTTTGCATGTCCCCAATCTCTTTTTGCATCTAGGTTTCCCAGATATAGCTTTTTTTGGAGCCCTAAACTGATGCGAGAGGCAGCCATGGTGATCTTCCGAGTCACAAAAGTCTCTCCACGAATGGGACTTTCATGATTGAATAAAATCCCATTACACGCATACATGTCGTACGATTCACGATAATTGACGGTGATCCAATAGGCGTACAACTTTGCTACACCGTACGGTGATCGTGGGTAGAACGGTGTCGTCTCTTTCTGCGGTATTTCCTGGACTTTACCGAATAGCTCAGACGTTGAGGCTTGGTAGAAACGGGTTGTTTTCTCTAGTCCAAGAATGCGAATGGCCTCCAACAATCGAAGAACTCCAATCGCATCTGCATTGGCTGTGTATTCAGGCGTATCAAAACTGACCTGAACGTGGCTCATGGCTCCTAGATTATAGATCTCATCCGGCTGAATTTCCTGGACGATCCGAATCAAATTCGTCGAGTCAGTTAGGTCGCCGTAGTGAAGGTGGAAGCGCTGCTCTTCCTCATGAGGATCCTGATATAGGTGATTAATGCGCGCTGTATTGAATGAGCTCGAGCGGCGTTTAATTCCGTGTACCTCATACCCTTTCGACAGTAGTAACTCCGCCAAGTATGCGCCGTCCTGACCGGTTATTCCGGAAACCAATGCTTTTTTCATTTCAACGAGTTTTGCGTTTATATCGAGATGAATTCAAACCGGCCTACGAGCACACTATTTGGTTGTGCTAACCCGATCCAAAATCAGAACAATGGTCCCCACCATAGAAACAATAGGAAACAGGTCCCTCCATCTGAATCCTTGACGGAAAACAGCTTCCATAGTAATTACGTCACCATCTAGAAGTATTGGGTCTTCGTCTCGCACTACGATTTCATTTTTCATCCTGGTCTGAAAGATGATTTGTCTTTCAACGCCTTCTTATCGGTGAAGACGCAAATCCAGATTTCTTGTCGAACGACTGGCGCGTTCGCCAAAAAGTGGCCCACCGGAAAGTGATATCAATTCAGTTAACGTCGAATTGCGTGGTATCTCGTAAAGACCAGGGTATCTCACTGCTCCCCAAACGTGCACTTGCATGGTAACATCACCTTGTTCGGTGTAGTTATAGTACGCGGCTGTGTTGAGGCGAGATCGGTCCAACTCCGTAATTTGACCTATGGCCTGTGATGTGAGAAGAAAGCAGAATGCCCCAAGTAGTAGGTGCTTGATCATATGTGTTTCTTTATAAGTTGCTGCATGTGCTTTCAGGACTGCCTGAGTCGTTCAACCAAAGATATAGAGGTTCTGGCTTCGTCCAATCCAAATCCGTTCGAAACTAGTACGTTCCGGTACGCTTCCGTGTGCAAATCAGTGAAACCCTTCGAAAAATCAAATGGCTCACTGTCCAGCTTCAAAGATCTGTGAGATGGCCCATCTACCCCTTCGGGTAATTCGCTAGCATCAACCGAAAGATGCCAGGTCACATCCGCCTTTTCTAATTGAAACTCTCCTTTCATACTACGGGGCTTGTTATGGATAACAGTACTATGCTGCACCCCTCCAAAAACCCACATAAGCATATCGAAGAAGTGGATGCCAATATTGGTGGCCACGCCACCTGATTTGGCTGGGTCCCCTTTCCAAGAAACATCATACCACTTGCCACGCGGTGTGATATAGGTCAATTCAACTTGATGACGCCTTCCCTCAGGCTCGGAATCAATCTGCTTCTTCAGGGCAATCACAGCAGGGTGCAGCCTGAGCTGCAACACGTTCCAGATCCGCTGTCCCGTTTCCTGCTCTAATTCCTGAAGAGCATCCACATTCCATGGATTGAGCACGAGCGGCTTTTCGCAGATAGCGTCTGCCCCAATCCTGAGAGCAAAGCGGCAGTGAGCATCATGCAAGTAGTTGGGAGAACAAATACTTACATAGTGCAACCGATGCTCATCTCCCATTCGCCTCAGTTTCTCGGCGTGACGGTCAAATCGCTCGAACTCGGTAAAGAAGCTCGCGTCCGGCGCATAGGAGTCGATGATGCCAACCGAATCATTCGGATCCATCGCAGCAACCAACCGATTGCCGGTATCATTGATTGCCTTCATGTGGCGAGGAGCCACATACCCGGCTGCGCCGATAAGTCCGAAGTTCTTGGGGGAAGGCATAAACGTGTATGAATGGATTAAGTCTTGGGAACGCTCCTATCGCCCAAAATATTCCCATTTCCCGAAATATTCTGAGCTGATCGCACTTCGGCGTCTTCTTCTCATTTCCCACACTCTCCCAATAGACTCGTCACACTTCTGTGACAACTGCCCCCGGACGTCTCCGTTAATTGGGTACAGATCGAATGAGAGCCGGCAGCCGCGCACCGAGCGTAGTGCAACTCTTATTTGATCTAGGCCGTGTGCCACCCAGGAATCCACCCTGATTCCGGCACGTGGCGGCATGAACACCCACGTTCATACCACACACAACATATTCCAAGCGTTATGAAAACGATTATTCAACACATCTCAACTCGCCTCGTGGGGCTGTTCATCCTTACAGCCGTCCTGTCTGCCTGCGATACCTCGGGCTCCTTCAGCGGCGATGACGGTGCAGACAGCGCCACGTTCGAACAGACCGTCTCCTTCCTCGCTGCTGACTTGGGCCTGAATTCTACGGAAACAGCCGCCTTATCAGCCTCCTTTGCTAAGTTTGGTGATGGGTCGGCCGATGGAGACAGAGAGCCCGGCTTCCTATGGAGAGTCGCTGATAACCTTCAGGCAACGCTCACAGACGAGCAGAAAGCACGCCTCTTTGAGCGCCTCGAACAAATGCGCGATCGCGGCCAGCAAGGCCAAGGCATGCGTCCAGGACAGAACGGACAAGGCCAAAATGGTCAGCGTCGTCCCGGCATGGGTGGTCCCGGCGGACAAGGCCAAGGTGATGGTCCACGAAGCGGTTTTGCGCAACTCGATCTATCTGACGATCAGCAGGCAGCCATCAAAGACATTCGCGAAAGCTACAAGGATGACATCCAAGCCGTCGTAGCACAGCGCGAAACCCTTTCTCGCGATGAAATCAAAGAGCAGCTTGAAATGCTCCACGAATCCATCCGCGCAGAAATTGAAGCCGTCCTAACAACCGATCAGCTGCAGCAGCTCGAAGATTTGAAGGCGGAAGCAGAAGCTCGTCGTGCAGAACGCCAAGCCGAAATGGAAGCCAACCGTGAAGCCGCGAAAGTCGTTATGATTGAAGTCTTGGGCCTCACAACGGACCAGATTGCTGCTCTTGATGACCTTCGAGCATCTCGCGAAGCCGATCGTGAATCCATCCGTGAGCTAAAAGACTCAGGTGCATCGGAAGAAGATGTGAAGGCCGCTGCAGTAGCATTCCGCGCAGCAAACGAGGCAGCCCTAAACATTATCCTCGACGACACTCAGCTTGAGATCACGATGATCCATCAAGTCCTAGCCATGCGCTTGCGCAACCATAGACAGGGTGGACCCGGCCAGAAAGGCCAGGGTGGTCCTGGTGGACAAGGCGGACAGCGAGGCTTCGGTGGACCGGGTGGACAAGGTGGTCCAGGAGGCGCCGGAAGACCTGCCGTCCATGGCTAAGATGACCCGGGCTTTCCTGAATAGGCTTTCCCGTGGTTTTGGCGGGCTGCGGGTTGCCTCCTCGGTAAAGGGCGCGCTTTCTAACGAAAGCGCGCCCTTTGCCTTTTGCATTACGGACTGTGCGGCAGCAGGTTTGAAAAACCCGCTGCCGCCCCTCTAATCTTTGCTGAATGTCTCTATTTCAGCAGCACCATCCGTGTTACTCGCATTTCACCCCCAACCCGAAGACGGGCTAGGTAAACACCCGAAGGCCTACCCTCTGCAACCCATCGGAACATATGCTGACCAGGTAACAAAACACCTTCAAATAATGACGCCACCCGCTGACCAGTGGTCGAGAACACGTCAAGCGAGGCCTCCCCGACATCAGACATTTCCACCGTCAACGTCGTTACGGGATTGAACGGATTGGGATACGCAGCATACAGCATCACCGTGTTTGGAAGTTCGCTTCCTTGCTGGGAATCCGTGCTACTAGCGGCAGTGATTCTGAGAGTATATGCTGGCCCTTGCTTACCGGGATTATTGGTAAAGTCGGCTACCCGTAGGAAGTAAATTCCTGATGTAGTTGGGGTAAAGACCAGCTTTGCATTTAGCAATTCGCCCCCATCGTCGTTAAAACCAACTTGAATGCCCGTGTTGGATCCATCCGCTACGCCAGCACCGTAAAGGTGGAATATCGGATCAGCATTGCCAAGGGTTTCGAAGGTATACTCAACTCCACTAACCAGTTCGATTCGGTACCAATCCACATCCGTAAACACCGGCTCCAACTCAAACTCCTGCTCGAACGGCAGGGCATTAACTACGGTCGCACAGGCCGGAGTGTCATTCTGATCGACTGTTGAACACGTATTCGTTCCGCCTGTCGTGAATGACCACTCGAATGGCCGCCAGAGGCTCACCCCAGCGGTATTGTGAGCGTCCTCCGAAAGTGAAGCGGTATATGTTGTTCCCTCCAGTAGAGGCGCGTTCGGCGGCGAAATAAAGCGGGACAATCGGAATTTTCTCCAGATGGAGGTACTGCCAGATGTCGAGCTCCGTCCAATTTGAAATCGGGAAGACGCGAATGCTTTCGCCTTTCTTGATTCGCGTGTTGTACAGATTCCAGAGCTCTGGGCGCTGATTCTTCGGGTCCCAGCGATGCTGTGCTGATCGGAACGAGAACACGCGCTCCTTGGCGCGGGACTTTTCTTCGTCGCGCCGCGCGCCACCAAAATCTGCATCGAACCCATGCTTGTCGAGAGCCTGTTTGAGGCCCTGGGTCTTCATGATGTCCGTGTGCACGGCGGACCCATGTGAGAACGGTCCAACACCTTGTTCGACTCCGTCTTCATTGATGTGAACGATCAGATCAAAATCATATTCCTTCGCGATGTTCTCGCGGAAGTCGATCATCTCCCGAAATTTCCACGTCGTGTCGATGTGCATCAACGGGAACGGAATCTTGCTCGGGTAAAAGGCCTTGCGCGCCAAATGTAGCATCACAGAGGAATCCTTCCCGATCGAATAAAGCATCACTGGGTTTTCGAACTCGGCGGCGACTTCACGCATGATGTGAATCGCCTCCGCTTCGAGAAGCTGGAGATGGGTCAGGCGCTCTGGAGATATGCTATTTCCTCCCGTAATGCGTTAGTCTGGATGTTCAGCACTTCTCGAAAATACTCAATCGCCTTCTTGAGGCCCTCATCTCTGGCAACAGTCGGCGCCCACCCCAGAATCGTCTTCGCCCTCGTGATGTCCGGCTGGCGCACTTTTGGATCGTCTTGCGGAAGAGGATGAAGTGTCAGTTCCGAACTTGAGCCTGTCAATTGTATGATTTCCTTGGCCACATTCAGAATGCTAATCTCTTCGGGGTTGCCAATATTGACCGGGTAGACCTCGTCAGAGGCAAGTAAGCGGACGATGCCCTCCACAAGGTCATCAACGTAGCAAAACGAACGCGTCTGCGACCCGTCTCCAAAAATGGTGATAGGCTCGTTTGCAAGCGCCTGAGAAATGAATGCTGGAAGAGCACGCCCATCATTCGGACGCATTCGTGATCCGTAGGTATTAAAGATGCGAATAATGCGGGTTTCGAGGCCGTGCGCTCGGTGATAGGCCATCGTCATGGCTTCAGAAAAACGTTTCGCTTCATCATACACGCCCCGTACCCCGATCGGATTTACGCTTCCCCAGTACGATTCTGGCTGCGGATGAATCTCCGGGGCACCATAGACTTCGCTCGTCGAAGCTAGTAAAAAACGCGCGCCTTTAGCCTTGGCGAGACCCAGCGCATTGTGCGTCCCAAGCGATCCTACTTTCATGGTTTGGATCGGTAGGACAAGGTAGTCGATCGGCGAGGCAGGACTGGCAAAATGCAGCACATTGTCGATGTTGCGGTCGATCTCGATATGCTCCGACACATCTTGCTCTAGGAACGTAAACTCCCTGCGTCCCAATAGGTGGCGGATGTTGTCCTCACTGCCTGTGATGAGGTTATCGACACAGATTACATCGTGCCCATCCCGTATGAAGCGATCGCAAAGATGAGAGCCTAGGAATCCGGCGCCGCCGGTGATGACTGTTGTCATAAATCAGGAGATGGTTGGGTTTCAAGTGCCGGATTAAAAACTGCCCGGCTTCAATCGTTTTAGCATACCAAGAATACGGCGCAATGCCATTTGATGCGTTGCGATGGCGTCTCTACGCCGGTTTTTCAACCGATTTGGTTACGATGCGCGCACGCCCGTGTCTTGGTGATGCCGCGACTTTTCAGCGCGGGTGTACCTAATGAGGGTGAATCAAGGAGGGCAAGATGCGCCATTACATACTATATGCGGTCGTGGCCGCGCTTATGATTGTTGTTGGAGGTCGTGATGCGACAGCACAAGCAGTGTTTTTCTCAGAATCATTCGATGCCGTTTCTGAGCCGGATTTCAGCGATTCGGTTCTCTCGTTTGATGCGAGCTGGAAGACGAATTCGTCGTCGTCCTCGCCCGGATCGGGCGCCAATAATGCGGTCCATACCGGCTCAGGGCCCGGTGCGCTGATTATCGGCCCTGTGGACCTCACAGCTGCACTGGATGGCACTATCTCATACTGGGCGCGCAGGACCTCTTCTTACGCCGCAGACAGCCTCATCGTGCGGGCAGGATTTGATGGGGTATTGTTTGATCTCGATGTCTTCGGCGGCGGTCTGCCAGCGGTGGCCAGTTCCTGGGAAGAGATTGCTGTTCCTGTGCCGGACACTTTGCTTGGGTCAGCCTCGGTCTATTTGTTGTTCAATGGCCGTGGTGGCACGAGCAGCGGTTCGAATATCCGCATTGATGATATCTTGGTTGCTGGAACGGCAGATCCCGGCCTTATTCCAAGCGCCTTCGGCTTCGAAAGCGAGTCCGCAACATGGCTGCAGTCTGATTCAGTTTTTTCTGTAGAACTAGACCTATCCTGGCCCGGCCCAGATACTTTACAGGGCATTCAATTCGATCTGGATTTTGATGAGTCAATGGTTTTAGTCGATTCTGTTCTACTCGGCCCCGACCTGCTTGGCACTTGGTCTTCATCGTGGGAGGCTTCTGTCGGAACGATCCGAGTAGCAGCTGTGGACTTGTCGCCAGATGGACTGCCTCCGGGGCCCCATTCCGATGTGCTGCATGTATATATGAGTGCAACAAGTCCGGTAGCTTCCGATACGACTTTCACCCTAGGTCTTTCCGGTATCTTGGCCGTTTCAACTTCGGCAGCGGCTGATGAAATCCTGTTGCCAGGCGGTACGCGGTCTCTGGGCATCACCCTGTCCCCTGCTGCGGCATCGATTTCCTTGTCTTCGCTGGCGCTGGATTTCGGGACTGTTGTGGCTGGGAACTCTGCCGAGGTGAGTCTCGACATTTCCAATCCTACTGGCTCAACTTCTCTCGTGTTTTCAGGATTTGCGTTCGAATCGTCCTTGGCGTCTGATTCCTTATCGGCTGTATTGCCTGATTCGGTCGACGTCGGATCTCTGGCGTCTGGGCTGTTTCGAATTCACCCGGACATTACCTCTGTTGGCCAGCTTTCGGGGACATTAACCTTGTATCACAACGCTCCCGGTGACTCCATCGTCGTGGATTGGACGGCATTGGCCCTTGGTGGTCGCGGAGATGCAGATGCTGACGGCGTGTTTGACGTCGCCGATGTCGTTGCGTCGCTCGATGCGAGCGTGTCATTTACACCGCCTGACGCTGAAGTGCTTCATCGACATGACCTCTTCCCTTTCCCCTCGGGAGATGGCGCGGTCGATGTTCGCGACGTAACTCTTGCTATACAGGCCATCCTCCGTAATCAATGGCCCGACGGCTCTCCTCTTCCGGTTGCGCCCTCGTCTGTACCCGGTTCACCCTCCTCAGGTTCGTTGGCCGATGCGGGCGTTTTCAAATCGGATGCATTTCGACTCGTAAAATCAAATTATGGGCTGTTCGTGGAGGCCCCGGTCGCTCTTCGTGGCATCCAACTTGAATTTCGATTGGGCTCACCGATCTCCTTCCAGCAGCCAACAAAAACGGGCGCTTCGCTCTCCACGTTCATCGACGCAGGATCCGATGTTCATCGCGTACTGTTGCTGGCTCGTGCTGATACCCCCTTTGACGCGGGTCACCTGATACTTTCGGGAATCGCTCCAACGGAAATGGAGTTGATTTCTGGTATTGTCGTGGATACCGACGGTGCCAAACATGATGTGGTCGCTGAGCCCGCAAGCTTGACGGATCTGGATCTACAACTTCCCAGTGAGCTCATTACCGTCTACCCAAATCCACTACCACTAGGTCAAAGACTCCAAATAGCTGCAACGGCAGGCCAGGTACAGCGAATTGAAGTGTTCGATGCTATCGGACGAAAACTGTATTCGTCTTCTAACATGGTCGTATTCGTTCCAGCAGACGTCTTTCGAGTGCCCGGCTTCTACTACGTACGCCTCACGGAAATAGAAAAGGCAACAACGATTTCCATCATTGCTGCCCGATAGCCCTTGCTAGCCTTAGCTTTCTCGCGCTACCTATCCCTATGGTTCTCTATGGAAAAAGGTACCGATCCATGTAGAGGAAAAGCAGTGTGCTCGCGGTCGATATCCAGATTAAGAAAATCACAACGAGGGAAACCAACTTCCAGGTTTCAGCCCGATCTCCTTTTTCTCTCGACTGTTTGTTTTTTGTCTGCTTAACTTTGGCTTTGCGCGTGAGCTTCCGCTTGTCTTCCACGGGAATGGATACCGTTGGATTCACATTCATCGTGAGCTCATTCGACAAGTCCACTTGGCCTTGTCCGTCGCCTTGGGAGGGCAGCACCTGAGGGGGAGGTGTGCTGTCGAGCCCGGGACGGTGTCCAGCCATTGGCCAGACAGGCATCATAGGATTTGCAACGTCGCGCCGACCATCTCCAGACCAAATAGGTCCAGGATTGGTCACTTTGGAACCGGAATCGCCCGAAGATCGCGGCAATTCATTGCTTTCGCTGGGAATACGTGCGCCACTTGCCATCATACTGGATCCACTTCCTAAGGAACGCTCGCTCTGAAATCCCATACCATTACCTTTTCCAAGTCCATCTCCTGCATAATTTGGCAGGAACTGGGGAGGAATGCCGTTCGGCCGCGTTGCGGGAATGAACTGCGATCCTCCTACCTGGGGGCCGAACTGTGGGCGCGGCTCAAAGGATGGGCGATCCAACATCGGGGTCTTAGTAGCGAAAATGGTGGGACGAATGAAATCCGGATTCGGATGACCGATTGCTACTTTAACCTAACGAGACTTTCTCCGGGATTTGCGGGCGCCCTACAGAAAAACTTCACGATTCGACGAGAAAGTAGAGGCCTTGCTTTTTAGAGGCCTTGGGAAGCGCTCTTCAGTCACTCAACTGATGATTATCCCTTCAGCCTTCCAAGGATTTCATCAAGTGAATCGCCACCAAATTTTTCTAGTAGGGCATTAGCAATTTCGACAGCCACTACGGCTTCCGCTACGGTCGACGCCGCCGGCACGCTCGTCACATCGCTTCGTTCATACCGAGTAGGGCTCTCCTTTCCAGTGGACATGTCGGCTGTTCCAAGAGGCTTGATCAGCGTCGGAATCGGTTTCATAAACCCTCGAACGATGATTGGCATGCCGTTAGACATGCCGCCCTCGATGCCTCCAGCCCGGTTTTGGGTTCTTGGAAACACCCCGCTCTCGGCCCGAATCGGATCGTGAACTCGTGAACCCCTATCGCCAGCAGCCGCAATTCCATCACCAATTTCGACTCCCTTCTGCGCTTGAATACTTAAAATCGCCCGCCCAAGGTTTGCATCCAGCTTGCGATCCCACTGCACATAAGACCCCAATCCTACTGGCACACCAGTAACTACCACCTCGTAAATACCGCCCAAGCTATCCCCTTCTCTCTTCATCGCCGTGATATGCTCCTTGCAGCGTGTACTGAGCTCGGTATCCAGCATGCGCACTTCGCTTGCATCAGCTAGGTTATTAATGCTCTCTGCGCCATCCGTAATCAATGTTTCGAGCTGTGCTGCATACTCAGACGGACTGCCGTACCCAACCTCGCCAATCTGCGTAACGTGGCTGCCAATCTGAATCCCAACAGCATTAAGAAATGCTCTAGCTATAGAACAGCATGCAACCCGCATCGCTGTTTCTCGGGCGCTAGATCGATCAATCACTGGACGGATATCATCGAATCCGTATTTCTGGGCGCCCGTCAGGTCAGCGTGGCCGGGCCTTGGAAGGGTAATCTTTTCGACTCCATCACCATTTCCATCAATCGACATAACCTCAGGCCAACCCGACTTGTCCTTTCTAAATGCTGCGTTGTCGAGCCGTAATGCAATCGGGCCGCCCATCGTCTTGGAGAATCGTACCCCAGAATATATATGGACTTGATCCGTCTCGAATTTTGCCCGTCCGCCCCGACCAAAGCCTAACCAGCGCCGTGCTAGATGGCGGTCAATATCATCCGTGAGTAGCGGAACGCCAGCTGGTACGCCTTCAACAATACCGATGAGGGCTTCGCCGTGGGATTCACCGGCTGTGAGATAACGGATCATGAAACAGGGGTCGTTGTGGTCCAGGGCAAAAGTATTCCAACCAATCGAGGCGCTGAAGCGTCCTGATACGGACTCTCCTAGGCCTCACTCCCAAACTACGGCAGACAACACTCTCACGCCTATCGAACAATTTCGTAGAAAGCCGTCGTTCCATCACGCCGGACAGTGCGCACCAAAAGGTTGCCTTGCTGCCGAAGCGCATCGTTCAGCGTATCGACATTATATACAGGCAGGTCATTGATTCCGGTGATGATCACCCCTCGCTCCACTCCTGCGTTCGCAAAAGGACTTCCTTGCTGAACATCGGCTAGGTACACACCATGTGCCACCTGAAAGCGCCGACGAGATCTTGCATCCAGATTAGCAACACCGATACCCCACTCTTCCACTTCCGTGATGAGATCTTCGGGCACCTGCGGCTCCACAAAGACTTGATCTTGAGGTCGATTCATTGTCGACAACCAACTGGCATAGCCTGGATCTTCGCGACCTTTTAGCGTCACGTTGAATGTCAATGAGCGAGAATCTCGCCAGACCTCAACTGGGACTGCATCGCCGGGAGAAAAAAGTGCGATAGCACTTTGCAGTTCGTTCGGTTCGGTCATCGACCGCCCGTTGATGGAAAGAAGCACATCTCCTGTTCGAAGTCCACCTTCGAAACCAGCCAGACCTCGCTGAACATTCGAAAGGTAGACACCGCGTACGCCATCGAGGCCAACCTCGCGAGCCGCTTGTGCATTCATGGCGACGATAGATACGCCTAGGTAGCCGCGTTTGACCTCACCAAAGCGAATCAGATCGCGCACAACGCGCTCCATCAAATCGACTGGTACAGCAAATCCGTACCCTTCATACGAACCTGTTTCCGTGGCAATGGCCGTTGCGATGCCAACCAGTTCGCCTCGAAGATTCACCACGGCGCCGCCCGAGTTTCCCGGATTGATTGCTGCGTCCGTTTGAATAAAGCTTTCGATACCGAGCTGATCCTCTATCACATTGACCTGTCGGCCTATGGCGCTCACAATACCGGCCGTGACGGTCGATGTTAGTCGAAATGGGTTGCCAACGGCCAACACCCACTCTCCTACCTCAACCTTATCTGCATCGCCCAAGGCAATAACTGGAATATCTTGTTTAGGATCGACCTTGATCACCGCTAGGTCCGTGGTCGGATCAGAACCCACGACGCGCGCTTCAAATTCTCTCTTGTCGTTCAAAATCACACGAATGCGAGAGGCATTGTCAACAACGTGATTGTTGGTGACGATATAGCCGTCAGAACTGATGATGACGCCGCTGCCCAAGCTCTGAGATGGCTGAAGATTTCCCTCACGACCGAAAGGAGACAGGAAGCTACGCGTCACCGTTGACTCTACTTCGATATACACGACCGTTGGAGTAACCCTCGACGAGACAGCTTTGAACACCTCGTTCATCGACATCACATCCAGATACTGCGAGGGGACTTCAGACTCTGGGATGCGGACATAGCCCGAACCGGCATCGGAACCAAGCTCAACTGCTCGGGTGACTTCGACGGGGAATCCGTCATCCGAAAAAACACCCCCAAACCACAGGGTTAGCAAAATGCCGATCAAAAGCCCAACAATTATTAGTGCGATCGGCTTGAGATTGGTCGATCCAGATCGCTGATTAATTGCCGTCTGCGCCGACGTGGGGTTCGGCGTCTCTGACTGCGACGTATTTCCTGAAGGCTCCATGTTCACCTTTATTGACAGTGCTATCGGGGTACTGCTCCATCGGACTCAGTATACAAACATCATCATCGATGGATGCATTCAACCTGGATCACAGATTAGTACATGTGGCGTCATATTCGTTTCGGCGTTTGGGCGATTCGCTTGCAGCAGTTCTCTGCAATAGTCTTGGCTTTCGCGATACCCGAAACACATCGCCGACCTATTACCACCACTATTTCAGCATGCCAACAAACCGTGCTGGATTTAAATTTACCCCACAATACTCATCCATTTGCCGTCATCTGACCGATTTCATTTATTTCGTCCCTCATCAGAGCAGCCACAGCTTCCTGAGCTCTTCTCGCTAATTCTTTTCGATCTCTACCTGACGCGTGAATAGGTTCTCCGATGCGGATCACAAAATGCAACGGGCCGAGACCTAGAATATGCCACAGATTGGCAAACATGGTTTGTGGACTCGTCCAAGTCACGGTCATCCGAGACTCCATTGATACAGGCTGCCCACTGATCGTGCGTAGATGGAAATACATCGGAACGATGAAGCCATCGTCCATGCCTGCAACCGCTTGAAAACCTCCTGTTTTGAAAGGCAGGAGCTGCTGACCATCAGATGTTGTGCCTTCTGGGAAGATGAGAACTGGCACTCCATCACGCATCCGGTCTTGGATTTCATTAACTGTTCCTGTCGTTTTCATAACTCGGCCACGATGGGCGAAGATGATGCCTACGGACCTGCACACGAAGGAAATGATGGGCCAGGAGCCCATTTCCGCTTTCGCAACAAACGACACATCCAATGTTGCTGCAAGGATCCAGGGGTCAAGCGTCCCGATATGGTTACACGTGATCAGCGATGCCTTTCCCCTAGGCAGCTTTCCTCGAGTTTCGCTTGTGAGGCCCAAAATACAAGTCAGGGCAACACACCCGGCACGTTGGCGACTCGCGATATACGAAGCACGGGCGCGCGCTGAAAGCGCGCGCCCGGCAAAAACCATGTGGACGCAATACGCGACCATCACAAAGAGAAATCTGAACGCCTTGAAAAGTCGAATCATGGGTTGGGTCGAGATCTATACCAATAATCCAATATCCGAAATACCGAGGGATCAGGCACTGGCTGTATTTCCCATTCCCTTAATTCTTCTCGGCATCTGACGAGGCGCTTCAGCCTCCTTGAGTAGGACAATAAATGTCGATCCAACTCCTTTTTCACTTTCTACTCTAATTGATGCCCCCATCAACTGAACAATGCCAGACGTTATTGCCAGCCCTAGGCCCGTTCCTTCATGCGTTCTGGATAGTCCATCAGACTCTTGAACAAATGCACTGAACAAGTCAGGCAAAAACTCAGCTTCAATACCTATACCTGAATCCTGAATACGCATTTCGATACCATTTTCAGCTCTATCGAATGATATTCTGACCGTTCCTTGATCGGTAAATTTAATAGCGTTGCCAACCAGATTATGTAGAATGCGAGACAATCCATGCATATCCACCATTGCATGGAGAGAAGCCTCTGGACGCTCGATTCGCAACGACAGGCTTTTTCGAGTCGCCGCGTCTTGGAACTGTACAACCTCCTGATATGTCGCTTGATACAGATTAACGGGTTCAAGATTAATGTCCATGATCCCGGCTCTGAGTTTAGCCAGATCAAGAAGCGAGTTGAGCGTGTCCATCAGGCGACCACCACTGTCCTCGATAATATCTAGGAATTCTCGGTACTCGGCGTCTTCCGGTATCTCATCCTTTAGAACACTTGTAAAGCCAAGAATGGCTGTCAAAGGGGTGCGCAGTTCATGCGAGGTTGTCGCAAGAAACTCATCTTTGAGCTTGTTTGCCTGCTTCAAACGATCGTTGGCTTCGGACAGCTTTTTAATTACTTCACGTTCACGCTCCAGCTCTTTAGGCTGTTCAACCGCAAGCTTGTGTGAGCGTCGCATATGGAGATACTTTCGCGCTGAAATAATAGCGGCAATGGCCACTAACACGTAAACGATGTAGGCCCATGCCGTGCGATACCAAGGCGGAAGAATGACAAATGAATAGGTTGAAGATTCACTCAACCTGCCGATTTCGTCTTTCGCTTGGACTGCGAGGGAGTATTTGCCCTCCTTTAGGCTGGGGGTCATTACCTCGGACTCGAGCGACCATTCCGTCCATTAGTCGTTATCCGCACCAACTAGTCGGTATCGATACTGAACAGATTCTGGACTGATAAACTCGGTAGCCGAAAAGCCAAATGATAGATTTTTCTCTTCGTAGCTAAGTACAGGTATTGACCAATCTGGCTGAGTCAGAGCGATCCCACCATTATCTGCACGGTAAACCCCGTGAAACAGAACTTTACCTGTAGAATTCTGCGTGACCTGGGCAATATGGGCGTTGAAGACCTTATTACCCGGCACATCATATCGGGGATCATATCTAATTAGCTCGCTTCCATTATTGAACCACACTACACCAGTAGAATCAACGAGGATGGAAGACGTCGAGCTTTTTTCAAACTTCATCGACTCAGGCGTTCCTGAGATTTCCATCCCAGAATGCTTTTTGTGGAGTTGGATCAGACGGTCTGTAGTAACTAACCAACCAACACCATTTGAAGAAGGAGAAAGAACAGATACATCTCGTAAATCTGAGAAATCAAGATCATTCAGCTCAAGATTCTCTCCATCTTCAGAGAGTTCAACTCTAAAAATGGCATTTGCATTGACACCGAATAAACTATCGCCCCACCTCACCACATCATTTCTTCCTAGGGGATGATGTGAGGAGACCATTATTTTATCAACATCTCCGGTTTCTGAGTCGTAACCAGACACGACAACGAAACCATCATATGCTGTCCCCAAAAAAAGCTTGCCATCTTGTAATTCAATACTCCGAATTTCGAATGATGCTAATCCCAAATCAAGCCTTTGAAGTTGACAAGAATCATTTTCCATGAGAGGGTCATAAATAGCTAACCCATCTTCTAGGCCGACAATTAATACATCGTTTTTACTATCAACCGCGAATGAAAACGCCTGTACTGCTAAAAATTTGCCCTCATCAT
>Ga0055584_100003459_pt1 | contig 15593 bp, 11 predicted proteins | sample OSDHelmetaG_FD_58716 | JGI IMG/M metagenome (GOLD analysis project Ga0055584, IMG submission 58716) | Pelagic marine sediment microbial communities from the LTER site Helgoland, North Sea, for post-phytoplankton bloom and carbon turnover... | ecosystem: Environmental > Aquatic > Marine >... | reverse complement strand
GATTTCATGGATCATCATCTTCACGATCTCATTAAAGAACGTGGGCCCATCGATTCGATCCGACAGCGAGTGTTCGACAGCTTGCACGAAGGTATCTGTACGACTCCCGCGGGTACTGATCGCAAAACTGTGATCTGTTTTTCTCCGCATCCTGACGACGATGTCATTTCGATGGGTGGCACACTCATTCGCATTGCCGACCAGGGGCTCGATACACAAATCGCTTACATGACCAGCGGCAACATTGCCGTGTTTGATCACGATGCGTTGCGACACATCAATTACGTTTACGAGTTTGAAAAAATCTTTGGCCTTGCCAATGAAGAATGCCACGCTTTATACGAAAAACTTCGTGACGAACTTGCCTCCAAACAACCGGGCGATCCCGATTCTGAAGAAGTGTTGAAAATCAAAGCGTTGATTCGTCAGACCGAAGCGACTGCCGGTGCCGAAACGGCCGGCGTCCCGACGGAGAAGCTGCACTTTCTGGATCTTCCCTTCTATCGGACTGGCCAAGTTTCCAAAAACCCGATTGGCCAGGAAGATGTCGATATCATTGCTCAATTGTTGAGAGAGCAAAATCCCGACCAGATTTATGTCGCCGGCGATCTCTCAGACCCTCACGGGACTCACCGTGTGTGTGCCCAGGCCATCATCAAGGCTCTTGAAGTGGTCAAAGAGGAAGGTATCGAGCCAGTGGTCTGGTTGTACCGGGGAGCGTGGCAGGACTATGAGCCGTACGAAATCGAAATGGCCGTGCCGATCAGTCCCGAAGTCTCTCTGAAAAAGAAGATGGCCATTTTCAAGCATGAGTCGCAGAAAGACCGGGCGTTGTTTCCAGGGAGCGATGAACGCGAATTCTGGCTCCGAGCGGAAGAACGGACGAAACAGACAGCACGGCGTTACAATGCTTTGGGGCTGCCCGAGTATTACGCGCTGGAAGGGTTCGTAAGATATACGGGGCAATTATAAGGCGTTCGAGCCTTTCCATAAGTCGTTGACTGAGATTCGGTCAGGATTCTCCCCAGTTCGTCTTCCGTTTTTCGATGGTTTTTTCTACAACTCCCCCAGTTGCGGATTACAGACCACTTGCGCTCTGATCCGCCTACATGGACGGACCCCGCTGGACTCTCAAAGGATGGAGAGACAATGACTTCAGTCAAATTTACACTCGGTATTGGACTTTGCCTGCTCACATTTTCGATCATTGGCTGTGGAGGGGGCGATGATGTCGCCCCAGCCGCGTCGAACTCGGCAGAATCAGCCACCGCTGAGAACCCCGCACCCTCTGCTGCGACTGCTGATAACAGTGTCTCAAAGGCATCCGCGACCCAAAAAAAGCTCCCTCCTCCCCCCGCAGCCATCGGAGGAAACGAACCACTGGAAATGCCCAAAGAAGGGACACCATTGTGGTATCTGCTGCAGATTCGCGAGCTTCGCGGTCAGCCAGCCTCGAAAACTTCAGACCTTGCGGAGTTGCGCAAGTCTCGGCACGAACGTAACGAACAAATTATCGAACTTGCCACTCAAACCATCACCCAGACTCATTCCAATCCTGAAATGAGCGAGGCATTTGACTTGGCCGTTCAGGAACTGATGGAAGCGAGACTTCAAAATGCCCTGCAAGGGAGTGAAGAAGATATCGCCCTGCTTTACGAAGAGGCGGAGATGTTGATCGAGCGTGATGCCAAATCGCCCTCCGCGATGACGGCGTCTCATACTCTGGTTCGCTTCGCACATACGAACGCAATGCGTTTTGCGGCGAAAGAGCCGAAGTGGATTACTGAATTCAGTCGAAAAGCTCGTCAGTTTGCCGGTAGTTTTCCCGAAGAAAAAACCAAATCACTCCCCCTGCTCTCTGCAGCGGCAATCACGGCAGAATTGCATGGCCATCCCCAGGAAGCCATCGCATGTCACACGCTATTGGCCGAAAAATTCACTGATTCTCCTCAAGGGAAGTTCAGTGTCGGAGTGTTACGACGATTGAATCTGGAAGGTCAGAAACTGGAATTCGCAGGCCCGACACTCGAAGGGGGATTCATCAACCTTGAAGATTATAGAGATCGTGTGGTTCTGATTACATTTTGGGAGAGCGATGACGAAGAGTTCGCTGCTCAGCTTCCCGAACTGAAAACGCTCCACGAAAAATACAATAAATTTGGTTTTGAAATCATCGGCGTCTGTATGGATGAAGAAGAGGCTGCTCTCAATTTCTGGCTGGAACAAGAGGGAGTTGACTGGAAGCAAATTTTCTTCGTCAATAAAGAAGAACGCAGTTGGCGAAACCCTGTCGCTCAGTATTACGGCGTTCGTAAACTGCCGACAATGTGGCTCGTCGATCACAACGGAGTCGTCAAAGCGGCCGATGTCACCTCTGCCAACCTGGAAGAGTTGTTGCGAACGCAGTTGCTCGCTCTGCGAGAAAAACTGAAATCAACATCCGCTGATGATTCTGTGACAGAATAATTCTCTCGCACGGTAATTGTTCTCTTCGGGAACTCATATAACCTGCTATGCAAGCATTAAACGCCCCTAAGCCCCTGTGATTCACAGGGGCTTTTTTTATTAAGAAATTGCGCAACAGGTGTGTTTATGACTGTATATGCACAAATTACTATGTGAAAATAACACCACATAGTGTGACATCTATTTGACATCCGTACCCTTGTATACAATAATCGGATGTAAAGTCGATTCTGAAGGATAGGCGATATTCCGATAATCATATCCTAATCTTGCTGGTTTGCAGTCAGGTGTAGGAGAGTCGAGGCAAACCGACTCTGGTTCTCGGGTGTTCATTTCATCGATTCAATTTATATAAAGGACTCAACTCATGGCTGAATTACAGACTTCCGAAAAACCCGCAATGACTGCGCGGCAGAAAGTGATTTACGAATTCATTAAAGAGAAAATTGTCAATCGTGGTTACGGCCCAACGGTCCGCGAAATTGGCAACGAGTTTGGCATTCGTTCGCCGAACGGTGTGATGTGCCACTTGAAGGCGCTCGAACGCAAAGGTTTGATCACTCGTGAAGCCCACATGTCCCGCGCGATTCAGTTGACCGAGCAACCGCAAAAGCGGATGTCACTCCCATTGGCGGGACTGATTGCTGCCGGTAGTCCGATCTTGGCGGTCGAGCAAGACGAGCGGATCGACTTCGCTGAGCTGTTCGATAATGACGATCACTATTGCCTCAAGGTCAAAGGGGACTCGATGATCGAGGACCAGATTGCCGACGGCGATTATGTCATCATTCACAAGCAATCGACCTGTCGCGAAGGTGAGATCGTCGTCGCTTTGGTTGAAGGCCAGGAAGCGACACTCAAACGATTCTACAAAGAGAAGAACCGAATTCGTTTGCAACCTGCCAACTCCAGCATGAAGCCGATCTACGCCAAAGAAGTCGATGTACTCGGCGTTGTGGTCGGAGTCGTCCGCAGCAGCTTCTGATTATCAGATAACATTTGATGCAAATCCTGTCGCAGGAACGCGGTGTTCGAGAACTCTCGACGCCGCGTTTTTTTGTGCGCGTCCTGGCTGTTGGTCGATACGTGGAATAGCCCGCAAGCGCGAGCTTGCGGGATGGGTGCGAGCCTGTTGCGACGATCAATGTTGATTGGACGCATCCCGACTGCTTGCGCAGATCGGGCTATGGATGTATTTTGAATTTGACTCGGAATGCGTACGGGTGCACACTATCTCAATGCCCGATCATTTTCCCACAGCATTCATCACCTGGACCACTTACGGCACTTGGTTGCCTGGAGATCCGAGAGGCTGGATCATCGAGAATGACGCATCCATCCAGAGCGAAGAGCCTGCACTCGTGAATGTCGTGATGCAGTCCATGAAGGAGCCATTGCTTACGCTTTCGAATTCACAGCGTGAGATTTGTGACGCCACCATACGCGCTCATTGCGAACGGCGTACATGGAGCATTCTGGCTCTCAACGTGCGGACGAATCACGTTCACATTGTAGTCGAAGCCGATGTCTCTGGCTGGGAAGTGATGAAGCAACTCAAGAGCTGGTGCACGCGGAAGCTGAAAGAAGCTGATGAACCCCGGTCTCGATGGTGGCCCCGAAGAGGCTATGTCCGATATCTCGAAGATGTGGAAGCTGCCGAAAACGCAATTCGATATACGAATGACGGGTAGTAGTCATCGGCCATCATAGCTCGATCTGCGCGAGCAGTCGGGATGGGTGCGAACCATATTCGAAACGCAATCACACTTGGACGCATCCCGCGTGCTTGCGCATGCGGGCGATTCCTCCACCCTACCCTGCAATACGGTCCGGGTGGATTTCCTGGTAGCTGTTCAACTTGTTGTACAGCGTTTTCAGGGCGATGCCGAGCTCTTTAGCCGTCTTCGGTTTATCGCCGTTAAACTTGTCCAAGACCTGTAAGATCACTTCCATCTCGATCTCTTTCATCGTCTTGGGACGTTGAGAATCGAGACGCAATGTTGGAGTGCTTGGGATTTGTGCGGCGTCTCCGGAGAGTGAGGCAGGGAGATGTTCCACACGAATGTTTTCGTCACCTGCAAGCACGACGGCGTGACGCAGTACATTGGCGAGTTCACGGATATTTCCCGACCAGTCATGTTCAATCAGTCGCTCCATTGTTGAAGGGCTGATGGCGTCTGCTCCCACTTCGGGAAGCTTTCGATGCCGGGCGATCAGGTGTTGTGCGAGTCGAGGGATATCTTCTCGACGTTCTCGCAATGGAGGCAGATGGATTTCGAAGGTGTTGACGCGGAAGTAAAGGTCTTCGCGAAATGTTCCCGCTTGTACCATGTCCACAAGATCGCTGTTGGTGGCACAGACGACTCGCACGTCGACATGAAATGTATCGTTCTCACCGACCCGGCGAATCTCGCCCGATTCGAGAAAGCGAAGCAACTTGACCTGCATGGATTTGTCGAGTTCTCCCAATTCGTCGAGAAACAAGGTGCCGCCGTTGGCAACTTCAAAGAGTCCCTTGCGAGGTTGGTCGGCACCGGTGAAGGCACCTTTTCGATGACCGAAGAATTCACTTTCGACAAGTGTTTCGGGTAAGGCACCGCAGTTGACGGCAACGAAGGGAGCATTCGCTCGCAAGCTACGAGCGTGAATTTGTTGGGCGACCACTTCTTTTCCGGTTCCTGTTTCACCCAGAATCAGAACGGTTGTGTCTGAAGGCGAGACTTTGTCGATCAGCTTCTTGACTTGTTCCATCGAAGGTGTTTCGCCAATCATCTTGACGGGGCCTTCGGTTGCTTCAAGACGTTTTTCGAGAGCGATGGCTTTGTTCTCGATCGATCGTCGTTCGGCAATTCGTTGCAGAGCTGCGGCAATCTCGAACAATTGTAAAGGTTTGGGGACGAAGTCAAAGGCGCCTTCTCGCAGAGCGCGGATCGCATCGTCAACATCGCCGTGTGCAGTGCAGATCAGAAAGTCGGTTTCGGGAGCAACACGTTTGATGTGATCGACAACATCCCATCCCGTTATTTCCGGCATACGGAGATCGGTAATGACGGCGTCGTAGGTATTTTTGTCGAGCTTCTCAATTGCTTCGTGCCCGTCAGCACAGATGGTTGGGTCGTGTCCCATGCGACGGAGTTCTTTCTCCATCAACTTGCGGATGACCGGTTCATCATCGACGAACAAAATGCGTAATGTATGATTGGGTGAAGAACTCAATGCCTGGCTCCCTGGCAACTGGTCGGCATCCTTGCCGAGGTGTTGTTGCGTCTGAAAATATTGCCTTCGTTTGACTTCCTGAATGTAAATCGTGTGTCAGGATCGGGTTGATATCAGAATTACAAAAACGTGACAATTGCGATCTGGCCAGTCTGACTGGGAATCTTGAGTTGTTCTGAAAAAAATCAGGCGACTTTTCGGGAGGTCGTCTTTTTGGGGAGATGGATTCGGAAGGTGCTCCCCTGCCCCAGACCTGCACTTGTGGGTTCAATTGTTCCGCCATGATCGGCGACGATGCGATGGGTAATGGCGAGCCCGATGCCGGTTCCCTCACCCGGTTTTGCATGCGTGAAAAATGGCTCAAACAAGTGTTCCAGCACATCGTCCGTCATGCCGCTTCCCTGATCGGCGATGATGATCTCGATCTGGTCGGTTTCTTCTCGTAATTCGACCGTCAATTCGCCTCCCTCTTGCATTGCTTCGAGGCCGTTGGCGACGAGATTCAAGATGACCTGTTTCAGTTCCGAGCGATTGGCTTCGATGGAACAGGGAGATTCATGGTCAAATTTGAGTGAGTACGAACGATATTTTCCCAGGTGGCTGACCAGGTGAATCACTTCGTTGATCACTTGTGTGATATCGAATTCACTGCGTGTCTCCCCTTCTCCCCGAGCAAATTCGAGGAGTTTTTTCGTGATTGCCCGACATTGTCGTGATTCGGTGAGTAGCGTTTCGAGATCTTCCAGCAAATCGTCTCGTTCCTCATCCGGGATGTGAGCGAGCAGACTGTCTTTGCGCATCAGGAGTGACTCGGCCACCATCGAGATCCCGGTGAGGGGCGTATTGATTTCGTGGGCGACTCCGGCAGCGAGAAATCCGATTCCTGCAAGACGCTCTGAGCGGACCAGTTGTTTCACCCGCTCGCGGACTTGCCGGTCGAGATCGTTTTTGATTTCCTGAAAACGGACCGTCATTTTGTTGAACGATTCGGCCAGTTCTCCCATTTCGTCTTGTTGATCGAGATCGAGTCGAAAATCGAAATCACCATGAGCGACTCGGGATGATCCCTCATAGAGTTCTCGAATCGGCATGAAGATCCATTGGTAACCACAACGCATCAACCAGACAAGCAGAATGACCGAAGCGATGAACGCCACAAGGATCACGTAGCGTCCCGTACGGTAAACGCTACGAGCTTTGTCGAGCGAAAGATTGAGGGAGCCAATCGGCTCTTCCAGTTCCCAGACGCTGCCGAGTAGATCATCGACGCGAGGTTGTAGTTGCAGGAAGCTTCGATAAATTTCTGATTGCCCGTTGATGGTTGTGTCCGTGCTGATGTTGTCGAGTTCGATGTCGAGGCGCAACATCTGTCCTTCGATGCTGGTGAGAACCTGGCTGACCAGGTTGACCAGATCGGTGTTCCCCTGTGCTTGAAGGTTCTGGAGTCGTCGGCGAAATTCGACGGTGGCGTCCTGGAGATTTTGGACATCCTGCTCCATCTCTTCCCGGCGTATCGCAATGAGATCCTCTTGCCAGGTTTTACGGTTTTCCGACAACAGAGCCTTCAAATGATTCTGAAGGCTGAAGACCGAATCGAGCATCACTTCGCGACGGGGAGCATGGCTGATCAACTGGTCGAGATCGTCGACGACCTGAGAATAGGACCAAAGAACGTAGGCACCGCCCATCATTAATGTGGTCAAGATCAGGCTGACAAGAGACAGCCCGAACAGCAATTTACGGCGGATGCTGTCTGTCAGCATCGCGGGTCCTCCGTGACGGATATCCTCTTGGCTCAGCCGAGAGGTGGGGTTCTGGGTTAATCAAGGTCGTCCGAAGAATGCGGGTGGACGGCTTTGATTGCGGGGCGGGATTATAGCAGCAAATGTCGATTTGAGGCAAGATGCGCTTGAATGCTGAAGATCAGGGCTTTTTCTGTTGAGCTGCGAGTTCGGACATGCGGAAGATTTTGGAGTCCTTCTTTTTTTTCGGTGTTTTCTTTTTCAGGCCGTCCATCAGCGAGTGAACGGAATCGGTAAAATGTACGAAGGCGGTATGGTGAGATTTGTCTTTCAATGCTTTGTAGGCTTGTTCGGTAAGGCTTTCAAAGCGTTCCTTGTCGTACTTCCAAGCTTCCTCTTCGGCGACTTGAGCCATCTGTTGTTGGATCTGAATCACTTGATTGAGTATGCCCCGGGTCAGTTTTGCGGGAGAAGACCGATAAGGTCTCCACAAAATTGTGGAGTGGGCGTTATCGTTTGTCGGTGAAGGAGGAAGCGTTTTCCTCCAGCGATGGAGCAAATACCCGGCTGTCAGGATCGCAGTCGCTGCGACTGGTAGCCCTGTGAATGGGAAGCCGGTCAGCGCAAGAATGGTTCCCAGACAGAAGAACGCGGCTACGATCCATGCCATACCAAGCCAAAGGCCGCTTAATTCCCCGGTGTTGGCTGGTGTTCGGCGAGGGGTGCTGGGTGTTGCTCCTTGAGGGATCGCCCCAATTTTGACAATCGTGACCGAAACATTATCGGTCCCGCCGCGTAAATTGGTGAGATTCACTAAAAATCGACAGGCTGCCCGAGGTGAAAGCTGCGTTGCCGCCACTCCGATCTCTTCATCGGTGACATGATTCGTCAGGCCATCAGAGCAAAGGATGTAGGCGTCTCCCGGCATGGCCGGGTATGGTCCTTCGATGTCGACCTGAACTTCGGGCTCTGGCCCCATCGACCGGGTGATAATGTTTTTGGGTTGATGCAGAAAGATATCTTCGGGGCTACCCTGCCCTCGTTTGAGCATTTCCCATTGCAGACTATGGTCGAAAGTGAGTTGATCGATTCGATTGTTGCGCGTGCGGTAGATACGACTGTCGCCGACGTGTCCGATGAGGGCTCCCTCGGGGCCTAACACCAGGGCGCTGCATGTTGTCCCCATTCTCTCGAATTCGCGATTCAGGTTGCCTCGCTCGAAAATGACGGAATTAGTTTGTTCCATCGCGTCTCGCAAAGCGTCGCCGTTGGTGGTGCAGGCGGATTTTTTGTAAGTGAGAGGGAGTGTGTCGATGGCAATTTTTGAGGCAAGCTCGCCAACAGCGTGTCCTCCCATTCCGTCGGCCACAATGAACATATGGCCGGTTCTTTCCCAGTCTTCACGCTCTGATTCCACCGAGGTGGTGACACTGTCTTGATTGTTTTGTCGGCGCATACCGACATCGCTGAGGGACGCAAATTCAAGTTGTTGTTCCCACAACATGGTAGACTCTGAGGAGGTGCGGTGATGGAGTACGGGGATGAACGTAAAGTAAAGGGTCAAGTAATCTTAAGAGACGAGGGAGCCAGCCGTCATTAAAAAAGTGTCCAGATGCGCAATATCTAAAAAACAATCCTCGAATCCCTCTTGGCAATTCGGGGTGAGAAAACTATTGTTCCCGCCGAAAGTTCCTGATTTTCGTATGGTCAGACAAGGATGTCATGCTTAATTCTGCTGTGAAAAAAGAGCGGATTTTATTGCTGCTGTTCGCAGTTGGGGTGATGATTGCGCCGGGTTGTGTTCATCGACGAATGACGATTGACTCGAATCCTGTGGGAGCACTGGTTTTGCTCGACGGAAAAGAAATCGGATACACTCCCGTCAGCCACGATTTTATTTATTACGGGACGCGAGAAGTGACGCTCATCAAGGATGGATTCGAGACACAAACTTACCCTGCCGTTCTGAAAACTCCTTGGTATCAGTGGATTCCACTCGATTTCTTTTCTGACAACCTTATGCCTTATCAGGTCACCAATCGTCATCGATTCACCTATCAGATGCAGCCGAAAGACCCCATTCGCGACTCAGATCAGAATTTATTGCAGCGTGGTGATGCGTTTCGGTCAGAATCTCAACTCTCTCCCTGATCATCGGGTTTGGTGCACCATCATCGATCCCGAATTTTCTTCTGCCTCAGGGGTGTCCCGTTGTGCTTCTTTGATGAACTTCGGAAATTCATCCCTCAATTTCTAAGGAAGGGGCGTATGAATTCATCTCGAAGGTGAGTCCTGTATGGTGTTTGCGAACTCTCGGATCAACAAGGGTATTGCCTCAACTTCATTCTTCAGATACACTTTTTTAGATGCAGTCAAGGATTGATCTAACTGCCGACCTCAACCAAATTTAGGGCACGTTATGAAGCGAATGTCATCGACACGAGCAGCACGGAATCTGACTCTGAGCGTTTTGATCTTGTTTGTGTGTGCTGTTGGAGCACGGCAACTGATCGCTGAGAAATCGAAGGATGAGAAGACAGCGCATAGCGTCTGTCAAATGATTACTCGATATCACATCAGCAAAAGACGTATCGATGATACAATTTCAGAAAAGCTCTTCGATAAATACATTTCTGATCTGGACGCACAAAAACTTTATTTCCTTCAGTCAGATATCGATGCCTACGCACAATACAAAACCAATTTGGATGACTTGCTGAAAGTGGGCAAAGTTGATTTTGCCTACGATGTCTTCGACCTTTTCCTGAAGAGGCTCGATGCTCGAATTGATTATGCCCAAAAACTGATTGATCAAGAGTATGATTTCACGGTTGATGAGACCGCCATTCTCGATGGTGATGAACTTGATTGGGCGAAGTCTGAAGATGAGTTGAATGAGCGTTGGAGAAAACGGGTCAAGTTCGATCTTCTGAACCTGAAACTTGATGATACCGAGATGGCAGAAGCACGCGAGCGTCTTCACAAACGATATAGTTTGTTGAAAGACACGATGCATCAGACAGAAGATTTCGAGACTTTTGAGACGTTTCTCTCTTCATTGACTCACTGCTTTGATCCACATTCCACCTACATGTCGCCTCAAACTCTCGAAGAGTTTCAGATTCAAATGCGACTTTCTTTGCAGGGGATCGGTGCCCAGCTCCGCTCTGAAGATGGCATGACAACCATCAACAAAATTATTCCGGGTGGAGCTGCTGCGAAAGACAAGCGGCTGGAAGCCGGTGATAAAATTGTCGCCGTTGCACAGGAAGACGGCGAGTGGGTTGATGTTGTCGAAATGAAGCTTTCCAAAGTTGTTCGGTATATTCGCGGAAAAGCGGGAACACTTGTCAAATTGAAAGTGATCAAGGGAACCTCGGGTGAGAGTACCGTCTATGAACTGACACGTCAGAAAGTCGAACTGACTGAATCGGCCGTCAGTGGCCAGATTATTGATGCTCATGAATGGTTTCCCAACGGGGACTCAGGGCGGATTGGTGTCATTCATATTCCATCGTTCTATCGAGACTTCAGTGGCGCGCAAGCGGGGAAAGAAGATTTTCGCAGCACCTCGCGAGATGTTTTGACGGTCCTGCAGGAATTCCGCGAAGCGGGTGGAGTCGACGCCATCATGATCGACCTGCGATTCAATGGTGGCGGTGCTTTAAGTGAAGCGATTGATGTCTCTGGTCTGTTTGTCGGTCATGGTCCGATTGTGCAAATCAAAGATTCCAATGGGCGCGTGAAATCTCATGACTTTGATATTGAAGGTCTTGAAAGTCCTGTTTACTCGGGACCATTGTTGGTGATTACTAATCGGCTCTCGGCTTCGGCCTCGGAGATTTTTGCCGGAGCGATCAAAGACTACGGGCGAGGGATTGTCATCGGTGACTCGACGACTCATGGTAAAGGGACGGTACAGAATGTCGTTGAGGTCGGAGCGGGTCTGTTTAATCTGGGCAATTCCGATTCCAGTGGTGCTTTGAAGGTGACCATCAATCAGTTCTATCGTCCGAATGGTGACAGTACTCAGCGAGAAGGCGTGAAATCCGATATCGTACTGCCTTCACAGATCGATCATTTGGACTTGGGCGAAGCCTCGCTCGATAATGCGATGGCTTTCGATCAGGTCGAAGAAGTGAAACGAAAGCAGTACGGCGAATCGACGGATATCATCATTGAGAAAGTGGCCAAGGCGAGCGAGCAGCGAATTGGCTCGAGTGATCACTTTAATAAACTGAAAGCAAGAATCGGCAGATATCTCGAACGGAAAAATCGTGTCAAAATTCCGTTGAAAGAGGAAACTCTCAAGGCTGAACGCGAAGCCGATGAAAAAGCTGAAGAGTTGAAAGAAGATGCGCTAGAAGAAGAGGATGACGAGAATACGTTTAAGCAGCAGCCCTACAATGAAGAGTTGATTCATATTGCTATCGATTACGTCAAGCTATTGGAAAATCGAAAAACCGCTGGAAACTGAGCAGACAGTTTCTGCCGCTTGACTCGCAGATTGACGGACGGGCGTCTAAGATGGCGTCATGTCCGCAATCTCTGTTCATCATTTGCAAAAACACTACAAAGTGTATCAGAAACGCGAGGGGCTCCTTGCGTCGGTCACGGGGCTGTTCAATCGTCAATATAAGGCCGTTAAGGCTGTTGAGAAGGTAAGCTTTGAGATTGAGGAAGGGGAAATGGTCGCATTTCTCGGTCCCAACGGTGCAGGCAAAACGACGACTCTGAAACTGCTGTCGGGATTGATTTACCCCTCCGGTGGTGAAGCGACCGTTCTTGGACATGTTCCCTGGAAGCGAGAGAATGTCTATCGTCGTCGGTTTTCGTTAGTGATGGGACAGAAAAATCAGCTTTGGTGGGATCTCCCTGCTCAGGAGTCGTTTCGACTCCATAAAGAAATCTATCGAATTGAGACAAGACAGTTTGATCGACGTATCGATGAACTGACTAGCTTACTCGAAGTGAAAGATCTCGTCGGTCAACCTGTGAGAGAACTTTCGTTAGGCGAGCGAATGAGGATGGAGTTGATTGCCGCTCTGCTTCACAGCCCCGATGTCTTATTGCTGGATGAACCGACGATTGGGCTCGATGTGGTTTCTCAACGTCGCGTGCAGGAGTTTCTCAAATTTTATCAGGCCGAGAGCAAAATGACGGTTATTTTGACCAGTCATTATATGAAGGATGTGGAGGCGCTTTGTGAACGCGCTGTGATCATCAATCGCGGTCGTATTGTGCATGATGGTCCGCTGAAAGAAGTGATCGATCGTTTCAGTCAGACGAAAATTGTCGAGCTGTTATTTGCAGGGACAGAAGTTCCCGGCGACTTGGAGCGTTTCGGTCAGATTGTGGAAGTGAAAGCGCCTCGTATTAAGCTCGAAGTCCCACGCACAAACATTCCTAAGTTACTGGCAGAGTTGTTAGAACAATACACGATTGAGGATGTCACTGTTTTAGAGCGACCATTAGAAGAAGTGATTGCCGAGGTGTTCACAACACCGGAGGATGAGGGAACGATGGTTTCGGGGGAAGATTCTGAAATCGTTGAGGAGAGATTTTGAACAATGGCTCTCGCCGCAATGAGAACGAACTGGGTGATTCTGAAGACGTGCATCGAAGAGAAGCTCGTTTATCGATCAGACTTTGCATTCGCAACACTCGTTCGTTTCCTGCCGATTGTGACGCAGATATTTCTGTGGGGGGCGATTTATGCCGACGACCCCAGCCGTTCGCGAAACGGATACAATTATGCCGACATGGTTGCCTATTATTTGCTGGCTATGGTGGGGCGTGCGTTTTCGAGTATGCCGGGGCTTGCGAGTGGAATTGGGCGTGACATCCGCGACGGTACGCTCAAAAAATATTTGACTCAGCCCATCGATATGCTGGGGTTTCTTTTCTGGCATCGAATTGCGCACAAGCTTGTCTATTACATGGTGGCAACCGGGCCGTTTGTATTGGTGTTTTATCTGTGTGGAGATTATTTTTCTGGTTTGCCTGACGCGATCACAGTGACAGCGTGGGTGATCTCTTTGATGATGGCGTTCCTCATTGGATTTCTGCTGGAAGCTCTGATCGGATTGATCGGATTCTGGTTTCTCGAAGTGTCGTCCTTATTGTTCATCTATATGATGCTGAATTATTTTTTGTCAGGTCATATGATTCCTTTGGACTGGATCGGGGAAGAGTTTCTGGCTGCGATTCAGTATTCTCCCTTCAAATTTCTCGCGTATATGCCAGCCACGATCATGCTGGGCAAGTATTCGCATCAGGAATTGCTGTTTGAATTGACAATTGGAGCGTCGTGGATTGTTGTGTTGTTGATCGCTAATCGAGTCGTGTTTCGGTTGGGTGTGAAGCGTTATGGGGCATACGGGGGCTGAAAAACGAGCCAAGTGAGCCCGTGCGATGATTGCCGCCGTTTCTGCGAAGCGGCTCATTTGCTATAATTTGTTGAACCCACCTCCCGCTCGCATTGTCGTTTAGAAAGAATCACCATTCTTTCTCGTCCCACCTGAATTCGCTGAATTATGAGTATTTCGGATCATTCAAGCCATTCTCCAGCTAAAACCTCGTCCGTTTACAACGGTCGGTTCTGGTTGGCCTATCTTGCGAATGTCATGCTTGTGACGGCTAATGCACTGACGTTTCATTTTGCAGAGTTAGTGGCCCATCTGGGAGGCTCTGAACAAATCACAGGATCGGTGATTCGCACCGGGCTGATTGGAGCGTTGCTGGTTCGTTTGTGGATGGGAAACTACATCGACCGGTACGGTGTTGGTCCATTGTGGATGATTGGCTCAGCAGGACTGGCTCTGGGGTTAATCTCATTTACATTCATCGATCACATCGGTTGGGAATTACACGCGGCACGTGTCCTGTTTTCAATTTCGCTGGCAGGTATGTTTACCTGCTCGATGGTGTACATACAAAATCATGTACCACCAGAACGCAGGACGGAAGTGATCGGCAACTTGGGTAGTAGTGGTTTTGTGGGAATGATTATCGGGGCCAACCTTGGTGACTTTCTGATGAATATCAATGCGGCTCCCCAGATCCGATTTCAATATCTGTTCGGCACAGCGGCTCTGATGGCGGTCGGGCACTTTTTTATCTCAGCCGCTCTCACCTGGAAGCAGCCACACGACAAACCGAAAGACGGGCTCTCTTCGCTCACGCTCTTGATTCGCTACTGGCCCGGGCCAGTCGTTGCGGTGGGAATTGTGATGGGGATCGTCTTCGCCGTGACCACCGTTTTCTTGCGCCGCTATTCGACCGCGGTGGGGTTGAATGGTATCGGGACATTCTTTACCGCCTACGCAATTTCGGCATTCTGCTTTCGAATCATGACCTCGGGTTGGAGTTATCGATTTGGCAGGCACATGATGGTCCTCTATGGATTGGCGGGGCATTTCTTTGCGCTCTGCAGTCTCATGTTTGTCTCTCAAGAATGGCACTACATTCTCCCGGCGATCTGTGGAGGTTTTGGACACGCTTTGCTGTTTCCTGCCGTCATCTCTTTAGGAGCGGGTGCTTTTCCGAAACGCTATCGCGGTATGGGGACGACACTTGCGCTGGGGTTTGTTGAAGCCGGTACGATGATTTCGGCTCCAATTCTGGGAATGATTATCGACTACTATTCATCCGCAGAGTGGGCCAATTATGGATTCACTCCCATGTATTTGGGAGCAGCAGGAGTCACGGTCTTTGTGGCGGTATATTATGCCTTGACGGCTGCTCGTGTCCCCGATACAGATGATATTCATGCAGAAGATAAAGTTATTGATCGCTTTCCGGCTGATATCAGCGGGACGACTCCTTCGTTCAGACCTGAACCCGTAATGGCGTGCGAATCCACTGATAATTGAGCCTGTTGTGTTCGAGAATATAGCCTGATAGCTTGTCGTTATCTGACACTTGCAACAGGTAACAATCATGCCATCTGTTCGACCTTATTTTCTGATGTTTATTCTTCTTCCGATGTATTCGGGAACTCTCTGCGCCGAACACAAATCGCCCAATATCATCTTGATTTTTGCAGATGACTGGGGCTGGGGCGATCTTGGGTGTCATGGGCATCCTTATCTGAAAACACCTCATCTCGATCAGTTGGCTGCGGATGGAACAGAATACCTGCAATTCACCGTGGCGAGCGGTGTCTGT
>Ga0055584_100003458_pt1 | contig 15593 bp, 11 predicted proteins | sample OSDHelmetaG_FD_58716 | JGI IMG/M metagenome (GOLD analysis project Ga0055584, IMG submission 58716) | Pelagic marine sediment microbial communities from the LTER site Helgoland, North Sea, for post-phytoplankton bloom and carbon turnover... | ecosystem: Environmental > Aquatic > Marine >... | reverse complement strand
CGATCCGCGAAGGTGGCAAGACCGTTGGTGCCGGCGTCGTAACAGCGATTACAGAGTAGGAAACGAATTAGGGCGGCAGCCTTAACCGGAATAGGAGTGTAGCTCAATTGGTAGAGCACCGGTCTCCAAAACCGGGGGTTGAGGGTTCGATTCCTTCCACTCCTGCCAGTTAAGCGTCGGTTAAGTATCTTTCAACGAGTATGTAAGCAAGGGTAGTCGGAAATCGGAATGGCGAAATCGTCACCAGCACAATTCATCCGCGAGGTGCGTCAAGAGGCCAATAAGGTCACTTGGCCGACGCAAAAGGAAACAGGTGTCACCACCGTGATGGTTTTCATTATGGTGTTCATTGCGGCTATATTTTTTCTGGCGACTGACCAAGTGATTGCTTGGTTGGTTAAACTTGTTCTGGGATTGGGGGCTTAACCATGGCGCATCGTTGGTATGTAGTTCATGTCTATTCGGGCTTCGAAAAGAAGGTCGCGCAGTCCATTCACGAGCAAGCGAAGCTTAAGGACTTGGAAGATGAAATTGAAGAAGTCCTTGTTCCTACTGAAGAAGTTGTTGAAATGCGCCGTGGGTCGAAGGTTAATTCCGAACGGAAGTTTTTCCCCGGCTATGTGATGGTGAAAATGGATTTGACCGACGAGTCCTGGCATTTGGTCCAAGACACCTCAAAGGTCACCGGTTTTTTGGGTGCTCAGGGCAAGCCTTCGCCGATTAGTAATGCCGAAGCTGAACGCCTGATGCACCAAATTAAAGAGGGCGTCGAACGACCGAAGCCATCGGTTACTTTCGAAATCGGTGAGCAGGTTCGTGTTTGCGATGGTCCCTTTGCGTCTTTCAACGGCGACGTGGAAGAGGTTGATGAGGAAAAGGCACGACTCAAAGTATCGGTTTCGATATTTGGACGGTCTACGCCGGTTGAATTGGAATACGGACAAGTTGAAAAACTGTAATTTATAGAATTTTGATCGCCGGCGTGGCCGGTAACTGCGGGAGGCACCTGCCAAAGTCCAGAGAGGGCCGCACCGCAAACCCCAAGAGAGGGAAAGAAGATGGCAAAGAAGATTGACGGATATATTAAGCTGGAAATTCCGGCGGGGCAGGCTAATCCCTCTCCACCGGTTGGTCCGGCTTTGGGGCAACGTGGCCTCAACATTATGGAGTTTTGTAAGGCTTTTAATGCGGCGACGCAGCAGATGGAGCAGGGGATGCCGGTTCCGGTAACCATTACCTGTTATGCGGACCGCACTTTCAGCTTCGAGACCCGAACAGCACCGGCCAGCTTTTTTCTTAAGAAGGCGGCTAAGCTTCAGAAGGGGTCAAGTGAGCCCGGACGTGGCGACCCGGTCGGTCGCGTAACCAAAGCTCAGGTGCGCGAGATTGCCGAGGCGAAAATGGATGATATCAACGCGAATGATATTGACGCTGCAATGTTGATCATCGAAGGATCAGCGCGATCCATGGGCATCGAGGTGGTGGGGTAATATGGCTAAGCAAGGAAAACGAATTCAAAGCGTGTCTGAAGGCATTGATAGAGACGCGGAGTATGCCATCGATGATGCAGTGAAGTTGTTGAAAGAGCGCGCTGTCGCGAAGTTCGACGAAACTGTAGAAATTTCGATGAATTTGGGCATCGACCCGCGCCATGCAGACCAGCAGGTACGTGGTGTGGTGCAATTGCCGAACGGTACAGGTAAATCCATTCGCGTTGCGGTGTTTGCTAAAGACGCAAAGGCTGAGGAAGCTACGGCAGCAGGCGCTGACGTGGTTGGCGCTGATGATTTGGCCGAGCAAATTCAGAATGGTCAGATCGATTTCGAACGAGTGATCGCGACGCCGGACATGATGGCGGTCGTTGGTAAGCTTGGTAAGGTCTTAGGGCCGAAAGGTCTAATGCCAAATCCGAAGCTTGGAACTGTGACGCCTAATGTTGGCGATGCGGTTAAGGCGGCGAAAGCTGGTGAAGTCCAGTTTCGGGCGGAAAAAGCCGGTATCATTCACGCCGGGATTGGCAAGGCGAGCTTTAGCGAAGCGGCATTGGCGGAGAATGTGAAAGCGTTCGTTGATGCTATCAGCAAGGCAAAGCCGAGCGGCGTTAAGGGCACTTACATTAAGAGGGCGGCCATTAGTTCGACCATGGGGCCGGGATTGAAACTCGATGTAAGTGGCGATTCAAGCGCTGCGTAAGTGAGATTTTGCTGTAGGGCTACGGCTTTACGGCAGATAGGGAACGCCTTCGGGGGTTCCCGACCTGTCCGAGATTGCGGGTGCGTCATAGTTTGAATGGCGTTTAAACGGGAAACCGGCCGGCATGAGACAGCGGTGAAAGACAAATTGGCGACGCCTCACTGAGGCCGATGCCTAGCTGGCTTGAACCTCTGGGACAGGGTCCGTCGGACGATAGATATGGGGCAACCGTTTCTATCGTCTGGGTGCAATCGACTTACTCTTTTCATGGTGAAAAGGGACGGTCACAACTAAGCATCGGAGACTATCAGTGGACCGAGCAAAAAAAGAGGCCATGGTCACTGAACTGCATGAGACCTTCGACGCCAACAATCTTCTTGTCCTGACACATCAGGCCGGGTTGAGCGTTGTCGAAGTTTCGGAACTCCGTCAGCAGATGCGGGAAGCGGGTGCGTCCTTCAAGGTTACGAAGAACCGGCTTGCCAAAATTGCGCTGAAGGGAACGAAGTTTGAAGGTCTTGCCGACCAGTTCACCGGTCCGACGGCGGTTGCCGTTTCGGAAGATCCGGTTGCGGCTGCCAAAGTGGTGGTCGAGTATTCCAAAAAGAATGACAAGCTGACAGTGCTGTGTGGCGCGCTCGGCGAGGATACCCTCGACGCGGCGCAAATACAGGCGCTGGCCAAATTGCCTTCTTTGGATGAACTGCGCGGCAAGCTCGTCGGACTTCTACAAGCTCCGGCTCAGAAAATTGCGTCCGTACTCCAGGCGCCGGGCGGTCAACTCGCTCGCGTGTTTGGTGCGTATGGCAATTCCGAGTAATGCAGCGACGGACTTTTGGGTTAAGTGAAATAGTTCAAGCCAAGGAGAAAATATTATGGCTGATTTAGAAAAACTCGCCGAAGACCTGTCAGCGTTGACAGTTATTGAAGCGGCGGATTTATCCAAGCTTTTGGAAGAAAAATGGGGCGTATCCGCCGCGGCACCTGCTGCCGCTGCGGCCGCTCCGGCAGCTGGTGGTGATGGTGCCGCCGCTGAAGAGAAAACCGAATTTGACGTTATTCTGACCGCTTTTGGCGAAAAGAAAATCAATGTCATTAAAGAAGTTCGTGGCATCACGGGCCTCGGTTTGAAAGAAGCCAAGGATCTCGTCGAAGGCGCGCCGAAACCTGTGAAGGAAGGCGTCAACAAAGACGAGGCCGAGGAAATAAAGAAAAAGCTCGAAGAGGCTGGGGCAACCGTCGAGCTCAGTTAATGCGGCGTAATTCCGCAAACAGTGGCAGGACCGTGCACAATGCGCGGTCCTTGCTGCTGCCCAATTGCTTATGAGATTTACCGCCCGTCATAGTGCGGCGGAAAGTTGAGGAACAAAGATGGTTCAGTCCTTCACGCAGCTAAAACGTATTCGCAAATCCTTTGGGCGCCTTCCCGAAGTGGCCCCAATGCCGAACCTTATCGAGGTTCAAAAGCAGTCTTATGACCGCTTTTTGGAGCCGATGGAATCCAACGGTACGCCTTTGCCTTCCGGGCTCGAGGAAGCGTTCCGCACGGTTTTTCCGATCAAGGATTTTTCGGGTCGCTCTCAGCTGGAGTTTGTCAGCTATGAACTAGAAAAACCGAAATACGATGTTGAAGAATGCCAGCAACGCGACATGACATATGGCGCGCCGTTAAAGGTAACGCTGCGTTTGGTGGTGTGGGATGTGGACGAAGAGACCGGTGCACGCTCCATCCGCGATATTAAGGAACAGGACGTCTACATGGGCGATATGCCTTTGATGACTCCTAATGGGACATTTGTGGTCAACGGAACTGAGCGCGTCATCGTGAGCCAGATGCATCGTTCGCCCGGCGTTTTCTTTGATCATGACAAGGGCAAGACCCATTCATCCGGCAAGTTCTTGTTTGCCGCTCGCGTTATTCCGTATCGTGGGTCCTGGCTGGATTTTGAATTCGACGCGAAGGACATGCTTTATGTTCGGATCGATCGGCGTCGGAAATTACCGGCGACAACGCTTTTGCTGGCGCTCGATAGCGCGCGTACGCAGGCGTTACGCGAAGAGCGGGCTCGTGAAGGTGCGGATGTGGAGCCCTGGGAAGCTCAAGGCCTCACGAAAGAGGACATTCTTGAATTTTTCTATGATTCTGTCGAATACACAGAAACCGCCGGCGGTTGGAAAACGACATTTGATCCGGAGCAGTTTGAAGGCACGAAGCTAGATTTTGATCTGATCGATGCAAAATCCGGTGAAGTTGTCGTTGAGGCTGGTAAAAAAATGACCCCCCGCGTCATGCGGAGTTTGCAGGAAGATAAGGTCAAAGAAATCCTGTTGCCCCAAGAAGGTATCTTAGGCCGTTTCGTTGCCAATGACTTGGTGGATGAAAAGACCGGCGAGATCTACGCCGAGGCTGGGGTGGAAGTGACCGAAGAGTTGCTGGAAGCCTTGAAAGAAGTTGGTTACAAGAAAATGCCAATCCTGGCGATTGATTACAGCACGGTTGGACCTTATGTCCGCAACACGCTGGCGATTGATAAAAACAACAATCGTGAAGATGCGCTGATTGATATTTATCGGGTGATGCGTCCTGGCGAGCCGCCGACGTTGGAAACTGCGCAAGCGTTGTTTAAGAGCTTGTTCTTTGATTCCGAGCGATATGATTTGTCGGCGGTAGGTCGTGTGAAAATGAATTCGCGACTGGAGCAAAAAACCGACGACCAAATGCGTGTTTTGCGCAAGGAAGATATCCTGGCAATTTTGAAAGTGTTGGTCGGGTTGAAGGACGGGCGCGGTGAAATTGACGATATTGATCATCTTGGTAATCGCCGCGTGCGTTCGGTCGGTGAGCTGCTGGAGAACCAGTATCGGATAGGGCTACTCCGTATGGAGCGTGCGATCCGTGAGCGTATGAGCACGGTCGAAATTGACAGTGTCATGCCTCATGATCTGATCAATGCAAAACCGGCTGCAGCCGCGGTGCGCGAATTCTTCGGATCTTCTCAGCTATCGCAGTTTATGGATCAGACGAATCCACTCTCGGAAATTACCCACAAACGCCGTCTTTCGGCGCTTGGGCCAGGCGGCCTGACGCGCGAGAGGGCCGGCTTTGAAGTCCGCGATGTGCATCCGACCCATTACGGGCGTATTTGTCCGATTGAAACACCGGAAGGGCCGAATATCGGCCTGATCAATTCGCTGGCAACCTTTGCCCGTGTCAATCAGTACGGTTTTATCGAAACACCCTACCGCGTCGTCAAAGGTGCAGAAGTTACCGATGAAGTCATCTATATGTCGGCCATGGATGAAGGCCGATACACCGTCGCGCAGGCGAATGCTGTGCTCGATAGTAAGGGACGGTTCACCGAGGACTTGATTAGTTGCCGGAAAGGCGGCGATTACATAATGGCTATGCGTGACGATATCGATCTGATCGACGTGTCGCCGAAGCAGATTGTCTCGGTTGCCGCAGCGCTTATCCCATTCTTGGAGAATGATGACGCTAACCGTGCCTTGATGGGATCAAACATGCAACGCCAAGCCGTGCCGCTGTTGCAGGCCGATGCGCCTTTGGTTGGCACCGGCATGGAAGAGCGGGTTGCCCGTGATTCCGGTGCTGCCATCGTTGTGGACCGTGCGGGGGTTGTGGATCAAGTGGATGCGACCCGTATCGTTATTCAGGCGACGGAAGATACTGCGGCTGATATCCAAGGTGTCGACATCTATAATCTGCAAAAGTTTCAGCGGTCGAACCAGAACACCTGCATTAACCAGCGTCCGCTGGTGAAAGTGGGAGACATTGTGTCCAAAGGCGATATCATTGCCGACGGACCGTCGACTGAATTGGGCGAACTAGCTTTAGGGCGGAATGTGCTTGTCGCCTTCATGCCGTGGAATGGTTACAATTTTGAAGATTCGATTTTGATCTCTGAACGTATTGTGCGTGATGACGTATTTACGTCAGTGCATATCGAAGAATTCGAAATCATGGCGCGAGATACGAAACTCGGCCAGGAAGAAATAACGCGCGACATTCCGAACGTAGGCGAAGAAGCCTTAAAAGACCTCGACGAAGCGGGCATCGTTTATATCGGCGCGGAAGTCAAATCGGGCGATATTCTTGTTGGTAAGGTGACACCGAAGGGCGAATCCCCGATGACGCCGGAAGAAAAGCTCTTGCGTGCGATCTTTGGTGAAAAGGCTTCGGATGTGCGCGACACGTCATTGAAGCTGCCGCCAGGCGGTGTCGGGACCGTCGTTGAGGTGCGCGTCTTCTCGCGCCGCGGCGTTGATAAAGATGAACGGGCGCTGGCGATTGAGCGTCAGGAAATTGAACGCTTGGCAAAGGACCGAGATGACGAGAAAGCGATTCTCGAACGTTCCTTCTTCAACTCACTGAAAGACAAGCTGGTGAATCAGGTTGGCGTCAGTGGCCCGAAAGGGATGAATGAAGGCAAGCGTATTACAGAAGCATTCTTGTCGGATTTCACGCCTGGTCAGTGGCGGCAAATTGTCGTGAAAAACGACAAGTTCAATGATGAATTGGAGGCGATGAAGAAAACCTTTGACGCTTCTGTTGACGTCCTACAAGCCAAGTTTGAAGACAAGGTGGATAAGCTGCAACGTGGCGATGAATTGCCGCCGGGCGTCATGAAGATGGTCAAGGTTTTCGTGGCGGTGAAGCGTAAGTTACAGCCGGGTGATAAAATGGCCGGCCGACATGGCAATAAGGGCGTCATTTCTAAAATTATGCCATTGGAGGATATGCCGTATCTCGAAGACGGTACGCCGGTAGATGTGGTTTTGAACCCGCTTGGTGTGCCAAGCCGAATGAATGTCGGGCAAATTTTGGAGACCCATCTTGGGTGGGCTGCAGCAGGCTTAGGACGTCAAATCGGGAACGCTTTGGCTGCTTACCGTAATGGATCGGATACCAACACCACTGTCGAATTGCGGAAGACGTTGGAAAACGCCTATGGCAAAGAGATATATAAAGAGTCCATTGAAGGTATGAACGATGATGCCGTTAAGGAACTCGCCGGTAACGTAGTAAAAGGCGTGCCTTTTGCGACGCCGGTATTTGATGGTGCTGTAGAGCAAGATATTGTCGACGCGTTGCGCCAAGCCGGGTTCGCCGATTCCGGTCAATCAACGCTGATCGATGGTCGCACGGGCGAAACATTTGCGCGCGAAGTGACCGTTGGGTTCATTTATATGTTGAAGCTGCACCATTTGGTCGATGACAAGATTCACGCTAGATCGATTGGTCCTTATAGTCTGGTGACACAGCAACCGTTGGGCGGTAAAGCCCAGTTTGGTGGTCAACGTTTCGGTGAAATGGAGGTATGGGCGCTTGAAGCTTATGGCGCTGCATACACATTGCAAGAAATGCTGACGGTCAAATCGGATGATGTGTCCGGTAGAACCAAGGTTTATGAGGCCATCGTCCGGGGCGATGACACATTCGAAGCGGGTATTCCTGAATCCTTCAACGTTTTGGTGAAGGAACTTCGGTCGCTTGGCTTGAATGTAGAGTTGATCCAAGAGAATTTTTAGGTGCGTCGGTTAAATTATAGCGCCTAAATCGCAATATTGAATACGTAGTCGTATTACTCGGGAGAGTTAGCAAATGAATGAATTGATGAATTTTTTCGGCCAGCCCAGCGGTCCGCAGGGTTTCGATCACATTCGGATTTCGATTGCCAGCCCGGATCGCATCCGGTCATGGTCTTTTGGCGAAATCAAAAAGCCGGAAACCATCAATTACCGTACCTTTAAGCCAGAGCGGGACGGTCTGTTCTGCGCGCGGATTTTTGGTCCGATCAAAGATTACGAATGCTTGTGTGGCAAATATAAGCGCATGAAGTATCGCGGAATTATCTGCGAAAAATGCGGTGTCGAGGTAACGCTCTCCAAAGTTCGGCGCGAACGTATGGGGCATATCGAACTGGCCTCGCCGGTTGCTCACATTTGGTTCATGAAATCGCTGCCAAGCCGCATCGGTCTTCTTTTGGACATGACGCTGAAGGAATTAGAACGGGTTCTCTATTTCGAGAACCATATCGTGCTCGATCCGGGCATGACTCCGTTAGCTGAAAAGCAGCTGTTGAATGAAGACGACTATATAGATGCCATTGATGAGTATGGTCAGGATGGTTTCGACGCGAAAATCGGCGCCGAGGCGTTGTTAGATATGCTGAAAGCGCTCGACCTTGAAAAAGAACGCGATCAGGTTCGTATCGATTTGAGAGAGACCGGCTCGGAAGCGAAACGTAAGAAATACGTCAAACGTTTGAAGCTTATCGAAGCTTTCATTAATTCGGGCACTAATCCTGAATGGATGATCTTAAATGTGGTGCCGGTTATCCCGCCTGAATTGCGCCCTTTGGTGCCGCTGGATGGTGGTCGGTTCGCGACGTCGGATTTGAACGATCTATATCGCCGGGTTATCAACAGAAATAATCGGTTGAAGCGGCTAATCGACCTTCGGGCACCGGAAATCATTGTTCGTAATGAAAAACGGATGTTGCAGGAATCCGTTGATGCGTTGTTCGATAATGGCCGGCGTGGGCGCGTCATTACGGGCGCGAACAAGCGGCCGTTGAAATCTTTATCGGATATGCTGAAAGGCAAACAGGGTCGTTTCCGTCAGAACTTGCTGGGTAAGCGCGTTGATTATTCCGGCCGTTCGGTCATTGTGGTTGGTCCTGAACTGTTATTGCATCAATGTGGGTTGCCCAAGAAAATGGCACTCGAATTGTTCAAGCCGTTTATCTACTCGAAGCTCGAATTATACGGCATGGCGTCCACTATCAAGGCCGCGAAGCGTATGGTCGAGAAGGAGCGTCCCGAAGTGTGGGATATTCTCGAAGAAGTAATTCGTGAACATCCTGTCTTACTTAACCGCGCGCCGACGCTCCATCGTCTCGGTATTCAGGCTTTCGAGCCGGTGTTGATCGAGGGGAAGGCAATTCAACTGCATCCGTTGGTTTGTGCCGCCTTTAACGCCGACTTCGATGGCGATCAGATGGCCGTCCATGTGCCGCTATCCATGGAAGCGCAATTAGAATCCCGCGTGTTGATGATGTCGACAAACAACATTTTGTCGCCGGCCAACGGGAAGCCGATCATCGTGCCGTCTCAGGATATTGTGCTTGGGCTTTACTATATAAGTCTCGAGCGTCCCTGGCAGGTTGGGGCCGCTGTGGAGTTTAAAAGCGAGGATCAATTTGCCGCAGCGGTTGAAGCCGAGGACGTCATCGTTATGGACGCCGACAAACCTCGCGAAGTGGTCGATCTTGAGGTGGAAGGCGCTTCTAAGGTCTTCAAAGCGCTTAAGGCTGGAAAATACACCGCTCATTTGGTTCCTCGCTTTAGCGGCGTGGGCGAAATCGAGCATGCGCTTGCCACCGGCGCGGTCCACATCAACAGTGTAATTAAGGCACGTTATGGTGTCGTTGATGAAGAGGGCAACGAAACGGTTCAAGTTCTTAAAGCCACGCCGGGTAGGATGTTGCTTGCTGGAATCTTGCCCAAAAGTGCCAAGACGCCGTTCTCATTGGTCAACCGTTTGCTGACCAAGAAGGAAATTTCCTATGTGATTGACGAGGTCTATCGCCATTGCGGTCAGAAAGAGACATGCATCTTTGCAGACAGACTGATGACCATGGGCTTCCGTCAAGCGTGTGTTGCCGGCATTTCCTTTGGCAAGGATGATCTCGTCATTCCGAAGGAAAAAGGCGCTCTCATCGATGCTGCTAAAGATCAAATTAAACTGTATGAGCAGCAATATCTCGATGGTTTGATTACACGTGGCGAAAAATACAACAAAGTCGTCGATGTTTGGTCCGACTGCAGCGACAAGGTTGCAGACCAAATGATGAGAGCAATGAAAGCCGGAACCGGAGGCGAAGTGAACTCGGTTTACATGATGGCTGATTCCGGAGCGCGTGGTTCACCCGCCCAGATTAAGCAATTGGCCGGTATGCGTGGTCTGATGGCCAAGCCGAGCGGTGAAATCATTGAAACGCCGATCATTTCCAACTTTAAGGAAGGCCTCTCGGTGTTGGAATACTTCAACTCCACCCATGGTGCCCGTAAAGGGTTGGCGGATACCGCGCTGAAGACCGCTAACTCGGGTTATTTGACTCGTCGTCTTGTGGATGTGGCACAAGACTGCATCGTCATTGAAGAGGATTGCGGCACTCAAAACGGGTTGACTTTGCGGGCTGTGATTGAAGGTGGCGATGTCATCGAAGAACTCCCGGATCGTGTTGTCGGCCGTTATGCGGCGGTGGATGTTAAAGACCCAACCAACGGCAAGGTCATCGTAAAAGCGGGCGAGATGATCCATGAAACGGATGCTGAACTCATTGATGAGAATGGTGTCGACATTGTCATGGTTCGCTCAGCGCTGACGTGCGAAAGCAATGGTGGCATTTGCGGGAAATGCTATGGCCGAGATTTGGCGCGGGGTACCGAAGTCAATATGGGTGAAGCGGTTGGCGTTATTGCCGCTCAGTCGATTGGCGAACCGGGCACACAGCTTACCATGCGGACATTCCATATCGGCGGAGCTGCCCAAGTTGCCGAGCAGGCCTCTCACGAATCGTCTATCGATGGCACAATTAAGGTTGAGAACAAAAACGTCGTCGTTGATTCGGTTGGCAAACCGGTGGTTATGAACAGGAATACAGATGTTTGTGTGCTTGACGCTCAGGGTCGGGAACGTGCGCGCCATCGTATTCCCTATGGCGCTCGATTGTTGGTCAAAGATGGAGGCCCTGTGGCTAAAGGTGATTCCCTGGCAGAGTGGGATCCCTATACCATTCCGATCATTACAGAAAAGGATGGTATCGTTAACTATGTGGACTTGGTCGAAGGGATTTCGATGCGTGAAGTCACCGATGAAACCACAGGTATCGCCAGTAAAGTGGTCGTCGATTGGAAGCAACAACCGAAGGGCGCAGAGCTGCGGCCACGCGTGACGTTGCGGAACAAACGCGGTCAGGTCATCAAACTTTCGACCGATATGGAAGCACGCTATTTCCTATCCGTTGACGCAATCCTGTCAGTCGAGAACGGACAGGAAGTGAAGGGTGGCGATGTGATTGCGCGTATTCCGCGGGAAGCGTCTAAAACCCGTGATATCACCGGTGGTCTGCCGCGGGTTGCGGAGTTGTTCGAAGCGCGCCGTCCGAAGGAATTTGCCATCATCACCGATACGGAAGGCCGGGTCGAGTACGGTAAGGATTACAAAACCAAACGCCGTATCGTGGTCGTTCCCGATGATGAGTCGAAAGAGCCAAGCGAATATATGATCCCGAAGGGTAAGCATATTACGGTTCAAGAAGGCGATAGGGTTGAAAAGGGTGATTTGCTGATGGATGGCAATCCTGTGCCTCATGACATTTTGGAAGTCATGGGTGTGGAAGCGCTCGCCGAGTATGTGATTAAGGAAGTCCAAGACGTCTATCGGTTGCAGGGTGTGAAAATTAACGACAAACACATTGAGGTGATTGTTCGCCAGATGCTGCAAAAGGTAGAAGTGACTGATCCGGGCGAAACGATCTTGCTGACCGGAGAACAAGTCGATCAAGACGAGTTCGAAGCGATTAACGCAAGCACGAAAGAAGAAGGCGGTAAGCTCGCCAGTTGCATTCCGGTGCTTCAGGGCATTACGAAAGCATCCCTGCAGACCAAATCCTTCATTTCGGCGGCCTCTTTCCAGGAAACGACGCGCGTTCTTACCGAGGCGGCAGTCAATGGCAAGATCGATACGTTGGAAGGGCTCAAGGAAAATGTGATTGTCGGCCGCTTGATACCGGCGGGCACAGGCAGCGTCATGAACCGCTTGAAGGCAATTGCCGCAGACCGAGACCGGGAACTGGCCGCTATACAGGCAGACGACCCGCTATTGGCACCGGCCGAAGGCTTTGCGGAAGAGCCGGAGGCGCAGCCGGAAGTCGCTTAATTTGTTGTTTTGCAACCTGCGTTGGCCCTGGCGGTGCCGACGCAGTGCCTGCTGATTCTGCGATGCAAAAAAAAGCAATGAAACCCTCAGAATCATTGCATCTTTTGCTTGACGGGATTGAGAGGCGTAACTAGTATCCGCCGCACTCTCCCAAGGGGACTTGGTTGTAGTTACTTGCTGGGTTGTTAAACACAGCGCTTTGCTAGACACAGTCTCAGGGATTTCGACGTTTTTGACATAAGCCGGATTGCCGGCTGCCAATTTCCAACGGCCAACAGATCAGCCGCATAGGCGTTTCTGTTGGTGGCGTTTTTTGTCTGTTGTCTTGGAAGTTGGGTGGCGGTTGGCGACGGTAGGTATTGATGAGCTGGGTAGGTAAGTATGCCAACGATTAATCAATTGATCCGCAAGGGTCGTAAAGCGAAGCCGGTTCGGAACAAAGTTCCGGCGCTGGAAGCTTGTCCCCAGAAACGCGGCGTTTGTACGCGCGTTTATACGACGACGCCGAAGAAGCCAAACTCGGCACTTCGGAAAGTCGCGCGTGTTCGGCTGACCAACGGCTTTGAAGTCACCAGTTATATTCCCGGCGAGGGCCATAATCTGCAGGAGCATTCAGTCGTGATGATCCGTGGTGGTCGCGTAAAAGATTTGCCGGGTGTTCGTTATCATATCATTCGCGGCACTTTGGATACCCAGGGTGTTGATGATCGTCGGCAGCGCCGTTCCAAATACGGCGCCAAACGGCCCAAATAAGCTAGGGAGACGGTTCGATGTCCAGGCGCCACCGCGCAGTAAAGCGAGAAATCCTACCAGACGCCAAATTTGGCGATGTGGTGGTGAGCAAATTTATCAACAGCGTCATGCTTGACGGCAAAAAGTCCGTCGCTGAGAGAATTGTGTATGGCGCGTTCGATCTTATGACGTCCCGTGCCAGCGGTGATGCTGTGAAGTCTTTTCATGAAGCCCTAGACAATGTGAAGCCGCACTTGGAAGTGCGGTCGCGCCGTGTTGGTGGTGCGACCTATCAGGTGCCGATTGAAGTGCGATCGGATCGCGCGCAAGCGCTTGCATTCCGCTGGATTATTCAAAACGCGCGCAGCCGCAGCGAAAACACAATGGTTGAGAGGCTTTCGGGTGAATTGCTCGATGCGTCGAACAGCCGGGGCGGCGCCGTGAAAAAGCGGGAAGATACGCATCGGATGGCAGAGGCCAATCGCGCGTTTTCTCATTATCGTTGGTAATTGGGATTTAATCGGAGCTTTACCCCATGTCTTCTCGCACTACTCCTCTTGAGAAATATCGCAACATCGGCATCATGGCGCACATTGACGCCGGTAAAACGACGACGACTGAGCGTATACTTTATTATACCGGTCGATCTCACAAAATTGGTGAAGTCCATGACGGCAATGCCACTATGGACTGGATGGAGCAGGAGCAAGAGCGCGGCATTACGATCACGTCTGCTGCGACGACATGCACCTGGGACGATCACCGGATTAATATTATCGACACGCCGGGCCATGTGGATTTCACGATTGAAGTAGAGCGTAGCCTTCGGGTGCTTGATGGTGCGGTCGCGGTGTTCGATAGTGTTGCAGGTGTTGAACCGCAATCTGAAACAGTTTGGCGCCAGGCCGATAAGTATGAAGTGCCGCGCATTTGTTTCGTTAATAAAATGGACCGTACCGGCGCTGATTTCTTTCGAACCGTTGATATGATCATTGATCGTTTGGGTGCCGTGCCGCTGGTTACACAATTGCCTGTTGGTGCTGAGGAAAACTTCCTGGGGGTGATTGATTTGATCCGCATGAAGGCTGTCATCTGGAAGGATGAATCCCTGGGCGCGGAATACGAAGATCAGGAAATTCCTGCTGAGCTCGCCGATCAAGCTGCGGAATATCGTGAAAAATTGATCGAGCTCGCAGTTGAGCAAGATGATGATGCAATGGAAGCGTATCTCGAAGGTACTGAGCCTGACGACGCTACGTTGAATGAATGTATTCGCAGGGGGACGCTTGAGGCTGCGTTCGTGCCAATACTGCTAGGTTCCGCGTTTAAGAATAAGGGCGTTCAACCGCTCCTTGACGCGATTGTCGAATATTTGCCGTCGCCGGAAGACGTGGAAGACGTCAAGGGTGTGCTGGAGAATGACGAACCGGCCACGCGTAGAGGCGCCGATGATGAGGCATTCTCGGCATTGGCGTTTAAGATTATGACCGACCCGTTTGTGGGCTCGCTTACTTTTGCCCGTGTCTATTCCGGTACTCTTGCGACAAGCGCGTCCGTCGCTAATCCGGGTAAAAATTACAAAGAGCGTATTGGGCGTATGTTGTTGATGCACGCCAATCACCGAGAAGACATCAAAGTGGCCAGTGCGGGCGATATTGTTGCCTTGGCAGGTCTTAAAAATGTCACCACAGGCGATACGTTGTGTGATCCAAATCACCCGATTATCCTTGAAAAAATGGAGTTCCCCGATCCGGTTATTGAGATCGCGGTGGAGCCGAAAACCAAGGGTGATCATGATAAAATGGGAACCGCGCTTGCCAGGTTGGCTCAGGAAGATCCTTCATTCCGCGTCACCTCCGATGAAGAAAGCGGGCAGACGGTCATTAAGGGAATGGGCGAGCTGCATTTGGAGATCATCGTTGATCGTATGATGCGCGAATTTAAGGTTGGCGCTAATATCGGTGCGCCACAGGTGGCCTATCGCGAAACCATAACCAAGCCTTATGTGTGTGATTACACTCATAAAAAGCAAAGTGGTGGCGCGGGTCAATTTGCGCGCATCGAGCTTGAATTTGAGCCGCTAGAGCCCGGTGAAGGCTATCAGTTTGAAAGTAAAGTTGTTGGTGGTTCTGTGCCGAAGGAATATATCCCGGGCGTGGAAAAAGGTCTTAAAAGTGCCCGGGAAACCGGTGTGATTGCTGGTTTTCCTGTGATCGACTTTAAGGTCACGCTGGTTGACGGCGCATCTCATGACGTTGATTCGTCGGTCATGGCCTTTGAGATTGCCGCACGCGCGGCATTCCGGGAAGCCGTTCCGAGGGCAGCGCCGAAACTACTTGAGCCGGTCATGAAGGTCGAGGTGGTAACGCCGGAAGAATATATGGGCGATATTATTGGCGATTTGAATAGTCGTCGGGGTCAAGTTGGCGGTATGGACCAGCGCGGTAACGCGCGCGTCATCGACGCGATGGTGCCGCTTGCAAATATGTTCGGCTACATCAACACGCTGCGTTCGGCCAGTCAGGGCCGGGCTCAGTTCTCAATGCAATTCGATCACTATGCGAAGGTGCCCGAGGCGGTGGCGGAAGAAGTTCGCGCCAATCTCGCTTAATCGACGCGCTTTATAAAGACGGAGGCCAAAATGGCGAAAGAGAAATTTGAACGGACCAAACCGCATTGCAATATCGGTACGATTGGTCAC
>Ga0055584_100003457_pt1 | contig 15593 bp, 16 predicted proteins | sample OSDHelmetaG_FD_58716 | JGI IMG/M metagenome (GOLD analysis project Ga0055584, IMG submission 58716) | Pelagic marine sediment microbial communities from the LTER site Helgoland, North Sea, for post-phytoplankton bloom and carbon turnover... | ecosystem: Environmental > Aquatic > Marine >... | reverse complement strand
CTCGGCTCCGAGCAGGAACGAGATGAGGTCGTCGCCCGGATTCTCCATCCGGTCCTTGATCTCGCCGAGGAAGAAGTTGCGGATGATCTCGGCGTAGTGCTCGCGGACCTCGTCGTCCTGGAGACCGAGCTCGAGCACCCCCTGCACCCACGTCGTGGACTCCTCGGCCATCTCCGGGTCGATCCCCAGGATCGCAGCGATGATCCGCGGCGGGATCTGTCGTGCGTAGTCCTCGGCGATGTCGGCACGACCGTCCTCGATGAAGTCGCGGATGAGCCGGCGGCAGAGCTCCTGGGTGTGCTCCCGGTAGCGCTCGACCGACTTCGGCGAGAAGAACGGGAGCATGAGGCGTCGCTCCGGGGTGTGATCCGGTGGATCGGTGGTGATCACCGATCGGAGGCGGTTGCCCTCGTCGTCGTACTGCGTCGGTGACGGCACCACCGTGACCGAGAAGGACGACCAGTTCTCGACGTCGTTCGCCACGGCGCGGACGCCGGCGAACTTTGGTCGGCATGTAGGAGACCTGCCGACGCTCGGTCCGAGCGAACGGGCAACCCCGGTCGCGCAAGTCCCTCCAGACCGGGTACGGGTCCGTGATGAAGCCGAGTTCGAAGATCTCGAAGTCTTCGGCCCAGTCCTCGACCGGATCGATCGTGGTCATGATGGCAACCCCCAGCGAGTCCGCGGCCGTGTTCGTGGCCGTTCGTGCGATCGGCCAGACCGTCCACCGTCACGTTCGCCAGGGGCGACAGGACACGGCTGGCCGGGGCGGGCGACCGTGCGGGCAACTCCCGCCCATCCTCGCCCGCGTGCCGGAACACCGTCCCGTGGCACGATCCGTTCGAACCGGTCGATCTTCACCGCGGTCTGCCAGGTGCTGAGCCGACCCGAACCGCCAGCCGGAGTCGGAATAGCCTCGCGACATGCCGCCGCCGATCGCCCCGAACGCCGTGAGTCACGACGCCGATGCCCGGATCGACACCGCTGTCGCGAGCGCCCACGAACGCTACCGCTCGCTCCGCCCGGCCAGTGCCGCCACCGACGCTCGTGCCCGACACGTGCTCCCCGGTGGCAACACCCGGTCGGTCCTCGACTTCGAGCCGTTCGCCTTCCGGGTCTCGTCGGCGTCCGGAGCCGAACTCGTCGACATCGACGGGCACCGGTACGTCGACTTCTGCGGCAACTACACCGCCGGACTTCTCGGCCACTCTCCCGGCCCGGTACGCGCCGCAGTCGTCGATGCGCTCGACCGGGGCTGGGCACTGGGTGCCATGCACGAGGCGGAGATCGAGCTCGCGGAGATGGTCTGCGACCGGTTCGCCTCGATCGAGCAGGTGCGGTTCACCAACTCGGGCACCGAGGCCAACCTCATGGCGATCGGCACCGCCCTGCACCACACCGGACGCAACGGCGTCGGCGTGTTCGACCACTCGTACCACGGAGGCGTCCTGGGTTTCGGCGACCTCGACGGTCCGCATCACCCACTCAACGTGCCGCACGATTTCCGGGTCGCACGATTCGACGACCTCCGCGGGCTCGACCGACTGTTCGACGACGGTCCTTCCGGCTCCGGACTCGGCTGCGTCCTGGTCGAGCCGGTCCAGGGCTCCGGCGGTTGTCGACCCGCGAGCGGTGAGTTCCTGCGTGCACTCCGGCAGCGCTGCGACGACGCCGACGTCGTCCTCGTCTTCGACGAGGTGATGACCTCTCGACTCGCGCCCGGAGGCGCCCAGGAGCGCTTCGGTGTGCGCCCCGACATGACGACGCTCGGCAAGTACCTGGGCGGCGGGTTCAGCTTCGGTGCGTTCGGTGGCCGACGCGACATCATGGCGGCATTCGACCACCACGCCGGCGGTCGGCTCACCCAGGCCGGGACCTTCAACAACAACGTGGGCTCGATGTCGGCAGCCGTCGCCACGCTGCGTCACGAGCTGTCACCGGACCGCATCGCGGCCGTCAACGAACGAGGCGACCGGCTGCGCGACGCACTGAACGACCTGTTCGCGGCGTCGGAACTCGACGTCTGGGTCACGGGGCTCGGATCGATGCTGAACGTGCGCGCTCGCGACGACCGGTTGATCGACCTGCTCTTCCACCACCTGTTGGACGCCGGCGTGTACATCGCGCGCCGCGGATTCATCGCGCTGTCGGTCGAGATCGACGACGAACACTGTGAACGCCTGCTCGCATCCAGCCGGGACTGGGTCCAGGCGGCCGACCGTTTCGCCTGAGTCGACGGTCCTCCTGCGCAGGTTCACCGCCTCGATCGACCAAGTACCACTGGCGTCGTGCTCGGCCATGGACCAACATGGGACCATGTCGTCCCCATCCGACGAGTCGTCCGCCGACGAACTCTCCGAGCGAGAGTGTTGGGAACACGTCCGGGCCGAACCGTACGGCCGGCTCGCCGTCATCAGACCGGACGGCCCGGCGATCTATCCGATCAACGCCGTCGTCGATCACGCGACCATCGTGTTCCGCACGACCGAAGGCTCCAAGGTCGACGCGATCCGCGCCGACCCCCGCGTCGCATTCGAGGTGGACGGATGGGACCCGGCGGACGGAATCGCCTGGAGCGTGGGGATCACCGGTCTCGCCCACGAACTCGTCAGCGCCCTGGAGGGGGCATCGGCCGTCGAACTCGACGTCACGCCGTGGCAGGCCGGTCCGAAGCCGATCTTCGTCCGGATCACACCGAATTCGGTGTCCGGGCAACGGTTCCGCCGGATCGACCGACGCGACGACACGGGCTGACCGCTCCGCCCGGGTGCGATCCCGGGACGGCACCGGGTCGTCCGACCCTGGTGGGTGCGGTCACCGTGCGGTTGAATGGTCTCATGAACGGTGGAGACGACACGGAGCATCTGACCGAACGAGAGTGTTGGGAACTCCTCGCGACCCATACCGTGGCCCGGCTCGCCGTCGACATCGGGGGCCAGCCGGACATCTTCCCGATCAACTACCTGGTCGACGGGGCATCGATCGTGTTCCGGACCGGGGCCGGCACCAAGCTCGCCGGTGCCGTGCTCAGCCGTCACGTCGCGATCGAGATCGACGGTCTCGACGAGCACGACCACTCCGTGTGGAGCGTCGTCGTCAAGGGACTGGCCAGCGAGATCGACGGCATGACCGAACGTTGGGCCGCCGATGACCTGCCGCTGTATCCCTGGATCGCCTCGGAGAAGCCGAACTTCGTGAGGATCGAGCCACGGCTCACGACGGGTCGCCGTTTCCACGTCGTCGACGGCGCCGCGACGACATCGACGGGCACGTCGTCGGCGACCGGGATCGACGCCACCACCGAAGAACACCATCCGGGCGCACCCCGGATGCGGCCCGACTAGAACCCCCTACCCACCCCGCGACCCACCCCCTCACGAGTTTCGACGACGATGCAGCCATCCAGCGACCCCTCGGGCGTCCTCGACCACATCGGTCCGGGCACCCAGATCATCATCCCGCTCGCCAACGGTGAGCCGACGGCGACACTCGACGCGATCGAGGCGCACGCCGAGCGTCTGGAGCACGTGCGGGTCCACCAGATGCATGCCCTCCACGATCGGCCGTACCTCCGCGGTGAGTTCGGCGACCGGCTGAAGCACATCTCGTACTTCCTCTCCCACGTCACCCGTCCACAGTTCGCCGCCGGGCACGTCGGTCTCGTGCCCGCACACTTCTCCGAGGTGTACGGCATCATGCGATCGAGGACCGATGACCCGCTTGTGCTCGCCGCGGCCTCACCACCGGACCAACACGGGTACTTCTCGCTGGGCGTGTCGGCCGACTACACATCGAGCTTCATCGGACGAGCGCGTTTCTTCCTCGAGGTCACCGATCACATGCCCAGGACGTTCGGGCGCAACCAACTCCACGTCAGCCAGGTCGTGGGCTGGTGCCGTTCCGACCGGCCGCTCGTGTCAGTCCCGCCCGCCAGGTCGACCGACGTCGACCGGGCGATCGCCGGCTACGTCGCCGAGCGGGTGCCGGACGAGTCCACGATCCAGACCGGGATCGGCGCCATCCCGAACGCGATCATGTCGGCACTCGGAGACCATCGAGATCTCGGCGTGCACACCGAGTTGCTCTCGGACGGCGTGGTCGACCTCATCGAACGCGGTGTCGTCAACGGCGTGCGCAAGGAACTCAACCGGACCAAGACGGTCGGCACGTTCGCGCTCGGCACCGACCGTCTCCACAGCTTCCTGGCCGACAACCCGGCGATCGAGCTCTGGCCGGTGCGCTACGTCAACAGCCCGGCCATCATCGGCCGCGAACGCAACTTCATCTCGATCAACGCGACGCTGTCCGTCGACTTCCTCGGCCAGTGCGCGTCGGAGACGATCAACGGTCGCTACTACTCGTCCTCCGGCGGTCAGAACGACTTCGCCCGGGGAGCGATGAACTCACCCGGCGGCCAGGGCTTCGTCGTGCTCCACTCGACCACGAGTTCGGGTCAGAGCCGGATCGTCCCACAGCTCGCACCGGGCGATGTCGTCACCACCCCCAAGAACACGGTCGACAAGGTCGTCACCGAATTCGGAGTGGCCGAGCTCCGCGGCCGCTCGGTCCGCGAGCGCACGCGGGCACTGATCGAGATCGCCCACCCGGACCACCGCGGCGAGCTCAGGGAGCAGGCGCACCGGATGCAGTACATCTGAGCGCAGCGCGTTCAGTAGGGCACGCTCCAGGCCAGGACGGCACCCGCCGGGGTGCCGGCTTGGAGCGAACAACGGCCACCGAGCGCCGACGCACGTGCCTGGAGGTTGACGAGCCCGTTCCCGCTGGTCGGCTGCCCCACCAGGTCCGGCGGACCGAGCCCGTCGTCGCGGACCATCATCGTCACCTGTTCACCCTCGACGGCGATCGTCACGTCCACGGCCGAAGCGTTGGCGTGCCGGGCGACGTTCCCGAGCGCTTCACGCAGCGAGGCCATCATCTCTGCACACGTGTCGTCGCTCATGACGGACTCGACGGGCCCGACCAGCCGGAGACCCGGGGTGAAGCCGAGCACCCGGCTCGCCTGGGCGACGACGTCGGCGAGGTCCTGACCGAGCGCACCACGCTGACCGCTGTTGCCGAGCGTGAACACGATCGTCCTGACCTCACCGATGATCCGGTCGATCTCGTCGATGACCGACTCCAGGGCGTCACGGGTCGTCTCGTCCGTCCCGGCTCCGATCGCCTGCACGGTGAGTCCGGTCCCGTAGAGACGCTGGAGCACGACGTCGTGCAGGTCGCGCCCGATCCGCTCGCGCTCCTCCAGCAGTGCGAGCTGCTGGTTCGCGGCCGCGAGGCGGCGCTGGCTCCGCCGACGTTCGGTCACGTCGCGGACCGCCGCCACCACGTAGAGGCCGTCGTCGTCGAAGGGGCTCAGTGCGACCTCGACGGGCAGCTCACGCCCGTCGAGGCGCTGGAGAACCAATTCCAGACCGGATCCCATTGGTCGCTGGGTCGGCGCATCCACGAACGTCTGACGCAAGCGGGCGTGCCGATTCCGAACCGCTCCGGGCACGAGGTCGTCGACACAGCGTCCCACCAGGCCGTCCTCGCAGGCGGCCATCGCCTCGATCGACCGGTTGGCGTAGACGATCGTGCCGTCGGCCCCGACGACAAGCACGCCGTCGGGCGAGAACTCGACCGCGTGGAATGCCCATCGACTGGTGGAGCTCGGTTCCCGGGCGGAATGCACGATCCCGACGGTACTGCACGCGTGGCGCGAAACCCCGGGGGACCAAGGTCCCTTGCATCACGCTGTCGGAACTGCTCGACTCGTCCTATGACCGAGCCGATCACCGTGTTCCTGATGGACGACCACGAGGTCGTCCGGCACGGGGTCCGTGCGCTGCTCGAATCGACGGGCGAGATCGAAGTGGTCGGCGAGGCGGCGAACGCCACCGATGCGCTGGCCCGGATCCCCGCCGTGCGACCGGACGTTGCGGTGCTCGACGTCAGGGTTCCCGACGGCAACGGCATCGAGGTGTGCCGTGACGTGCGGAGCGAACACGGCACCCAATGTCTGATCCTCACGTCGTACAGTGACGACGAAGCCTTGTTCGAGGCGATCATGGCGGGAGCGTCGGGTTACGTGCTCAAGCAGGTGCGCGGCACCGAGCTGATCTCCGCTGTCAAGCGCGTCGCCGCAGGTGAGTCATTGCTCGACCCCGCCATCACCGGCCGGGTGCTGCAGCGACTCCGGGAACCCACACCCGTCGACGACCGCCTCAGCGCGTTGACCCCGCAGGAGCGACGGATCCTGCACCTCATCGCCGACGGGATGACGAACCGGCAGATCGCCGCGGAGATGTTCCTGGCCGAGAAGACGATCAAGAACTACGTGTCGAACCTCCTGGCCAAGCTGGGGATGCAGCGACGGACCGAGGCCGCTGTGTTCGCGACGAAGCTCGAGCTGTCGGGTCAGACGATCGAACCGGAGGACTGATCCGGCCCATGTGCCGGGCCGGTCACGGCCGAACCCTGATCTCGATCACTGGATGATCGCGACCGGCGCGTGGCTGTGCGCCGCGACTTCGGCGCTGGTCGAGCCGAGCACCAATTCGGAGAAGCCGCCGCGACCCCGTCTGCCGACCGCGACGAGATCCGCCGTCTGCGACGCCTCGATCAACGCGAGTCCACCGGTTCCGCGCGCCGCCTCGGCAGTGACCTCGATGTCGGCCGGTGGCTCACCGGCCGCCTCGAGCACGCGCTCGGCGATGCGGAGCGCCGATGCGTCCATCGAACTGAGGTCCGTGCTCGCCGGGTGGTACATCCCGACAGCGAGCGGCGGCAGGAACCAGGCGTGCACGGCCGTCACCCGTTCGACCTTCGGCAGCCCGTACACCCACCGGAGCGCCCGGATCGACGGACTGTCGTCCGGCTCGTCGAAGTCGTCGACGCCGACCACGACGTGCTTCGGTGACTCCAGACGCTCTCCGCGGACGACGACCACGGGCTGCTCCGAATGGTGCACGACATAGTTGGCGGTCGAGCCGAGCATCAGCGAGAGGCGGCTGTTCCCGCGATGGCCGACCACGATCAGGTCGGCGTCCTCGCCCTCGGCGACGAGCGCGCGACCGGCGTGTCCCCGACGGGCGACGGGGACGAGCCGGGGGTCGTCCTCGCGTTCGACGAGCTCGGCGAGCGCAGTCGTCGACAACTGTTCGATCTCGTCGATGTCGACGGCGACCACCATGTCGTAGCCGGTCACCATCGGGATCTCCCACGCGTGCAGCACGACGATCCGGTCATCGGGGCCCGCCACCGAACGCGCCCACACGAGGGCCTCGGTCGACTCGGCGCTCGCGTCCACACCCACGACGATCTTGCCGCACCGGGCGACGTCACGCTCGCTCACGACGAACTCCTCTCCGTATCACCCATCGGACCGACCGACCAGTCGTCCTGCGCCCATCGTGCCGACGGCGCCGACGGCGTCGGGAGGGCCGAAAGACCGTTTCGGTCAGCCGCGGGGCGCCCGACCACGACCGTCCCGCCCGGGGCCACGGTGACGTCGGTGCCACCCACTCGGGGTCGCAGGCCGCGAGGGATCCAGCGACGAGTCGGGAGTGGCCGGTCTCGCACCACTCGTCGTTCGCCCGGGCGGCGCGTCGAACCATCCGGACCTGTGCCAGAGCAGCACGGGTACGTCGGCGTGCTCGGGGACCTGGATCCGCACGGCGATGCCGTTCAGCCACCCTGGGACTCGACCGGATCGATCAGCCGGGTCCGCAACTCGTCGGGACGGATCTCCGCCAGCGCGACGAACCCCTCGACCTGTTCGGTCGGCCCGGGACTCGGATCGGCGTCGGACAGCTCCAGCCGATCGCGGCGCCGACCGCCGATCTCGTGGCCCCGCGAATCGCTCGTTGACGGCAGCGTGGCCCGCCGCGAGAGTGGGCAGTACATCGAGGAACCAACGTGTCCACCGTCAGCATCCAGCGTCTCACCAAACGATACGGCGCCGACACGATCGTGCACGGCGTGGACCTGGAGATCGACGACGGCGAGTTCCTCGTGATCGTGGGACCGTCGGGATGCGGGAAGACGTCGGTGCTCCGCATGGTCGCCGGCCTGGAGTCGATCTCCGGCGGGGCGGTCCTGATCGACGGCATTCCCATCGCCGAGGTACCGCGGAGCCTCGGGATGATCTCCCAGGACCCGGCCCTCTACCCGCACATGTCGGTCGAGCAGAACATCGGCTTCCCGCTCAAGATGGCGGGCTGTCACCGTCGCAGGACCCGACGCGACGTCGACGCGATCGCCGAGTTGCTGGGTCTCTCCCCCGTCCTCGAGCGTCGCCCCCGGGAGCTGTCGGGCGGGCAGCGCCAACGTGTGGCGATGGCGCGGGCGATGATCCGGCGCCCCGGCCTGCTCCTCATGGACGAGCCGATGTCGAACCTCGACGCCAAGCTCCGCACCGAACTCCGCGCCACCATCGCCCGCCTCTGCCACGATTCGGGTGTCACGACCCTCTACGTGACACACGATCAGATCGAGGCGATGGCACTCGGCGACCGCATCGCCGTCATGCGACGTGGCGTGGTCGTGCAGTCGGGCACACCCGACGAGGTCTATCACCGGCCCGTCGACGCCTTCGTCGCCACGTTCATCGGTACACCGACGATGAACCTGTTCGCGGCGACCGTCACCGACCAGGGGGGTGGGCATCGGTTGGACATCGGTACCGCCCTCCTCCCCGTCGGTCCGGCCTGGCGCGATGCGCTCCGGCGGCGGATCGTGAACACCGTCGTCGTCGGGATCCGGCCGCAGGCGTTCCGCTTCACCGGCGAGGGCGCCGTCGTCGACGTCGAACGGATGGACGTGCTCGCCGACAGGTTCGAGATCCGGGCGACGCTCGCGGCCCGGCCGGCGGTGGCGACGGAGCACGGGGTCGTGGTCGGGACGGGCCCGACGACGCTGACGATCGACCTCCCCGCCGACGGCAACCTCGATCTCGAGCTGTGGCGACCGGCGCACCTCGTCGTCGATCCCGACGACATCCATCTCTTCGACGCCACCACCGGCACGTCGCTCGGGGCGGACCGCCCGTCCGTTCCCGTCGTCAGATCCCGTCGTCAGTTGACGCGGGCGACCACGTAGTGGACGCCGATCCGGTCGGCGAAGTCGTCGTGGCCCGGCAGGTAGGGCCGGGCGTCGGTGACCTCGATCTGTTCCCAGCTCCCGTCGGCCGTGAGGTCGTCGATCACCTGGCGGCATCGTCGCTCCGCCCAGAGGTCCTCGCGCTGGGTCACCACGACCACACCATCCGGTCGGACGACGCGGACGAACTCCCGCCAGCACTCCTCGACATCCGGGACGTAGGTCATCACGCCGACGCAGACGAGCCCGTCGAACGTGTCGTCCCCCAGCTCGAGCGGCCGCTGGAGGTCCGCGGTCGCGACGGTGTCGTACGCGCCGGTCCCGGCGGCGATCTGCACGGATTCGGCCGACACGTCGATGCCGCTGATCACGCCGGAGTACCCGGCTCGTCGGAGTGCTCGGCCCACGAGACCGGTGCCACAGCCGGCGTCGAGGACGACGGCCGGTTCGTGTGCGTGCTCCAGCAGCGCGGCGGTCGCCACGTCGGGCGCCTCGTACGACCAGTCGGCGAGATCGTCGTCATACCGTTCGGCCCAACCGTCGTAGTACCGGGTGACGTCGGCGACGTCACCACCGCCTCGTGCCAACCACTCCTCGTCGCCGGCAGCATCGTTCGCCATCCGCCCGTTGTAGCACGCCGGACCTCAGGGTTCGGCCGCGACCTCGGGTTCGGACCGGCGGCTGCCGCTGCGCCGGCGGTATGCCCAGACTCCGGCGATGGCGACGATGATGCCGCCGAACAGCCCGAACCAAGGCGCGTTGTCGACCGACGGGACGAACTGCAGCAGCCATCCCTGGATCTCGATCGCGGCGTCGATGATCGGGTCGTCGGCGCTGCCACTGCCGTTGAACAGCCGCACCTCGTACCAGCCGTAGTACGCCACGTAGGCACCGGCGACGAGCAGCAGCACCCCGGCCACCTTGTTCATGATCGGCAGGAGCGAGCGGAACTTCGCGACGAGTCCGTCCTTGGCCAGGGCGACCGCGAGCGTCAGCACCCCGACGACGATGCCCATGCCGAGCCCGTAGAGCACGAACACCGTAACCCCCGAGAGGTAGCTCTCGTTCCGGAAGGTGGTCGACGTGACGGCGAGGAACGGGCCGATGGTGCACGACAGCGAGGCAACGGCGTACGAGACACCGAACAGGTACATCGAGAACAGCGTGCCGTCGGCGCCACCGCGGTTCAGCTTCGGGATGTTGATCACGAGCTGACGGCCCGCGAGCAGGTAGACGCCGAGGCCGATGAGGCCGATCCCGATGACGATCGTGGCCCAGGGCAGATACTCCTCGACCCCCTCGAGCACCTTGGTGATGACGGCGCCGAACAGACCGAAGACCGTCACGAAGCCGGCGGTGAGCACCGCCGACACCTTGATGGCCTTGCCGATGGCAGCGGCCTTGTTGCCTCCCTCGTCGGCACCGTCGAGGCCGATGAACGCCGAGAGGTACGCGGGCAGGAGCGCGAACCCGCACGGGTTCACGGTCGCCGCCATCCCGGCGGTCAGTGCGAGGGCGAACGGTCCACTGAACACGATGGGAGAACACGCTAGGCCGCGACCCTCATTCCGCATGGTCAGTGCGTCGAAACACCCGGTGAACACTCGTATCGGGCTCCGATCGAACACCGTTCCGGAAGTTCCGACGCTGCTCCGGGGTTCCGAACTCATGGCTCGACGAATCCTCCCCCTCGCCGTCGTCGGCATCCTGATCCTCGCCGCATGTGGCGCGTCCACCGCCTCCGATGCCGACCCCCCGTCGGCGGGACCCCCGGACGACACGGCAGCCACCGACGACGAGGCAGGCGAACCACTCGTACTCGACAGCATCGATTCCTCACCCCGGAACGTGACCGCCAGCGGGCTCGAGATCCATCGGGACCGGAGCAACCCCGAGGGCGTTCCCGCGCCGCTCGTCGACTTCGACGAGGTACGCAGCGGTGGCCCGCCGCCCGACGGGATCCCCCCGATCGACGAGCCTCGCTTCCTCCCGGTCACCGACGTCGACTTCCTCGCCGACAACGAACCGGTCCTGGCCCTCGACATCGACGGCGACGCCCGGGCCTATCCGGTGCAGATCATGACCTGGCACGAGATCGTGAACGACACGCTCGGCGACGTCCCCGTCGCGGTGTCGTACTGTCCGCTCTGCAACTCGGCCGTCGCCTTCGACCGTCGATTGGGCGACCAGGTGCTCGACTTCGGCACCTCCGGCCTGCTGTTCAACTCGGCGCTCGTGATGTACGACCGCCAGACCGAGACGCTGTGGAGCCACTTCACCGGTGAGGGGATCATCGGCGAACTGACCGGCGAGGATCTCCAGGTCTTCCCGGTGGCGACGGTGTCGTGGGCGACGTTCCGCGACGCGAACCCTCATGGCCTCGTCCTGAGCCGCGAGACCGGCTTCAGCCGTGACTACGGGCGCAATCCGTACCCCGGCTACGACGACGTCGACGGGGTGCCCTTCCTCTTCGAGGGCGAGGTCGACGGCCGGTACACCGCGCTCACCCGCATCGTCGGCATCGAGTCGGGCGACCATGCGGTCGGCATCCCGCTCGACGACCTCCGGCGGGAGGGTGTCGTCGCCGGGGACATCGGCGACGAGCCGCTGGTCGCGTTCTGGACGGCGGGCACGTCGTCGGCACTCCAGGACGCCACGATCTCCCAGGGGGTCGACGTCGGCGCCACAGGGGTGTTCGTGCCGGAGTTGGACGGTCGGACGCTGACCTTCACGGCCGGGGACGACGGAACGTTCGTCGACGCCGAGACCTCGTCGACGTGGAACATCTTCGGCGAGGCGGTGGACGGCGAGCTCGGCGGTGAACGACTCGATGCCTACGTCCACGTCGATACGTTCTGGTTCGCATGGTCGACGTTCCGGACCGATTCCGAGGTGCTCACCGGTTGATCGCGACACCGATCCGCGACGTCCTGCTACCCGGCGCGGACCGTACGGCGCTGCTCCAGGTGATCGTCGTCGTCGGCACCACGATCGGAGTCACGTTCCTCGTTCGCCGCGAGCGGGCATTGGTGCTGCTCAGCGTCGGCTGCGGCATGTTCGTGCTGGGATTGATGGCACTGCGGACGCTGCACTGAGCGCCCGATGCCCTGGGGCCGGGGTCAGCCGGCCATCGCCTCCACCGTGGCCGCCAGCACGTTCGGGCTCGTCGCCAGGTTGATGCGGGCGTGACCGAACCCCTGTGGCCCGAACTGCGGTCCCGGGCTGAGCTCGACACCGCGCTCGCGGAACGTCTCGGCGGGATCGTCGCCGAGACCGAGCGGGCGACAGTCCAGCCAGGCGAGGTAGGTCGCCGAGGGCGGCTCGTAGGCCACGCCCGGTAGGTGCCGGTCGAGCAGACCGGTGAGCGCGTGCCGGTTCTCGTCGACCACCGCGAGCACGGCATCGAGCCACGATCCACCCTCGGTCCAGGCCGCGACCGTCGCGGTGACCGCCATCACGTTCGGCGCGCCGAGATAATGCCCTGGCAGGCTCCGGAGCGCCTCGTCCATGGCCGCGCTGCCCGCGTGCATCACGGCCCAGCGCAGGCCTGCGAGGTTGAACGCCTTCGACGCCGAGGTGACCGTGACGGTCCGAGCCGACACCTCCGGGCCGAGCGACGCGAAGGGGATGTGGACGAATCCGGGCATCAGCAGATCGGAGTGGATCTCGTCGGAGATCACGACCAGATCGTGCCGCTCGGCGATCTCGGCGATCCGTTCGAGTTCTGCTCGTTCGAACACGTGCCCCAGTGGATTGTGGGGGTGACACAGGATCCACAGGGTGGCAGGGTCGTCCGCCAGGCGTACCTCCAGGTCGTCGTAGTCGAAGGCGTCACCGTCGCACACGACGGGCACGAGCCGCCGCTCCATCTCGTCGATCGTGTCGATGAACGGGTGATACGAAGGCATGTGCAGCACGACGCCGTCGCCGGGATCCGACAGATGGTGGACGGAGCTGCGCATCCCCTGGATCACATCGATCATGTCGTGGACCCGATCGGGGTCGGGTTCCCAATCGAACCGTTCGGTCATCCGCGACACGAACAGTTTGGCGGCCGGCGACTTCGAGAACGGTCCACCCCAGTTGGGGTAGCCGAACTCGTTGCCGTCGATCACCGCACGGAGGGCATCCACGATCGCCGGAGCGACGGGGAAGTCCATGTCGGCCACCCACGCCGAGAAGCGGGCGTCGCGCGCACCCCACTTGGCGCCCCGTTTCCGGCGGAGTGCCTCGACGTCGAGCGAGCGCAGCCCGAACTCGTCGTTCCGTGTGTGATTCGTGTCGTCGGTCATGGGATGACCACCAGCTTTCCCGATGCGCGCCGTTCGGCCAGGTCACGGAGCGCATCGACGGTTCGATCGAGTGGATAGGCCGTAGGTTCGACCGGGCGCAGCCGGCCGGCGGCGATCTGCCGCACGAGTTCGTTCAGCAGCGTTGCATTGTCCGACGGATGCCGTCCCGACCACCCACCCCAGTCGACACCGGTCACGCGGCGGTTGCGGAGCAGCACCTGGTTCAGCGGCAACGACGGAATGCCTGCGACGAATCCGATGACCAGGTACTCGCCACCCTCACCGAGGCAGCGGAGCCAGGTCTCGGCCCGGTCACCACCGACGGGGTCGTAGACGAAGTCGACGCCCGACTTGCCCTCGTCCGCCGTCAGCGCACGGACGTCGGCCACGATGTCGTCGGCGGCGACGTCGAAGGTCGCCTCGGCACCCCGGTCGAGCGCAAGCCGTCGCTTCTCCTCCGAAGAGGCGGCGGCGAACACCCGCATCCCCATCGACGCGGCGACGTCGACGGCGGCCAGCCCCACGCCGCTGCCTGCGCCGATCACGAGCAGTGCATCACCGAGGCCGGCCTCGGCCCGTCGTCGCAGCGCGAATGCTGCGGTCATGTAGCTCTGGACGAAGGTCGCGGCCTGGCCGTCGCTGATCTCCTCGGGCAGGAGCGTGGCCGTGTGGGCGGGCACGACCACCTCCTCGGCGAACCCGCCGGCGGCGAGCACCACCACTCGGGCGCCGACCGCCAGGTGGGGAGCGTCACGGGCGACGTCGTCGGCCACCTCGGTGATCCGGCCGACGAACTCGAAGCCGGGCACGAACGGGGTCGGCGTCGTCACCTGGTAGCGCCCACCGATGATCAGGTTGTCGACGTAGTTGACCCCCGCCGCGAGGACCCTGAGCCGGATCGTCCCCGGTCGGATCTCGGGCGTCGGCTCGTCACCGAGCACCAGGTCGTCGATCGGTCCGTGCTGCCGGCAGACCACGGCCCGCATCAGGACGTCCCGTCCCGACCGCCGGCACGGACCGACCTCCCACGACTCGACGCCACCGGCGTCCGCTCCGTCATGCGAGCAACCTAGGACATGTCCGGGTCACGAACTGACCCGGAGGTGAGGAACCGGCCGCTCCGTCGAGCGCTGTGGGGCGGCTCCCCGGGACGAGTCCGCTCCGGGGCGATCCGCCCGTCTACCGTGGACCCGTGCCCGAGCTGCTCGACACCGTGAGCCTCACCGGGCGGCACGTCCGGCTCGAGCCGCTGTCGCTCGATCACACCGAGGAGTTGGCGGCCGCCGCTGCGCTCGATCGAACGAGTTACGACCTCACCTGGGTGCCCGACGGCGCGGACGCGATGCGCAGCTACATCGCGGCCTTGCTCGCCGACCACGAATCGGCGCAGGTGCTTCCGTTCGCCCAGCGCAGGCTGGACACCGGCGAGCTCGTGGGGTGCACGCGCTACCTCGACCCGCACTGGTGGCGTGGCAGACGGGAGCCCGACGAGATCGAGATCGGCGGCACCTGGCTCGGCGCGTCCGCGCAGCGGACCGCGGTCAACACGGATGCCAAGTACCTACTGCTCGGATACGCGTTCGAACACCTCGGCGTGTGGCGCGTCGCGATCTGCACCGACGCCCGCAACCAGCGGAGCAGGGACGCGATCGAGCGGATCGGCGGATCGTTCGAAGGTGTGCTCCGTAACCACCGCCTGCGGGCCGACACCGATGGGCCGGCGCCACGACAGACCGCTGTCTATTCGATCATCGACAGCGAGTGGCCCGACGCGAAGCGGGCGCTCGAGGCGCGGATCGAGGGGCGATGAACGCGCTCGTCGTCGTCGCCCACCCGTGTTCGGACAGCTTCTGCCACGCCGCCGCCGAGCGGGCGTTCGACGGGCTCCGAGCCGCGGGTCACGACGTCGACACGATCGACCTCTACGCGGAGGGCTTCCGCACGGCGATGTCGTGCGAGGAACGGGTCGCCTACGACACCGACGACCCGATCCTGGACCCGCAGGTCGGCGACCACGCGGCCCGCCTGCAACGGTCGGAGATCGTCGTGTTCGTCTATCCGACCTGGTGGAGTGGCCTCCCGGCGATCCTCAAGGGTTGGCTGGAGCGGGTGATGGTACCCGGCGTCGGGTTCACGTTCGACGAGACGAGCGGGAAGGTGAAGCCTGGCCTCGGCCACGTCCGGCGGGTGATCGGGGTCAGCACG
>Ga0055584_100003456_pt1 | contig 15595 bp, 12 predicted proteins | sample OSDHelmetaG_FD_58716 | JGI IMG/M metagenome (GOLD analysis project Ga0055584, IMG submission 58716) | Pelagic marine sediment microbial communities from the LTER site Helgoland, North Sea, for post-phytoplankton bloom and carbon turnover... | ecosystem: Environmental > Aquatic > Marine >... | reverse complement strand
TGTCCAGAAAATGATGCTGATAATGATGGTATTCCGAACGACCTAGACAAATGTCCCACTGTCGCTGGAACCGTAGCAAACAATGGATGCCCAGAAGTGGATACAGATGGTGATGGTACTCCAGACAATATAGATAGATGTCCAAACGTAGTAGGAACTAAAAATACTCTAGGATGTCCAGATAGAGATGGTGATGGTATAAGAGATAGTGAAGATAGATGCCCATCTACTGTCGGAACAGTGGCAAATAATGGTTGTCCTTCTAGAACGACTACATCTTCTTCTACTGGCACAGATTTACCAGATACAGATGGTGATGGCATTTTAGATAGAGATGATCTCTGTCCTACGAAGCCTGGATTAGCTGCTTTTAGTGGTTGTCCTGATACAGATGGTGATGGCATAGATGATAGTCGAGACAGATGCCCGAATACTCCAGGTACTATTGATAATGACGGTTGCCCTAGATCCACCTCCACTACTGGAACTAGTAGGACTACAACAGCTGCTCCAATTGCTCAAAGAGATTTAGAATTCTTAGAAATAGCGATGAGATCAATTCAATTTGAATCTGGAAAAGCAGAGTTGAAAATTGAGAGTTATAGAATCTTGAGACAGATTGCAGAAATACTAAATAGATATCCAGATTACAACTTGTCTATCAGCGGCCATACAGATAACGTTGGTGGTGCAGCTCCTAATCAGATATTATCGGAAAATAGAGCGAAAGCATGTTATCAATTCTTAATCAATGCAGGTATAGATGAGCCTAGAATGAACTATGCGGGATATGGAGAATCTCAACCAGTAGCTGATAATGGTTCCGTTAGTGGCAGAACGTTGAACAGAAGAGTAGAATTCAGCTTGATTCCTAGATAAGATCAAAACAGAATTAGAAGAATAATAGAAAATATTATTCTTCTAATTCTTCTATTTGTTTTTGCACTTTCACTTTAAGAGCTTCCTTATATTTTACAAGTTTATCTTGGATCATTTCATCAGATATACCTAATATTTCTGCAGCTAAAAGACCTGCATTCTGTGCAGCATTTAGAGCCACGGTCGCAACAGGTACTCCATTAGGCATTTGTAGTATTGATAATATTGAGTCCCAACCGTCAATGGAATTTGATGATTTAATAGGAACACCTATAACCGGAAGGGTAGTGAGCGAAGCAGTCATGCCTGGTAAATGTGCGGCTCCTCCAGCTCCAGCAATGACTACTTTGAGTCCTTTGGATCTTGCATCCTGAGCATAAGAAACCATTCTTTCTGGAGTTCTATGTGCGGATACTACAGTGATTTCATATTGAATTCCAAATTGATCGAGAATTTCTGCTGCTTTTGACATAATTGGAAGATCAGAACTTGATCCCATTATTATTCCAACAAGTGGTTTCTTCATATTTTTCAAATGTTTAACGGTGCAGTACTAAATGATTTCTTAATTCTTGAAATAGATTCATATGGAATTCTTTCTTTTTCATGTATCAGGGTTACATGACCCATTTTTCTAAATGGTTTGGTATTTTTTTTGCCGTATAAGTGCAGATTACTTCCGTTTATTCTTAGTATCTCATCTTCTCCTGAAATAACAGTTTCTCCTGAATAGCCGGGACTACCTAAAAGATTTATTAATACTGAATGAGCAAGAATATCAGGTTTACCTAATGGAAGATTTAGAATAGCTCTGAGATGATTCTCATACTGAGAAGTATAGCAAGATTCAATAGTATGGTGGCCGCTATTATGAGGCCTTGGAGCTACTTCATTTAAAATGAGCTTTCCTGTTTTATCCAAAAACATTTCAATTGCTAGAATACCAACTAATTCTAGTGTATTTGCAATGTTATAAGCCATTTCGGTTGCCTCTAAAAATGTGGAGTTTTCGATATGGGCCGGAGAAATCTGATAGTCTAGAAGGTTAGCTTCATGATTGAAAACCATTTCTACTGGATCATAAATCGAGACATGTCCTCTTTTGTTTCTGCATACAATTACAGCAATTTCCTTTTCAATACTCACAAGTTCTTCGATAACTGATGGAGTATCAAAAAGGAGGTCCACATATTTATCATCATGACATACAAGTACACCTTGTCCATCATATCCATCTCTTCTTGCCTTTTGAACAAAAGGAAAGTTTAACTGCCCTTTTTTAAGAGATTGTAGAATCTCATGTTTCGATTTGAACAAGATAAAATTAGAAGTAGGTATGTGATTTTCTTTATAGAACTGCTTTTGAATTCCTTTATCCTGAATCATTGAAATAATCTCAGGAGAAGGATAAACTTTTCTACCTTCTTTTTCCAAATCAAAAAGTGCGGCAACATTTATTTTTTCAAACTCAATTGTAAGAATATCCACAGTCCTCCCAAAATTCAGTACGTCTGAATATTCTGTTATATCACCTTCAACAAATTGAGCACAAACTGAACCAGCTGGAAAATCTTTTTGTTTGTCCATGACATATATATCCAAGTTCATACCTGACCCGGCCATACATAACATTTTACCCAATTGTCCTCCTCCTAATATTCCTATTTTTTTATCCAGCATCCTTACTACCTTCACAAAAATTTTCAATTGATGACAAAAATACTTCTTAAGAACGGGACTGTAATAAATAGAGGAAAAAAGGAAGTAAAAGATATACTGATTGAGGACATGTGGATCCGGGAGATGGGTAACGGAATATCTTCTAAGAATTGTAAGATTATTGATGTAAGCGGTAAGTGGATAATACCTGGGATAATAGATGATCAGGTTCATTTTAGAGAACCAGGGTTGATTCATAAAGCAGATATAGGTTCAGAATCTAGAGCAGCATTACTAGGTGGTGTAACGAGTTTTATGGAAATGCCTAACACTAAGCCAGCAGCTATAACGAATGAAGAACTAGAAAAAAAGTATGACAGAGCGTCGGAATCATCACCCTGCAACTATTCATTCTTTATTGGTGCTACAAATGATAACATCGAAGAAATATTAAGAGCAGACCCTAGTGAAATATGTGGAATTAAGGCTTTTATGGGGTCAAGCACTGGAGATCTTCTTGTAGATGACAATGATGCTCTTGACACTCTATTTAAAAGGGCGCACATGCTTATTGCTACACATTGTGAAGATGAACAGACCATTGTAAGGAATAACAGCCTTTTTATTGAAAAATTTGGAAAATCGTTAACAGCGCATCATCATCCATTAATTAGAAATACAGAGGGATGTTATAAATCAAGTTCTTTTGCTGTTTCTCTAGCCAAAGAGCATAATACAAGATTGCACATTTTGCATATCAGTACAGAGAAAGAGTTAGACCTCTTTAGGAATGATATTCCTCTTAATGAAAAAAGAATAACTGCAGAAGTCTGTGTTCATCACTTATATTTTAACGACAAGGACTATGACGTCTTGGGAAATAGGTTAAAATGCAATCCAGCAGTAAAAACTCAAAAAGATCAAGATGCCTTGTTCAAAGCTCTTCTTGATGATCGATTAGATATAATTGCAACTGATCATGCTCCTCACACATTAGAAGAAAAGTCACAAGACTATATTCATTCTCCGTCAGGTCTGCCTTTGGTGCAGCACTCTCTGTTAATTATGATGGATTTCTATCAAAGAGGAAAAATTAGCATGGAAGAGATCGTAAGAAAAATGTGCCATGCACCTGCTGATATGTTTGATATTGACAAAAGAGGTTATTTAGATGAAGGATTCTATGCAGATATAATAGTCGTTGATCCTGAGGCAAAGAATATAATAACAAAAGAAAACATAGCCTTTAAATGTGGTTGGTCACCTCTTGAAGGCAAAATATTCACTGGAGCCATCGATCATGTATTTGTAAATGGAATTCAGAAAGTTAAGAATCAAACAATTGTTAATGATACTTCAGGAATGAGGTTAACGTTCAATCGGTAATCAAAACCCGATTTTACCTTTTTGATTTTTAAGTTGTTGGCTAGTACTGATCATTTTAAGTATTGCCTCTGCACACTCTGCTCCTTTATTCCCTCTTAACCCTCCTGATCTTTCTTCTGCTTGAACCAGAGTGTTAGTGGTCAAGACTCCATAAACAATAGGTGTCTGAGAAGTTAGATTCATTGTCATTATAGCCTTGGCTATACTATGATTGATATAATCATCATGTTTGGTTTCACCCTGAATTACGCACCCAAAACAAATTATACCATCAAATCCTCCCTTAGAAAGAAATTGCTTAGCTCCCCATGGCAATTCAAACGACCCCGGGACTTTTAGAAATGTCAATTGATCTATTGATATGTTCAAATCTATAAATCTGCTTACACAGTGTGATTTAAGCCTCTCGACAATCTTTGCATTCCATTCAGACAAAACAATTCCAAACTGAAGTTTTTCTTGTTTTGCTATAGGATATTCATTAGAATCAAAGGGTATAATATCAGAATGAGCCAATATAGAAAGTATATCTGATTATGAAATGAATTTCTCTATATCAGTGGCCTCTGAAGATTTGCTGTATTTGTCTAGTATGTCTTGGAATGCCTTATTGGCATTTTTAGAATCTCCATTCCTTTTATAGAGCATACCTAACTTTTTCAAATAATAAGGATTAAGCACGTCATTGTCTCCGGTATAAGCAGCTTTCTTATAGTTAGAAAGGGCCTTATCCATATCTCCAGACTCTGCATAAGCATCGGCTAATGTTCCATACTTCATTGACGGGGTTACATTGCCAGCTTCTTTATAATCACTTAAATACTTAATAGCATCAGCGTAACTGCCCAAGTTCAAGTATGATATACCAGCATAGTACTTAGCCAAATTTGCAGTCTGAGTACCTGAGTAATTATCAATAATATCTAGAAGACCTTCATATCCTCCTCCTGGGTTACTTAGTGCTAATGCAAAAGAATCTCTTTGAAACTGTATTTCAGCTTGAAAAATTTGTTCTTGTGCAGAACTTTCTCTTGGTGCTTGATAGAGCATCTTATATGCTATGAATCCACCAATACTTAATAGTAACGCGGCAACTATGCCAACAATTAACATTTGGTTTTTTTCCATAAAGTCCTCCATGGACTGTTTGGTTTCTACCAAGTCAATAAGCGTCTCTTCTTCTTGTTGTTTTCTACGCGATTTAGCCATAGCTTTTTCGAAAATTTGGGCAAAAGTACAGAATACTTAGCTTATAAAGCCAGTAATTTTAAATATTACAAATAAAAATAATATTTGTAAGATCTAGTCTTTGATAAATGGATAATCTTTTTGAACATAATTATCAGTATACAATTCAGATGCTGGAAGGAAAGAAGAGTCTTCAGCGAATTGAACTGCATCAGTGATTTCCTCTTTTATTTTCACTTTTATAGCATCGACTTCTTTTTGAGTTCCGATTTTATCTTTTACTATTTTATCTTCAATTGTATTTATAGGATCTAACCCTTTGTAATACTCAAGTTCTTCTTTTGTTCTATACTTTGCTGGGTCTGAAACTGAATGTCCTCTGTATCTATAGGTATTGATCTCTAAAAAATAAGGCCCCTTGCCACTTCTAATATGTTTAATTGCCTTTTCTAAGGCAACATGAACACTTTCAGGATTCATGCCATCTACAGCTTCATTAGGCATGTTAAAAGCATCTCCCACCTGATGAATAGAGGTGACATTACTTGTCCGAGAAACCGATGTACCCATTGCATAGCCATTATTCTCGCAGATGTATAACACAGGAATACTCCAAGACATTGCCATATTGAATGACTCATAGAGTGCGCCTTGTCTTGCAGCTCCATCGCCAAACATACAAACACACAAATTATCTGTCTCTCTATAACTTTCAGCAAAAGCAATTCCTGTCCCTATTGGGATTTGAGCGCCAACGATTCCATTACCGCCGAAATAATTTTTTTCTTTGGAAAAGAAATGCATTGAACCACCTTTCCCTTTTACAGATCCAGTTTCCTTACCAAATAGTTCGGCCATACACTCTCTTGATGTTAAACCTCTTGATAATGCTACTCCATGCTGTCTATAAGCAGTTACGACTTTATCTTCTGGACGTAATGCGGAATATAATCCCCCAGCAATAGCCTCTTGCCCTATATAGACATGACAAAATCCTCTAATTTTCTGTTGTGAATAAGCCTTTAATGCAGCCTGTTCGAACTGACGTACTCTGTACATTACTTCAAACCACTCCAAGTACATTTTTTTTGAATATTTTACTTTCACACTTTTTCCCGTTGATTTCCTTGCTTTAGTAGCTGTTTCTGCCATACTATAGTTATTGAGATTCAAAAATATTACTTTCTTGCATATCAATCAGTGTAAAGCACAAATAACATAGGTACTTGTGATAATAAATCATGTTAAAGCCAATCATTTCAAAAATTACGAACTTCTATCACTTAGTTTTTCACCTGATTGCAATGTGATTTATGGGCTGAATGGTTCTGGCAAAACAAACTTGCTGGATTTAATTCATTTCTTATGTTTAGGCAAGAGTTATTTTTCAATAACAGACAAACAAGCAGTCAATTACGCATTTGATTTTTTTAGACTTGAAGCTGATCTTGAATCAGATGAAAGTGAAAGACTTAAAATTGCTGTAAGTGTGCCGAGTTCTGGCCGAAAAAAAATCTGGCGCAATGGTGATGCAGTGAAGAAAAACACTGAGTTACTTGGTCTTATACCTATAGTTTGTATAGTTCCAGATGATATAGAATTAATAAAAGGGAGCAGTATTGTAAGGCGTAAATTTATGGATAGAGTACTTTGCCAATTAAGCAAAGATTATACAAATGCACTCATTAATTATGAAAGAGCGCTCAAACAAAAACTTGCTCTTTTGAAGAATACTTCATCAATACATGAATTAGATCATGTGCTAATACAAACATATGATGAATTACTCTGGAAACATGGTAAGGTTATAAATGCAGCTAGATATCATTTTTGTAAAACATTTGAGCCAAAATTTGATGAAATGTATAATGATATAGCTGGGAAAAATGAAAAGGCTGATATTCATTATGAATCTAATTTTTCAATTGACACCTTTCTTTCTGATTCTAAAGAAAATAGAGAAATCGATTTCTATACAAAGAGAGTAAGGAAAGGAACTCATAGAGATGATGTTGTTTTTAAAGTAAATTCTCAAAACGTGAGAAAATTTGCTTCGCAAGGTCAGATAAAAACGTTTATTTATGCCCTCAAGTTCAGTGAATATTTGTTTCTCTCTGATCAAAGTGAAAGAAGGCCTATATTGCTACTTGATGATATTTTTGAAAAACTTGATAAAGCTAGACTTCAACATTTATTCGAATTAATGACTTCTTCAAGGTTTGGACAAATTTTTATAACTGATACAGAACAGAATAGGTCTATTCAACTTTTAAAGGAGTTGAATATATCGTATTTCTCATTTAGAGTAGAGAACAATATAATCTCACAATCAAATGGATAGACATATAAAAGAAGTATTGGGACAATATGTAAAACAATCTAAAATTTCTTCTGGATATCAATCGGAAAGAATAGAAAAGATTTGGCAGAAAAAGATGGGAGAATCTGTTTCTAGACAGACGAAATATATAAGATTAAATAAATCTGAACTGCAAATCAAAATAAACTCTTCTGTGTTAAAATTTGAATTGTTTCAACACGTAGAAAGAATAAAATCATTCCTCAATGAGGAGCTTAAAGGAGAAATTATTGAGTCTGTCAAATTTATGTGAACTATAACCCTGCTTCTATAGCTTTGCCTTCCTTTTTATCTGATACTGACTTCTTCGAACCAGATTTCTTTTTTAATTCACCTCCGTACTTACTTATTTTATTTGCAGATATAAATGCTGTATATAAGTTTACAGCGCCACCAGAAACAGAAAGGTTGGAAAATTTCTGTGTCTTTCCGTCGGTTCCAGGTACAATAACTTCTCTATTAGATTTTATTGAAGATTCCATAATGACCTTTTTTACATCTTTTGCTTTTAGATCAGGGAAATATCCTCTAATAACTGCTGCAATACCTGATACGACAGGAGCTGCCATACTTGTGCCTTGAAGAACTGTATAATTGTTATCAGGGAGAGTAGATATCATATATAATCCAGGAGCAAATACATCCACTTGAGTCTTTCCATAATTTGAGAATGTTGCAACCGTATTTTTCCCTTCATCACTTCCTACAGCTCCAATTTCTAACCAATTTTTCGGAGATTTTTTCTTAAAAAATAAAAAGCCAAAACCTTTTTCATAAGTGTCAGATGGATAATTTTCAACAATATCATTGTCTGCAGCATCATTTCCCGACGCATGAATCATTACCACATCTTTTTTCTCTGCATATCGGACGGCTTTATCTACGACTTCTTTATATGGTGATTGGCCTTTACCGAAGCTCATATTTATAACTTTGGCACCATTGTCTACGGCATAATATATAGCATTTGCTACATCCTTGTCTCTTTCGTCTCCATCAGGCACTACTCTTACAGACATGATTCTAGCATTCGAAGAAACCCCATTCATGCCTATTTCATTATCCCTGACTGCAGCAACGATTCCTGCCACATGTGTGCCATGTAAGGCATCAGGACCCTCTACATCATTATTTCCATAATACTTTTCATTTACATCTGAATAATTATCTCCTATTATTTTACGGGTATCCAAATCAGGATTGTAATAATAATTACCTCTGAGATCATGATCTTCCATCATATAGTCATACTGGAGTTTTATGTCATGGACTAGCTCAGTTACAGTTGGAATTACTTTGTACTCTTGTTTTATCCCTGTTAAAACTCTAGAACCAACTGAAAGTAGGGGGTCAGGTGAAACGCTAAAATCATCTAAGTCCGAATCATAAATAGAATCTCTACCTAGCTCTATACTTACAGCGTCCATAACTTCAAGAAGATAAGATTTGGATTTTCTTAATTCTTCAAGTTCTCCCAGATGTTTGTCTCTTTCTTTTTTAATTCTTTGTTTCCATTCAATGTAGTTTTGATATTTACCAATTAAATCTATTGGAACATCTGCGGCAGAATTTGTATTTTTAAATGACTTGTGATATTCAGCATAAAGTCTCGTCATTTCAAGATTGTCCTTATGAACATTATCTCCATTAGAGTTTCCTAAGAAATTCCATCCATTTACATCATCTATATAACCATTCTTATCATCATCAATACCATTATCAGGAATTTCGCCTTTATTGACCCACATTACGTCTTTGAGGTCTTCATGTTCAGCATCTACACCGCTATCAATAATGGCGACTATTATCTCTTCTGGCTTTCTATCAGGAATGATCTCATCATATGCCTTGTTTGTTGAGATACTCATGAACTCACCAGCTTTGGCATCCTTATCATACCAGTTAGTCATTTGTGCATGTGATAAAGAGAAAATAAAACTTACTATTATTACTAAAAGTGTTCTCATAATTTGAGTATGCTTGCTATGCTAAAATTAATTGTTCTTTTCTAGTTTTTGAAACAATCTTGTTGCTTTATCAAAGTTCCAATAGATACAACAGTTGTAAATGGTATTTTTGATTTTGGTTGCGAATATAGTATCTAATTTTAGTGTGAAAAACGTGCCAAACCTATAAAAGATCAATTTAAACCACAATTTATAATTTGGTTAACAGTACTGAGCATATAGAGAATCAAGCTACGGCCCTCTTAAAAGAGCATTGGGGGCACGATGATTTCAGACCACTTCAACTAGAAGTTATTACTCAAATACTTAAGTCTAAGGATACTATAGTATTATTCCCTACAGGGGGCGGAAAATCTATCACATTCCAAATTCCAGCCTTAATTTTACCTAATCTATCTCTTGTGATTACCCCATTGATCGCGCTTATGGATGATCAAGTAAATAATCTAAGAGATAAGGGAATTAATGCAGAGGCGATCCACTCAGGCAAATCATTTAAAGAAGTAGAAAGAATCATAGAGAATTGCAGGTGGGGAGGTATAAAGATGCTCTACTTATCTCCGGAACGTCTGGGAAATGACAGATTTCAGGATCAATTAAGACAGATTGACATATCAATGGTAGCTATTGATGAAGCGCATTGTATATCACAATGGGGACATGATTTTAGACCTGCTTACCTGAGAATAGGAGAGCTATCTGAGATATGGTCCAGTGCAGTTAAGATTGCATTGACTGCTACAGCCACTCCAAATGTTATTAGTGATATTGAAAAATATGGATGCCTAAATAAACCAGAAGTATTTAAAAAGAGCTTCAAAAGAGAAAATATTTCTTTGCACGTGCATCATACGCAAAGGAAGCATGAGCTCATCAAAAAGCTTCTATTAAAAATGGATGATGTAAATGCCATAGTCTATATAAGAAGTAGGAGAGAGGTACAGAATCTATCCATTTTATTGTCTGAAATAGGTTTCAAAACAGGATACTACCATGCAGGGATATCATTTGCAGAAAGGCAAAAGGTTCAAAATCAATTCATGAATGGTGAACTTCAGATTATATGTGCTACCAATGCATTTGGAATGGGATTAGATAAAGGCAATGTGAGGCAAGTAATTCATTTTGACGTCCCTCCCTCATTAGAAGAATATGTTCAAGAGTTTGGACGAGCAGGTCGAGATGGTCTTTTTTCTGAAGCACACATATTAGTAAATGATGGGGATAAAGCTTATGCTATAAGGAAAAATCTACAGAAGTTTCCATCGTTTGAATTTTGTAAAAAGGTGTACAGTTCTTTGTTCAACTTCTATCGTATTCCCATAGAAAGTGGAGAAGGTGAGGTTAGACCTTTTGAAATAAAAAAGTTTTGTCTCAAAACAAAATTACCTATACCCCAAGTTTATCACGCCATTCAGATTCTGAATAAAAATGAATACATCGACACTTTTGATCAAAAAAAACGAAGATCCACAGTTAGAATTACTTGTTCCACGATACAGATTAGAGAAAATCAACTTCCTAATTTGGAAGGAGATGTCCTTTCTTCTTTAGCAAGAATATATGAAGGAATACTTGATTATAGTGTTGAAATAAATTTGAAATCAATTGCTCATTTTTGCGATATTTCTGTAAAAGAAGTAGGTGAGACTTTATCCAATTTGAATTCTCAAGGTTGGATATCGTATTACAAGGAAGAAGAGGGTGAGCGGATTTACTTCCTCAAGAATAGACTACCTAAAGACCTATTTCATATAAACAAAAGGATACAAAAGTCTATTTCAGATAATAGCAAAAATATGCTACAATCAATGTTGCAATATTTGGAAAGTGATGATTGTAGACCTTCAATTATAAGTAAATACTTTGGAGAAACTGATCAATTCTTATGCAGAATATGTGATAATTGCAATCCAAAAGAAAGGTTTGATGATGAGTCTTTCATTCAGAATCAATTAGAAGAAGGGCTCTAAATGGCAAAGTCCTATTTAGACATTATTGTTGTAGTGACAAATGATCTGAATTCAGATCAAAGAATGCATAGAATATGTGATTCATTTGTAAATAATGGTAAAAGTGTGTTGCTATTAGGTCATCAGAAAAGAGATTCTTCACCTATTATTAATCAAAATTTTAATCAGCAAAGGCTCAAAACGTTTTTTAGAAAAGGACCACTATTTTATCTTGAATTCAACATAAAAGTATTATTCACGTTGTTGTTTAGTTCTTATTGGATAATTTATTCAGTTGATTTAGATACTTTGTTAGCCTCAGGATTAGCGAGCATTGTTAGAAGAAAGACTCTGATTTATGATTCTCATGAATATTTCACAGAATTACCTGAACTTCAAGGGAAACCGATTAAAAAAGGCTTATGGAATCTGATAGGAAAATTATTTATTCCCAAAGCTGATTATTGCATTTCAGTAGGACAAAAGTTATCAAAGGTCCTTTCTCAAAAGTATAGATCGGAGTTTATTCCTATTTACAATTTTCCGAAATTTAGAAACATTGATATATCAAAGTCAATTTCCAAAAGGAAAGTAGTCTTATACCAAGGAAAAGTAAATGTGAAGAGAGGTCTGGAAGAAATGATTCAAGCTCTTGAATATTTACAAAATATAGAATTGTGGATAGTAGGTGATGGTGATATATTAGAGAATATTAGAATCCAAGCAAACAATTCTATAGCGGTTGATAGAATAAAGATAATGGGTTGGTATAGCCCAGACGATCTAGCTGCAATAACACCTCTTGCTGATATTGGGATAAATCTGTTGCATGGTGACAGTAATAACTATTACTTTTCAGCAGCAAACAAAGTTTATGATTATGTAATGGCTGGAGTGCCTTGCCTTACTATGGATTTTCCTGAGCATCAAATTTTAAATGAAAGCCATAACGTTTTATACTTACTTAATGAATTAGAACCAAAGAAGATTGCCTTTAAAATCCAAGAGATCTTTTCGAACAAAAATCTTTATAGGAAGAAAATTGAAAATTGTATAAAGGCAAGAGAAGTATTGAATTGGGAAAATGAATGTCAAAAATTACTGAGATTGATTTAGAATACTATTCATAAGACCGATTTGCCCTAAGTGATAAAGATTGTGATGAATTATACCATCAATCATAAAATGATTTGAGTATTCCACACCTGGTGCTTTGGCACTTAAGTACTCTTCATCTATATTCATGAGGTGATTTGATATTTCCTTATTCTGAGAAGTAAGTTTATCTATTAAAGATACCCATTCTTCTTTGGTGGAAATCTCCTTTTTCGGCCAGTCTTCTTCACTGCCTAATTCTATGTTGAACTCACTATTACCTTTTAGCTTAAGAACAACAAAATTTTGCCAAGAAATCATGTGTTGTACCAAATGGGCAATAGTTTTATTATTCAATCCATTTATTGAAACATTCACGTTTTGGAATGGTATTGATTTTAAAATTACAATAACAGAATCCCCATACCATGGTTTTCCATCAAAAGTGTAAATCAGCCTTTGTTTTATGTATTTCGCGTCTAGCATAATTGTAATATATATTATTCAATGTTGAAATTGAATAATTCTAAACTTAATATGCTGCAAAAGATAAAGTTTCATAATGCTCTAGTACTTTTGTGCGATGCGTCTTTCACAACTTGAGATAAAAGGATTTAAAAGCTTTGCAGATGAAACTGTTATAAACTTTAATGAGCAAGTTATAGGTGTGGTAGGCCCTAATGGTTCTGGCAAGTCTAATATTGTCGATGCCATCAAATGGGTGTTGGGAGAGCAGAAAACAAAGGAACTCCGACTAGATTCTATGTCAGATGTAATATTTGCAGGTACTAAGAAAAGAAAACCTGGAAAAATAGCTCGAGTAACTGTCAACTTTAATAATACCAAAAACATACTCCCTACTGAATACAACTCTGTGAGTATAAGTAGATTACTCTACAGCAATGGTCAAAGTGAATATAGGCTGAATGATGTACAATGTAGAAAAAAAGATATTACAAGCCTTTTTTTAGATTCTGGGCTTGGGTCTAATGCATATGCAATTATCAGTCTGAGTATGGTTGAAGATATTCTTGTCGATAGGGAAAACTCTAGAGCAAGAATGATTGAGGAAGCATCAGGTATCAATAAATTCAAAGTAAGAAAAAGAGAAACGCTTAATAAGCTTAAAGGCACACAAAGCGACTTAGATAGGGTAGAGGACCTCTTATTCGAACTAGAATCAAACCTCAAGGCATTTGAAAAACAAGCAAGAAGAACTGAACGCTACTTAAAAGTTAAAGAAGATTTCAAACTTGTATCTCTTTCATGGGCTACAAGAAATGGAAAAAAGTTAAATAGTGAGATAAGTGAATTACAACTTAAATTAAATGAAGAGTCGAAAAAAGATATTGAAACTTCTTCTAACCTGAATACGAAAGAGTCAGCTTTACAAAAAATAAAAAAAGAGGTATTAGAAAAAGAGGGGCAACTTTCAGATTTTCAAAAGACTCATAATAGACTTAAAGATCAAATAGCAGCTCTTGAAAATCAAAAGGGGATAGCTCAAAATGAATTAACATTTTTGAATTCAGGTCTTAAAAATGCCGAATCAGAAAGTCAAATTCTCGAATCTGAACTGTCAAATTTGGACAAAGAACTTCAGATAAAACAAAACATAAGAAAAGACCAGAGTAGTAATATAGAAAATCAAAAAAATGAGTACGAACAAAAGTTACATTCATTTGAAGCAGTACGAAAAGTATATGATAGCATTAGGACTAATCTAGTATCAGGTCAGCAAGAGAAGGATAACCTTCGGAAAAGTATTGAAAAGTCTAAAAGAGAAATCAGTGTAAAGCAAAGTCAAATAAGCTTACTTAAGGATCAGCTTGTAGTAAAGGTTAAAGAAGAAGAAGAGGTTAATTTGCAGTTAGAAGAATTGCAAATTAATCTTTCAAAATCAGAAGAGACCTTTTCAAATTTATCACTTAAATATAATGATCAATTTCAGTCTCTTCAGAAACTTGAAGAAAGCCATGCCATTAATGTGCAAGAAATTAATGAGCTAAAAGAAGAAATCAGAGCAATAGAACTCAAAAGAGATAAGTCAAAACAAAGAGAAGAGCTATTAGAAAATGTAATAAATAGCTATGAGGGGTTTACCGAGTCAATTCAGTATCTGAACAGTGAAAATAGAATTGACAAGCAACTACTTTCTGATGTACTAGATATAAAAGATCCAGAATATCAAGATATTATAGAGTTGTTTTTTGCACCGGTTCTGCAGCATATAATCGTTGATAGTTCTGAGATAGCATTTGATCTAAATAAAATGGTTAGAGATGCTCAAAAAGGCAAAGTGAATTTCTTTATAAATGTAAATTCAAAGTCAATTAAGAAAGCAGCTCCTTCGGATAAATTCTCTCCACTTATTAATCAACTTAGTTTCGATAATGAGTTTAAAGATGTCATTGAACTGTTAAGTGAGCAATCCTTTATTTATGATGGCAGTTTTGAAGAATTAGTGTCTGAGAATATTAGTGCAGATATGACGATTCTTCTGCCGAAAGAGCTTATAATATACAAGAAAGGCGAATTGAGAGGAGGATCTGCTACACTTTTTGAAGGGGCAAATATTGGTAGGCGTAAAAATCTAGAAAAACTGAAGGATAGAATTGGAAAGCTAGAAAAGCAATTAGTAGGTCTTACCACTACTCTTGAAAAAGTGAATTTAGAGGGAAGCTACTATTTTGAACAAATAAATGATAAAAGAGAAAAACTTCAATCTTTATCAAAGCATGTTAAAAATGCTGAAAACGAAAAGAATGTAATCACTACTAGATTTAGTGTGAGAAGAAATATTGCCATTGAACTTAGTGAGAAAAACAAAGGTGCTCAACAGCATATACTGAATGTGGAGAGTGAATTAGAGGCTCTTGAAAAGTTAGGCGAAACATTCTCAGAAAAGACATTAGAGGAAAGCAATATCGAGCAGATGAAATCTGATTTTGATAAGTACCACAAAGAATTTGAACTTGCCAGAACTGCTAAAGATGAAATGCAAAATCAAATCTTGAAAAATGAAAATCAGATAAATCTCATTCAAAGGGACATCGATCAAATCAATAAGACAAAATCTGAAAAAGAAAACAGGCAAAAAGAAAACAAAG
>Ga0055584_100003455_pt1 | contig 15602 bp, 10 predicted proteins | sample OSDHelmetaG_FD_58716 | JGI IMG/M metagenome (GOLD analysis project Ga0055584, IMG submission 58716) | Pelagic marine sediment microbial communities from the LTER site Helgoland, North Sea, for post-phytoplankton bloom and carbon turnover... | ecosystem: Environmental > Aquatic > Marine >... | reverse complement strand
CGGGTGATATCGTTTCTGAATTTTATGGCGATGGCGCTATTGACACGGTTGAAAGCTGGATGGCCAGCTATACGCTTGGCAATGCGGTCGAGAACCTGACCCTGATGGGGACAGCCGATGTTGACGGCACCGGCAACCATCTCTCAAATGTTATTTATGGGAATTCCGGAAACAATGTCTTGAATGGTGTCACCGGCTTTAACAAACTTTACGGGGAAGATGGGGATGATACGTTAATTGTCGGTGATGAAGCAGGGCAGTTAAGAGGCGGCTTTGGTAATGATACATTGATTGGAAGCGCCGGAGACGACGGGCTTTGGGGGGGAGAAGACGATGATTTCATTATTGGTGGCGCTGGCGACGACAGAATTGGTAGCGGCGCTTTAGGCGATGACTTGATTGTTTTCGGCAACGGAGACGACAACGACATTATCTATGGTTTTGACGCTGGTGCGGCAAGCGTGGACATTATTGACATCACTGACTTTGGCTTCGCCAGCTTCAACGATGTGTTGGCAATAGCCGATGATCAAGGCGGTACTGCTGATGTCGTTCTTCAATTTAATGTTGACGATTCAATCACTCTAGTTGGCGTAAGAGCCCTCGACCTCGATCAAGACGACTTCCTGCTTTAATCCTCCCCTTCCTTAGCAAATTTCATAAAATATTTGGAAAATGCCCGGTATTTTTAGTGCTGTGAGTAGTTTATTTCCCATTTTATATAGGGGATAGATAACAATGACCCATACCAGTGTATTGTCATGATGTTTTTTCGTTAAAAAGTAAGGCGAGGGATGTCGAACCTTATCGGAAATCTTAAATTAGGCACCTTTTGGGGGCTCATCTTGCGAGGGGGGGTCGGGCTTCTTTCAATTGGGGTCGGGGCAATTCTTGCTCGCATGTTAAGCGTGGAAGAACTTGGATTTTTTTTTCTAGCTCTGTCTCTTATTCGCTTCTTTTCAATACTGTCGGGATTTGGACTTCCAGAAGGGGTTCAGAAAATAATCGGTATAGCCAATGAAAACGGTAACTGGGCTCAAGTAAAAGATTCTACTAAAAAAATCAGCTATCTGTTTTTGCTTTCATCCATTTTCGTTGGCGTTTTTTTTGCCATTCTCAGGCCTGTTCTCTCAACAAGATTATTTGATAACGAATTGTCGTTTTCCTTGGGCCTTATTGTTTTAGCAATTTTTCTCCTTCGTGGTTTTGAGTTTGTGGGCGCGGCTTTCTTACGGGCGGTAAAAAAACCCATTCTTGGAATGTTTTTCGTTGGCACACCAAAAGAATTATTATTCGCTATATTTCTGATTGCAATATGGTTGTTTTATGGAAAACTGGATATAGAGGGTGTCCTGATAGTTTATTTGGTTGCCAGTATCATTATCGCCATGGCCCTCTTTTCACTTATCTTCAAACATTTTTCCAACCACACAGAAACATTGCCACACGAAAGCGGACTTTCCCTTCGAAACTATATCTCTCTTAGTATTCCCATTGTCCTATATGGCTCTTTAGTTACCTTCTTTAATTCCGCAGATATCTGGATATTAGGCATCTATCGTGGCGCCGAAGAGGTCTCGCTGTATGGCGCTGCGTTTCGTGTTGTTTTATTGGTTCCTTTTGCCCTTCAGGTTCTCAACATGATTTTGCCAACCATGGTTGCCGCCCTCTATCATAAGGGTGAAAAAAGAAAATTGACGTTTCTTGCCAGGACAGCGGCCACATGGAGTTTTCTTTTTGGCAGTGCAGTCACCCTTATCTTCATGATCTTTGGAAATGGGATTTTGAGCGGAATTTACGGACCTGACTTCGCAGATGGATGGGGAATATTGACGGTTCTCGCCATGGGTCAACTTGTCAATGCTGCGTGTGGAAGCCCTGGCGTAATTTTGCAAATGACAGGATTTCACCGCCTTCTTACTAAAATTACGATCGTCACAACGGTTTTAAATATTGTCGGTAATTTGGCCGTCGTGGAAGCGTACGGTGCCATTGGCGTTGCCATGATAACAATGTTGAGCCTGATTTTTCAAAATGCTGCGACGACTTATTATGTATACAGCAAGATTGGCATTCTCACTTTACCGCACCCAGGTATGTTAAAACCAAGATATCTTCGCCAACTGTTTCGCACTTAACAGTATATTGACAGCCGAAAAAAGCCTGTCGCGCTGTGTTCAAAAGGAATTTAAAGATGACTTTGATGACAAATAAAGAGAAACAAAGTGTCAAGGTTCCCCAGCTTATATTTTTATTTTACGTTAACCGTTCTGGATCAACCTATCTTTCATCGCTTCTTGACAGCATAAACGCAATTGGCGTGTCGATCGAAGGCCCGTTTCTGGGAAGGCTGGTATGGGAAAATGCCGAACTCAGGTCCGATAAAGACATCGAAAGTTTAGTACAAACAATCATGGCGGACCCCCAGTCTTCAAGTTGGGAACCCGATCCAAAGAAAATATATGATTGTCTGAAGAGATTACCAAAACCGGCAGATACTCAAACGATCTTTATCGCCATTTTGCAACATTGTATTTCTAAAAAAGATATCGATTACATCGTCGTAAAAGGTTCTGGATTGCATTTTCTTGTCCCTCGTCTTCGTCGAATGTTCCACAATCCGAAATTCCTTCATATCTTTCGTGACCCGCGCGCGACATATGGTTCTCAAACACGTGCCACTTCGGTAAATATTGGCACACCTATGGCATCTGACCCAATCGTCGCGACCAAACGATGGTTAAGAACTATTGAGTATTTTGAAAAAATTCCAAATGATGATTTGTTGAAAATTCGTTTTGAAGATTTGCTAAATGACGTATCAGGGAAAATGAACGAGGTTTGCGATTTCATAAATACGCAAGGCTTGGCTCCCCTTTCTTTTGACCCTGAATCCAGCTCAGGAGGGTATTTTGATAAAATACCCGACGAACAAAAAAATCTTCACAAAAAAGTAAAAAAGGGAAAAGCCGAGACAGGGCGTACAGAAGCGTGGCGCAATGAAGTTTCTGAAATGGATATTCATCTCATTCAAAAAAAAGCTGGCCACGAGATGGTTAGGTTGGGATATGAACTCATTGAAATCGACCCCAAAGCCAAGAGCCCAATGAAGGTCGCCAAATACCTGTTCAAGATTGGCATTTATTCTATTAAATACGCTTTACAGCGGTATGTCGTATATCTATCAAATCCTTACTTGTTACGAGAGCGCATCATTGCGAAATATCAGGAAATAAAACACCCTCAATCTTAGATACAGCTTCAGGACTCAACTTAAATTCCGTAATTGGAATTTTTGAAGATATTTTTCTACCTTTAATCCTATCACCCAAAAAATTTCGCCTTCAGCAACATCCAGGCAAATTGAGAATTGGTTACAAGGTAGCGCTTCCACATGCGCCCCGGTTCCTGAATGACCCGGTAGAGCCACTCAAGCCCAAGTTCCTGCATCCACTTGGGCGCGCGTTTAACCTTTCCTGCAACCACATCGAATGTGCCGCCGACCCCCATGACAAAATCAACGCCTAACTGTTCGCCCCATTTATTGATGAAGTTTTCTTTTTTCGGTGAGGTGATGGCGACAAATAACAAACGCGCCCCGGACTCCTGAATTTTACGAACGACCGCTTCCTCATCATCCCAGAAATATCCGTGATGGTGCTCGGCAACATTCAGCTTGGGATTGATCTCACAAACACGGCGGTGAGCCTCAGCGACGACGTCTTCCTGCGCACCTAATAAAAACACGGGATATGCCCGCTCGGCGCTCATCTGAAGAAGCCGATGAAACAAATCAATGCCGGCAACCCGTTCCGGAATATTATGACCTAACAGCCGGGCTCCAAGCACCACTCCCATGCCATCAATGTTGATGATATCGCAAGTACGCACCGATGATGCCAGCGTCGGGTCTTTGCCCATATTAACGATCTTGGCCACGTTTACGACCGTATGCTGCGTGAACTGTTTGTTCTCCACCCTGTCAGCAATAAGGTTCACCGTTTCATCCATGGTGAACACGTCCATTGGGCAATTGAGGAAATCAATGCGTTTCATTTTGGTATTCAGCCATGAAACGGTTGAAATATGCCAGCCCATAATAGGCCCAGGCCTGTGTCCAGCGGATGTAATTAATCCGGTTCGAGTACCAGCGGTGTTTTTGATAGATGAACTGTTTCTGTTCGGACAGGTACATGGTTTCAACAGCCCTGGTCAAAATCTTATGGGCGAGGAGAACATCGCCCTCAGTTCGGCCTACCTTCAATAGCGTCAGAACGCCTTGTGAAAAACTGTGCATATCAAGGGGAAAGACATTGTCGTGGTAATACTTCGCCGTTCCATCCTCCTGAAAGAGGGTGTCGCGGTAATAATCCAACCCAAGAGTTATCGGATCATCAAATTCGGTGAGATTTAGTTCTTTGCGAATAATGTCCAAAGCTTCCAGATTGTATCCAGTATGGAAGCCATCAATAAACTGATGGTGGTGGCGAGTTCCATAAACCCAGGAGCCATCAGGGCGCTGCTCTTGAACCGATTGCCTGGCGACTTTTAAGGCCGTTTCCTGAAGTTCCTGATCGCCTAATTTGGCTCCTGAAAATGCGACCCATGCCGCGCCCCACAAACTGGCATTATGGACAAAAGCTGATTCCTGCGGGATATAGGCGAAAAAGGTCCGACCGTCAGCTTCGCTCAACAGGTGCCTGTCTATGAAATAGGCCGCATTGAGGGCGACCTGCCTGTAATCTTCTCGATCAAGAACTGTTCCCAAGTCGTAAAGGGCACGAGAGACATAGCAGGTTGTGATAATGTTCGGTTTTCCTTTCGGAACATAAAAGGCCCTGGCTTGCCAATCGAAATGATACCCCCAGCAGGGGTAGTTCCAGACGCTCTGATCACTCATCTGGGTCAGAAGCCAATCAGCAAGTTGCGAAGCGTCGACCAGCAGATCATTATAAGCATTGCGTTTAAAGTCTTCGAGCATGCCCAAGATCATCAAGGCGCACCCTTTTGGATTACGTCGCCGGGGGACGCCAATCAAGGGCCGGATATTGATGGGAAAGCGCTTGCCAAACTGCAACCAGGCTAATCGCGCCCAGTGTGACCCGGTCAGCCCGGCACTCCTGAAGAGCGAACTGTTTAAATAGTCAAATGGATCATAACCGGCGAAATCAACGCCCTTAATCTGGCTCAAAACATCTCGATTTATAGTGTCTAAATGATCTATTGAGAACAATGCTGGTGTTTGCAACTCATTCATTCTGGTCCAACACTGATAAATCGACGTTCACGGGCATGCCAATGGAGAACGATTCGATGGCCATAATCGTGGCCAGGCTTGTTTTCATGAGGCAATCATAGCTAACACAAGGCTCACCGTTTTTAAGACTATCCAGCCAGGCCGCCAACATGGCTTTCTGGCCTTTATCCTGAGTACGCAATTTGTTGGTGGTGACTTTCTGGTTTTCGTCATAGAGCCGTATTTCCCTAAAGTCGCGAATTTCAACAGACCGTCCACCGCCGAAGGCTTCGATGTATTCCTTCTGCATCGCTTTGGAGCCATCGGACGTATAAATAATGTTGGCGATCGCGCCATTCTCAAAAGTAAGAGAGACAGAGAGGTTATCCGTCAACAGGGCCGCCTGATTGGGTTTTGAACTGCCGATCGCATAAACCTGAGACGGGTTACTTCCGCAAATGGCAGAAGCCAAATCAATAAAGTGACAGCCTTCGCCTATCATACGGCCACCGCCAACGACGGGATCATGTATCCAGTGATCGGTAGGAATAGTGCCCGCGTTAATTCGAATATTGATAACCAGGGGCGTCTGCACGTCGGCAAAATGTTTGATGGCTTCTTGGGTTAGAGGGGCGAACCGGCGATTGAAACCCACCATCATTTGTCCTGCGTTTCCATTTTGGTAAGCAGCATGGATCGCGCTAAGTTCTGTTATAGACAGGGCTAGGGGCTTTTCGACATAAACATGTTTTTTGGCGTTTAAACCCAAAACCACAGAATTTGCATGGCTATTATGGCGGGTCGTCACCATGACGGCGTCGGTATCATCGCCAAGTAACTCTGCAAAGTCAGCCGCACAGAAATCGAAACCGTACTGGCTTGCGACGCCCTGGGCAGTTCGACCGCTGGCCGTTACAAGCCCCCTGAAGGAGACAACGCTGTTGTTCTTTAAAGGAGGCAACAAGCTGGAAGTGGCATAATTTCCTGCGCCAAAAAATGATATGCCAATTTTGTCGTTCGCAATGGGCTTTGAGCTTATGCTCAATCGTTTTTGGGTGTTTGCTTCATCCGAATAGCCTTCATCGTACTTCAGAAGTATCCCTAAATAAGGTTCCGTTTTTTCCCCTTGGATGAGTGAATAGGCTTTTGCCGCCTGATCCAGGGGGAACCTGTGGGTGATGAGAGACTTAATATCGACTTTTTTCTGGGCAATGAGTTCGAGAAAGGTCTCCATGTTTCGCTTCTCGGTAAAGCGAACGTAACCTATTGGATAATCATTGCCAGACTCTTCATAAAACGGGTCATAACGACCGGGACCATAAGAACGGGAAATCACAACATCGATTTCTTTCTTGAAGAAATTTTCGCGGGGAATATCCATCCGCACGGCGCCGACCACCACCACGCGCCCTTTTTGCCGAGTAGCTTCACCACAAAGTTCAATAGGTTGGTTGCTGCTGGTGCCAGCACAAACAAGGACTCCATCGATACCATGTCCCCCACTCAGATCCCGGCAAGCATTCGCGACATCGTTGGAAATTCCAACCGCACCGTATTTTTCGGACAGGGCGACCAGAGAGGGGTCAAGATCGGTGCCAATCACATTGCAACCATTAGCCCGCAGCAATTGAACTGTTATCTGGCCAATCAGCCCCAACCCAAGTACAAGAAAAGTTTCCCCCATGCGTGGCTCAGCCAAACGCACACCCTGTAAGGCGATGGCTCCAATGGTTGCGAACGCGGCTTCTTCAAAGGAGACCGGGTCAGGAATTTTCGCCACCAGATTTTTCGGGATGGCGGCAAAATCAGCATGATTTGCATAACCGGCTCCGGCGCAAGCGACGCGGTCACCAGGCTTGATTCCTTCAACCAGCCCACCAACGGCGGAGACCACGCCAGCTGAGCTATAACCCAACGGGCCGGGGGTATCCAATCTGGAGTTAACGCTTTGAAGTGTTTTTTTCAGGCCTTCTGTTTTTGCCTTGGCAATGACCTGTTTCAACAAATCAGGACGCGACATCGCCTTTTGCAAAAGGTTTTTATTGCCCATGTCGACTTTGGTTTTTTCCGTGCCCGCGCTAATGACAGAAAAGACATTTCTTACGAGGAGAAACTTGTCGTCAATGGTCGGAATTGGCACTTCATTTACGTTGATATCACCAGAGCGCAACGTTTGTACGACTTGCTTCATGATTGTCCCTTGTATAAGTCCAAATACCAATTTTTATAATCAAAACCATCTGTTGTATTGATTTGATCTTTCTGGAATATAATTTTTTTAGTCATTTGATATAAGCTGTCGATGTCTCTATTAGTAAATAAGTTGCAGTTCTCAGGCCGTTCCACGACATCGGAAGCCAGTACATTAACACCTAACCACAGGGCTTCTCGAATTGTTAACGCATCGCCATCGGTACAGGTAAGCCGCAGAACCAAATCAGACTGTTTTACCAGCGCGGGGAAATTGATCGCACCACCCGTCAATAATATGTGATCCGCTAAATTTTTATCTTTAATTTCACGCTCAAATTTATGGAACTTTTCAGCGCTTTTATCAATGTCTGACACGACATAAATAATGGCGGCGGGATCATTATCTTTCTTGAATTTATCGGCCAGTTCTATGGCCAAATCTAAACCGTAGAGATCAACCCCATCCAGATCGTCCAATCGGAAGGCGTTCGACGCAGCGATCTTGATACCCTGGCGTTTTTTTTCGTCCAGCCATTCCAACATTGGAGCCGGTATTGCGTCTCCTCCAATAGAAGGGGGAAGAAAGGCTGGCATATGTACTGTATTACTCAGATTAAGAGTGTTTATATAATTTTTGTTTACAACAATTGTTGAACAACAATTACGGTATAAAAATTTTTGTAACCAGAAAAGTTGCAATGACCGCATGGAATGCAGTGTTACAATTGTTTTCTTTCTGAGAACAATCGCTGCAAGTGCGATATGGACTAACCTGAACAATAGAATAGAACTATGAATATGGACGATATCCGCTCGCCATAGGGCCGACAGGTATTGCCAAATCTGGAAATTTCGTATGTTAGGGATTGTCTCTTTTTTAATGGATGACTCATCGATCATCTCGACCGCGCACTCGGGCTGAAGAAGAGTGTTCAGTCTTTCTAAATGCACACTTACCCCTCCGACCGGTTCCGGAAAGGGCCCTATCAGGCAAACTTTCATTGTTCCGCCAACTCCGGCCAAACCGCCGAGTATTCTGAAAAAATTTGTTCTTTTGTGTATTTATTAGCGTTTGAGATCAATGCATTATATGCTTTGGATAATAAATTTCCCATGTAGCGATTTTCTCCACCGAGTATAACCAAATAATAGTATGTGGGCGGGATATCCCCTGTTCAATGCACTTTATCGCGCCGTTGGCCTATTGTTTGACGTTTGAGAAAGTTGTTTATTGTCTTGTGCAGAATACAGGTTCAACGCCAAACCCATAGCAAAGAATAAATAGGGAATTACCGAAGGCCTGCTGAACAGGCCATTGCTAATTGCAGACCCCGCAATGACTGCAAAAAGAAGGGCTTTGGAGCTATCTGTCAACCTAACCCCCAATGCAAACAGGAAAAGAACCATCCCTCCCATTCCCATTAATCCCCGTTCAACTATGGCATGAATAAAATCGTTATGAGCCCCTTTTGCCTCATACCACCACACGTCCGTCGTGAATAAGTCGGTACCCGGTCCACTTCCAAAAACAAGCATCGATACACCGCGGTTTTGAAGAAGCTCGAATCGGTGAACGTAGGAACTAAAACGTCCACTACCCAATTCTCCCAGGTCGCTCGTGGTCAGTCCAATCCAGCCGAAAAGCCCAATTATCCCCATGAAGACGGAAAAAAACACCAGGGGTTTAAACAATTGCACATTCTTGAGTTGATAATAGATTTTGATCAAGCCGTAGACGAGAAGCATGACCAATGTGGTTCGAACAACATATCCCAGCAGAACGATGACCCCCAATGCGATAAGCGCCCAGGCGAACAGAGGCCGAATGGCCCCAAGATTCCTGAGCTGGTCTATCACCAAGACATTCAGCAATATAAAATAGGCGCTCGGATGCAGGCCAATGCCATCAGTGCCATAGGGGACACCGGTGATATAGGCAAGGCGCGTGATTCCCCCAATGGTGGCGGCATCGCCTAACAACGCCACCGTTGAGCCAACAAGAAGGGATATGACAGCCAGTCCCCGAAGAAGTTTCCAAGGAATCGCTTCGGGATAAGACAGCACCCAGATCACGGAGACGTAAGGTAAAATGTCTCTCGAGACAATTTGTATGTCGAAAGCGTTGTCCGTCTCAAAATAGCTAACGACCCAACTGATAATTAACATAAAGGTCGAGATACCGATCAGGCGGCTCCAGCCGCTGGGGCGTGCGATTGCCGCATATATAGATAGAAACAGGTAGATCAATTCAATGCTGCCAGCGAGGCCAAGGCGAATACCGCCCGGCATATAGTTGAAGGAAAGGGTATAGAAATACTGGACCGAGATCACACCAATGATCCCAAATCTAAGTAACCCCTGGCGAGAACCCTTCTCCATGCCGGTTTCTTCCCTTATTTGACGCATTCATGTGTACTTAACACATCCAAAAAAGATGCAAATAATAAATCACCATATTCGAGAAACGAGTGAAAGGAAGGATAGAACGATTTATCAGGTCGGTTCAGATCGTTTAGCGAGCTTTTGCTCCCAGTCGATGGATGTGCGCACAATAAGGTCCAGGTCGTCGTATTGAGGCTTCCAGTCCACGTATTTTCGAATTTTGTCCGTGTTTGCGATCGATTTCATGGGATCGCCGGCCCGCCGCGGACCTATTTTTTGGGTCAGGGGGCTCCCGGTAACCCGTTCCACAGCATTCAATACATCGAAAACGGAATAACCATGGCCATACCCGCAATTGAATATCTGGCTACTTCCTGAATTCAGGAGATATCTAAGGGTTTCAACATGAGCATCAGCAAGATCCATGACGTGAATATAATCGCGAATACAGGTTCCATCTGGTGTTTCGTAGTCATCGCCAAAAATTTCAATAAACTCTCTCTGCCCGGTGGCGACCTGGCTGGCGACCTTGATTAAATGAGTGGCATTTGGAGAGAGTTGCCCAATGCGTCCTTTCACATCAGCACCCGCAACATTGAAATAGCGCAGGGCGACATATCTAAAATCATGCGCCGCCGCCGTATCTTCTAAAATCCTTTCCGTCATGAGTTTAGAATGGCCGTAAGGATTAATCGGCACGGTTTCGGCATCTTCCGACACGGGGTTTTCGACCGCCATTCCATAGACGGATGCCGTAGAGGAAAAAATGAATGATCGGACATTGTTGTTCACACAAATTTCGATAATATCGCGACTGGCCGACGTATTGTTCTGATAATATTTCAGGGGGTTCGAAACTGAATCAGGAACAATAATACTACCGGCAAAATGAATCACCGCACAAACATCATAGCGCTGGAGAACATCTACCACCGCAGCGTCATCTGAGACATCACAAACAACAAGAGGAACATCATCCGGTACGGCTTCACGGTATCCTGTCGACAAGTTGTCCACAACGACGACATTGAACCCTGCTTCACGCATAGCAAGAACGGTATGGCTTCCAATATAGCCCGCCCCGCCGGTCACCAGGACTGTGTTTGCGTTAACTTCCATTAGCACTTTATAGACTGATTCAATACGACCCGCCAGCTTCCACATCATGCTTTTTTAATGATGATTTCTCCCTTTTTCAGTTATAATTTCTGGCAATATTTTGCATATCAATGGGTCTCTTGCTGCACGGCGCTTCTGTTGTAAAATTGCGGAAATTGACGGAAATTGACGGAAAAAATTTCGTGCTTTTCTGTTGATCGTGATTGCGTAAAGATAGAACCATTGAATGCACGCTACTGTTCGTTCTACCCACCAGTAACAAAACGGCGGAGAAAAATCGTAAGATGATTTTCAAAATTCTTCTGGCGATTGTCGTCTTATCTCCTCTTCCGTTTGCTTCCGTCTATCCATGGAGCACCTCTCTGATTGCAGTATGCGTCGGATTACTTTTGCTTGCTTGGATGGCGGAGCAGGTACTTAAGCGCGAGGCTTTCAAGATTGGTTTGCACTCCATTTGGCCCTTGGCTGCCTTCTTTGCGTTCAGTGTTTTCTGGATAATTTTTCAGGCCGTCGTTTCTCCTCCCCAATCATGGGCAGCCCCTGTATGGCGTCAGGCCACCGACGTTCTGGGCACGCCTTTGAGGGGCGCCATTTCCATCAATCCTGAATCGACATTAACGGCGTTAATGAACCTCCTGACTTACGCCGGTATATTTTGGTTAGCCTTTCAATATGGCCGTACAATTGAAAAGGCCGATATGGCCATCAGAACTATTGTCCTAGCTGTTTTTTGTTACTCCCTTTACGGATTATGGATCGCTTACACCGGATCACAGACCATCCTGTGGTTTAGCAAGTTCGCTTATTACGATGATCTAACCAGTACTTTCGTCAACCGTAATTCTTTTGCCACCTACGCCGGTATTGGACTGGTCTGTACAACGGCAATTTTCATAAGGCGCCTTTCCGGACCTTTAGCAAAACCATTTAGCCGATCTGAACGACTTCGCCAAATTATTGATGATGTTCTTGAACACAGCTGGTTTTATCTGGTGGTTTGGGTGGTAATTATGATGGCTCTCCTATTGAGCCACTCACGGGCTGGTTTTTTGAGCACCGCCCTGTCCCTAGTCCTCCTGACCCTAGTCCTGAGCACGACCAAGGGTGTGCGATTAAAATACGCTTTAATTATGTGTGGACTATCGCTGGGGGTAATTTCTATCCTTTTATTTTTCGGTGGCGATGCTCTCGACAATCGTTTTGCCCTACTTTTTTCAAATAGAATTCCACGCCTTGAAGTCTATCAGAGCGTAATTGGCTACATTGAAACTCATCCCTGGGCTGGTACTGGTTATGGCACCTTTCCTGAAGCCTTCCATGTACTTCGCACGCCCGACATCGAGGGATTATTCTTAAAAGCCCATAACACCTACTTGGAAGTCATTATGGAAATTGGCCTGCCTGCAGCTATTTCCCTGTTCACATTACACGGGTATATCCTTTACCTGACATTCCAAGGAATCCGGACACGGCGCCAGGGTATTATTTTTCCTTCTATCGGTTTCTCAATGATGGTTCTCGTCATTTTGCATTCCCTGATTGATTTCAGCCTGCAAATACCAGCCGTCGCCATTACTTATAGCTTCATCATTGGGGTTGCCTGTGCACAGTCCTGGAGTCTCTCACGGCCAAGCGATAAATGGTGAGGGTGGTAATGCTCTATATCAGGCTAGAGTTTTTGGTCTACGTGTTTTTTGAGCAGTTGTTCAAATTTGGCAATACTGTCTGGATTAGTAAAAAGGGCGGCACGGACAACGTTGGTTCGTTGCATATTGGCCACCAAGGACACCAGTCTTGCCGGATTTACGCGCCAGGCGAATTTTATTTGTTCCAACTGAACGGATTGTTCTGGCCCATCGAACTGGGCCCACACCAACAGGCCAAGGCGTAGGCGCGAAAACAATATACGCCGGTCGTAAGGGGCCCTGGTTACAGCAAAATTCAATTTCTTCGCGACCGACCGCGAAGGGCCGTTCATCGCCAGATCGACGTAAGCCAAACGCGTCCAGGCAAACGCGCTTGCAGGACTCATCGACAGCCCCCTGATGAGAGATTTTTCAGCAGCACCTAGGGCTTGCTTTCGATCCTTCTCATTAACGGTTCCATCCGCAGCAAGAAGTTGCGCAAGGCCCAAATCAGTCCATCGGCGTGCACTTTCATTCCACTGGATTGCACGTTTCTGGGAGTCGATCAGGTTTTCCAGATCTTCGCCATCAACTGCTTTTCCTTCCTGAATTTGTTTCAAGATTGGGCCCGATGGAAGGCTCACAAGAGCGGCATAAAACCTTGAGGCGCCCAGCAATATCAAGGAAGCTGCAACCACCAAGATGGCTGCGTTGCGATAGATACGAAAATGAGCGACCTTATTAATAGGAATGACAAATATTCTCTTTATTCGTTGTAATACTTATTGACGCGCTTTTGGTAACCATAAGAACTGCCATATTTATATTTTAAGGTCTTTTTAATATCGACCATGGTCATGACAATTCCGGCTAGGGTATTTGCAGAGTTTCGAAGCTGCCTAACAGCTTCTGCGGCCATGTCCCGGCTGGTATCAGCCCAGCGAATGACAAAAATAGTCGCATCCACTTTGGTCGCTAAAATTCGTGCATCAGACACAGCAAGGATGGGGGGGGAGTCAAAGAATATGAGATCAAATTTCTGATCGAGCTCGTCAATAGCATTCGCCATCATCTGTGATGATAAGAGGGTCGGGGGATTCTGGGTCGGCTTTCCAGCGGGAAGAATAAAGGCCCCTGAAATTGCGTCTTCAATCAACACGTCCGTCAGGCTCGCTTCGCCAAGCAGTAGATCCACCAGACCGGGCTTATCCCCGAATTCAAGTAATTTGGATATGCCAGGTCGACGGAGGTCAGCCTCAATGATCAACACCTTTCGCCCAGCCATGGCCTGCATACGGCCAAGATTCAGTGTAAAGGTTGTTTTTCCTTCATCTGGCTGGGCTGATGTAATCAGGACCTTTGTTGGCGGGTCATCAACATGTGACAATAATAGGCTGGTGTATACTGTTCGCAGTGCCTCGCTAAATTGCGAGATCGGGTTGTTAACCACAAAAGCACTTGCTGAGACACCATCAGATTTATTCGCCAATAGGGGAATAAGACCAAAAACCGGAACACCGGTAAGATTTTCGATCTGTTCGCTGCTGCGGAAACCCTTATCCAGAATTTCGGTCAGGAAAACCAGCAATGTGCCTAGCCCGAACGAACCGATGAAGGCAAGCACAAGAATAATACCCTTCTTTGGATAGGCTGGATTTTGCGGCACCCCTGCTGAGGAAATAATGCGAGCACCTGCGCGTTGGGCGTCTTGATCTTCTTGAGCGCTGGTTTCCTTATAGCGTGATAAAAAGGTTTCAAGTAATGAGCGACTGGCCGATGCTTCGCGTTCCAACGAACGTAGTTCAACTTCTGCCTTGTTTGCTCTTGCCATCTCGTTTTTGATTTTTTCGAGGTTCCTTTCCATTGTGCGTTCTCGAGCTTGAGCAATAGCAACCTCGTTGCGCATACCGCTGACTATCTTGGCGGCTTCTCTTTCTATTTTGGCATTAATTTCAATTATTTCAGCACGCGCGCTGATCATCTTGGGATGGCGGTCTCCGAATTCGTTGGATAACTCTGCGGCCCTATGCTGGACTTCAGCTTCGGTCTCTCTCAATTTTTGAATAAACGGCGACTTCAACACTTCTGCGGAGGCCAGAATTCCATTTGGCGAATCCAACAGTTGCTTTGTCTGTTCGAGACGCGCCCGTGCTTCTGCCGTTTTGGTTTTGGCAACGATAAGCTGGGTACTCAGCTCAGCAACTTGCAAGGAGGAAACCGTTGCTCCTCTGCTTTCCAAAAGTCCGGACTTTGTCCGATAGCGCTCAACAGCCGCTTCCGCCAACGCCACCTGTTCGCGCAGGACATTAATCCGTTTATCAAGCCAAGCCGATGCCTGCTGGGTGGCATCTACCTTCTGATTGACCAACTGTCTTAAATACAAATCAGCCATGACATTAGAAATTTGTGCGGACAATTCCGGATCATGAGATGTGGCGCCGACGCTGATGACACGTGAACGTCCTTTTTGCTTAACAGTCATTTTTTCAAGGAACGTGTCGATAGTTCGCATCCCTCCCTTGACGAAAATGTCTTTGTCGGAGATTTGAAGAGCCGGATTGCCATTCAATCCATTCTTAAGCTGTGGGCCTGCTTCGGTTGCTCCTGCGACAGTTCCGCTATCGTCACCGGTAATAGCGTCCAGCCATTCCTTGGGGAAAATACTGAAGATACCCGACGAATTTTCCTTCAAGCTTGCCAGAAAGCCCTTCGGCGCCAAAGAGGTGTTGAATTCAGGTTTTTTATCCAGCTTGAGCGCAATAATTGCTTCTTGCGCAAGGTTTCGAGAAAGAATAACCAGAATTTCACTTTGAATACTCTCTGTATCACCCGACAACCCCGAGACGACTGACTCAACATCGACGATCTTGTTGGCACGCGGCTCAATCATAATGAGAGATTCTGAAGAGTACCTGGGTGTGATCTGGAACAAAATAATCGCGGTGATCGTCATACAGGTTAGAACAGTCGCGAAAATGAGCCCCTTCTTTATCCAGAGCTTGAGGAAGAAGTCCGCAAGATTTAGCTGGGAGTCCGAAGTCTCTGGG
>Ga0055584_100003454_pt1 | contig 15607 bp, 11 predicted proteins | sample OSDHelmetaG_FD_58716 | JGI IMG/M metagenome (GOLD analysis project Ga0055584, IMG submission 58716) | Pelagic marine sediment microbial communities from the LTER site Helgoland, North Sea, for post-phytoplankton bloom and carbon turnover... | ecosystem: Environmental > Aquatic > Marine >... | reverse complement strand
GAGCTTTGGCTGACTTTTGATGCCGCTTTCACCTCGCTGAATGTTGTTTCAATTCACTATTCCGCGATATGGAGTGAACCTATAATTTCCCGGCCAACGCCCAGCCATTCTTTCGAAAGTTCTTCGGTGACATTAAAGCTTACGATCAGCGTGCGATTTGCCAATGAGGTTGCGACCATCATGTTATGAATGTTTGTGTCGACTGCGGGCGATTGAAACTCCAGTTGCACCCATCTTCGTCCATTGTGAATCTGAAAACCGCTGAACATCCATTTTGCATTCGGAACTTGCTGACGGATCGTTGGATCGAGTGTTCTGTGAAACGCGTCAAGGTTGTCTTGATTCAATGGGCTCTTCGTATGGTTGATGGCGATGCTGATTGTTCCGTTTGGATTTGAATAGACGGTGGTGGGTCGATTAGCAGCGGGATATTTCGTTGCCAACATTTCCTGGTTCATTTGCTTAAACCCTTTCGGCAAAAGCAATGCAAGTTTCCCGTTAAGTAGCGTTTTGGGCTCCAGCGTTATCGAGTCAACGGTTTTACCTTTCGGCATTATTGCCGATGACGCAGTTTGCGAATTATTCGAATCGATTGAAGAAGGTTTGTTTTTGCTAGATCCGCTGCATCCGGTCGAGACGACGATCAAAATGGAGACGACGAGAAATAACTTGTTCATTATTAACCCTCATTTGAATGGTGAAGTGTGTTGCACATAATCTTGACTCTAGATTTATTCAACAATTGTCGTCTGAGGCAAGTGTAGCGAAAGTGGATCGAATCGATTTTCCCCTTCGTTGTCGCGCACCGCATTTTGTTCTAAGTTGCTACTTTGTTGAAAATTTATTGGTGTATTGATGACTGTGACATGGATTGAGGAAGCGAACGAAAAGGGGACGGAATTTCCAATCGATAACCTTCCTTATTGTGTTTTTTCGACGAACGATCAATCTCAGCGTATCGGTGTTCGGATTGGCGATTCACTTGTCGATTTGAAGCGGTTAGCTTCTGGAAAGTTATTGCCATTTCATGCCGAGCTTTCGCAACCGGTTCTCAATGGGGTGATGAGCCTATCGAAGTCAGATCGGGTTCAATTGCGAAATCAAATAGAGGGTCTGCTGGAGGATAAGTCGGGCAAACTCCGTGACAATAATGAGTTGCGAGCTGAGGCTGTTTCCTGCATTTCAGAAGTTTACTTCCATCTGCCGGCGATGATCGGTGACTATACGGACTTTTACGCGTCAATTTATCATGCGACGAATGTTGGCGCAATGTTTCGTCCGGAAAATCCATTGTTGCCGAATTATCAACACTTACCGGTTGGTTACCACGGGCGCGCTTCAAGCGTCGTGATTTCTGGTAGTCGGATTATACGCCCGAATGGGCAGCTTTCACCTCCGGACGGGGGGGGGGATCCAACGTTCGGTCCAAGCCAGCGGCTCGACTACGAATTGGAATTGGGAGCGTTTGTTGCGATGGGGAACCATTTGGGGGAACCGATTCCAATTGACGAAGCCGAAGATCACCTGTTTGGATTTTGCTTGCTGAACGATTGGTCGGCACGAGACATCCAAAAATGGGAATACCAACCGCTTGGTCCATTCCTTGGAAAGTCATTCGCGACATCGGTGTCCCCTTATGTAGTAACCGCCGAAGCAATGGAGTCGTTCCGCGCCGCGGCAATTGACCGTTCGGAGATACCAATCCCATTGTTGCAACAATCGACACCACCGGACTTGCTTCCTTATCTTGATTCAGAAGCAAACCGAGCTGGAGGCGGACTGGACATACGAATGGAAGTGTTTGTGCAATCCTCAAAGATGCGAGAAAAAGATCTGCCGCCATTTAAAATCAGTGACGGTAACTTCAAGGAGATGTATTGGACGGTCGCCCAGATGTTGACTCATCATGCGTCCAACGGTTGCAATATGCGTCCCGGGGATTTGCTTGGTAGCGGTACGGTAAGCGGATTCGAGAAGACGTCACGTGGTTGTTTATTGGAAAGAAATTGGCAGGGGGATTTCGAGCAACCGGTTTCTGGATCGAATCGAATTCTTTTAGAGTTTCCCAATGGTGAAAGTCGCGATTTTCTTGAGCATGGTGACGAAATTATCTTCCGTGGGTTTGCAGAGAATGACGACGGCCAGCAAATTGGTTTTGGTGAATGTCGTGGTGTGGTATCGTAATTTCGACGATTTGATTGATAGAACTTGCTTTGGTTTCAGTGAGTGTCGAGGTCAATCAAGCATTGGAAAACCGCACGGAAAATTGCCTTCTGACAGTAGTGAACCGCAGTTTTCAATATCACCTTCCAGGCTTTAGTCCTGTTGATTCGTCAAATGGTGGGGCTCGCTCTTTTTACGCTTTTCTCTCGCCTGTCCAAGGTACTCACGGATCATCGCTTACTGTGCGATGCACGACTAACATGAGGTAAACCGGGATGGCTGTCACAGACTTCGAAGACTCCTGCCGATTTGGTGCGTTTAAAATCGAGGCTATCGGCCGAGCAATTCAATTGGGTGTTTGCAACTCTAAAGCACCTAAGATCAAGAGCTGCTTGCCGACGAAATCATGGCGTACGGCGTGGGGTATAGTTCGACTGTCAGATCCGCGATTTTTGTCTGACCAATGGATGCTCAAGACTGCAATTTCGTCTCGATTGTGCTATCTGTTGAACATGGGGGTGGGTGACCCTTTGTTGATTTGAATCGACCGAACGGGGTTTAGCAACTTGCTCGGTGATGGCCGGTTGCTTGATGTGGAATGGTGGATTTCATTTGCGAAAACTGCTGTTGGCGATCGGGGAGCACACCATGGTTTTTCAGGAATTAGTCGTTGTTCTGTTGGTATAAAACGGTCAATATTTCAAGCTCGCGTTCAACAATTTGCGCAATCACAGTTGGATAAGCTTTGACTCGTCGTTCCATTAGATTCGAAAGTTTCAACATTGATTCGCCCGACGCACCCGTTTGCTTTTTCGGAGTTGAAAGGGATTTTAAGCAGGAAAGCATCACGTCTTGCATCAAAGAGAATCGAGTCAATGGATCGTTCCCTAGCGTATCAACAATTTCCGATTGAAGATCGGCTACCGATTTGTCTTTTTCCAGTTTTTTTAGAGACAGTTGATTCTTGTAATCGCTGATGATCAGTTCCAGAATGGCATCAAGATTGTCGGCTGCGATCGATTGTGTTGACAGGCCCATGGCATTGGCGCGTAGCGAATAAAGGATTCCCAAGGACTTTTTCAACGTGACGAGTGGGTCTGATTTTTTTTGTTTTGTGACTTCACCCACGTAGGCTCTTGCCTGTGCTTCTTGCAAAAGCAACCTACTTAATCGTTCAGCCCAGTCCGCTTCGTCAATTTTAATGTCACGATTCATCAATCGACTACAGACTTCGACTGCACGCTCTCGTTGGTAGTCCTCTATCAACAACTGGTCGGCAATCGCGACAAACAATCTATTCCATCCACGAAACTCTGGGATGACTTGATCGACTTCCGCAGCTTCGGCATCATTTTTTTTCGTCAAAAGGTAATCCGCCAAAATAGTAGATTCAGCGCCAGCAAGTGCATCAATCGTTGACGCTAGCGTGGCAATCCGTTTGATTTGGGCAATTCTAGCCGGCGGTTTCAACCGTTTAAATTGGTTCAGAATGCGAAGCGAGTCCTGCAGTTCCTGACGTCGGTTTCGCATGTCTCCGATATCAGGCCTTAATGTATCTCCGCCTAAATTGTTGACCTTGTCACCACCTGAATCTGAGTCATCATCGCCTTGCAACTGGGCGACGTAAGTTGCTGAATTTAAGTTAGGGAAACCGATGTCGATCAGCTTGTGAAAATCGCTGGGTTCGGGGTTGCCTTCAAGCATCACCAAAGTTGTAACGTAGGTCGCTTCGGCCCAAATCTGAGCAAGTTCGGGGGTGCCCAAGTTGGTAGGTTTTAACGTCCATTTGTTTGCAAATCGATTGATCACAACATCTAACAGTTCACGTTTAGGAGTCGCTGCCAATTTCGCCGCCATGGTGTCCAGCTCAAAATAGCGACGTAATTCGGTAGCGGTTTCGGCAATCGTGCCTGGATCGCCGCCAAACCCAGCTCGGCGATGCAAACGACTCTGCAAGAAGCTTTGAAGAGCCTCGTCGTCTGACGTTTCCATCAGATCAATAAAGAAGCTGAGCTGTGTCACGGTTGAATCAGCGATCGTGCTATCGATCATCGTCGCACAATTGGTCCAGTTTTCTGACTCGAATCGCAGAAACGAAACAAGAAACAAATACCTGAATTGTTGGATTTTTTCTTCGCTGATCGCTTCGTACGAAAGTTCTGTGAGCTTTGCAAAAATATCTGGGGAGGCAACCGGAAATGCCGAGCCAATGTCGATTAAATGTGCAAAATACTTTTCAAGTAATGCGTTACGTTGTTTTTGGAGGCGATTTTCTTCGGACAGAAACAGATCCAACTTTCGATCGCATGTCTCGGTCATCATCTTTTGAATCGCCATGGATTTATCATCCGCAAGCGATTCATCACTGATGATTTCGTTGACCAGTTCTAAAGCCCAAAATGACTTTGAAAAAAAACCAGATTGATCCGGAATCGATCCATTGGGAATCTTTATTGCGTTAGCGAATCCGCTTAGCATTCCCTCAATTGCTTCCATTTCTGGATCTGCCTTAAAAAGTGCAGGTAATAAGAGCTGGATCCGTTCTCGGATGCTTTGAGAGTTCAATTGCCCTTCATCAAGCCTCAACAAATCTTGATACAGCTTTGCCCTGTTCGTGGGTGAGGCACCTTTCATTCGATCATGGACTTCTGAAAAACCATTCACTCGCAATCTTGTTTTTTGCAATAGAACTTTTAGGTCGTCGTCCCACCAATCCGGAGATTTGGGTTCTCGCTCTCCAGCCGATATTTTCTTCGAAACTGAATCTTTTTCGTTCTTTTGCTTTGCAGTCGTTTCGGTTTCGTTTTTTCTTGGCTGCAGCTGAGTGTACACAAACAGACCGAAACCAAGAAAAACCACGATGCAGGCGGCGACCACCCACAGGCGGTCTGTGAACTTTCGTTCGTTTCTCACCTGTTGGAAGTTGAATTGGAGGTGCCGCTGGATCATCGACTTCACTTGATCTGATGCGATCCCCAACCGTTTCGCGTTTTTCAATAGGCGTTCTTTTTTTTCGCCAGTAATCCACGTCTCTTCGCCAATCACCTCGGCAATTTCCTGTTCGACATGCCGTTCCGCTGCGTTCAATGAGACGCGTGGGATGCTGACTTCATCGGCAATTTGTCGAACGATTCGCCGGGCCTGAACCTCTGATAACTGGTACTTGCGGACGCCGATTGAAATCGCTTTTTCTTCGATTTTTGTGGTGAGAATACCACCGGGGATTTCCGAGATTTTTTCACGCATAATCGTTGCATAATTCGATTCATACGTTGAGACTTCGCTGCCTTGAACGGGCGGAGCACCATGCAAAATCTGAATGGCTTGATCAATCACTGCAGCGGGGATTTTCATTTGGCGCCCGATCGCCTGAATCTTCATGCGGCTTTTTTGATTGAGGCCCCGTTCCTTCGCAAGAATTGGCCGCGCGTTTTCCAGCAGCGATTCCAATAGCGGATCGACCTGATCAGAATTTGGAGGTTTGGGTGGAAGGGGGGCCGGCATGGATTTTTCTTACTATTCGATTTCCAACTGCGTTTGCAATTGCAAGAACTTTTCTTTCCAGTCACCCGGTGGATCGGGATAAAGAACCAAAAACTGTTTCAATGGTTGGATGGCTTGGTTCGGAGCTGTTTCAGCCAAGCATTTGAAAACCGAATATTTCGCCTCGTACCATGGCTGGGAATCCTTTTTTAACCCGGCAACCAACTTTCTCCAAATATCGACTGCTTTGCGATACTGCTTTTGTTCAATTAACAACACTCCATAGCGACGTAGGTATCCAGCGTTCGTGGGGGCCGAGGCAACCAGAATCTCCAGGTAACCTAACGCGTCCGCTTTTTTCCCGGTAAGGGTCATCAATTGTGCCAACCGGGAAACCGCCACGCGCGCATTGTTGTTCGATTGAATGCTGGCGACGTCAATGCCGTTCGAATTTACGAGTTTTTTGTAGACCTCGATTGCTTCGGCATAAAGTTGATTTCGTTCAGGGGCTGTGTCAACGTTCTTTAACTCCTTTTCGATTTGCGTAGCGCGTGTGACTAAAACGGCTGCCTGATAATTTGACCCATCGCCGTTTTGGATCAGCCAATCCATGTGACGAATCATTTCGCTTGTATTACTTCTTCGTTTTTCAAACTGGTAAGCACGGTAACGAAGTTCGGCCTTGAGGGTTGTGTTTTCAATTTCCTTCTCGAGCAAAAACGCATTGTCAAACATTGATTTGATGTCCACGTCCAATGCCGTATTTCTTTCGGCGAGATCAATCTTGATCAATATGATTTTCAGTTGCTGTGGGATTGAAAGTCGTTTGAAGTCTGGCTCAATTTGTTGCATTGACTCGGTCAAGGCATTTTCTTCGTTGAGTGTTTCCGCTCCCGATTTCACTTTCTCCAGGAAGGAACGGTAATAAGCCAAGCATAACTCGTACTTGGCCACGTTGTCCTTGGGCGATGTATTGACGACTTCTTTTAATCGTTCAATTGCCTCATTGGGATCAAGGCTGGTTTGCCTTAATTTTACGATTTGCAGGCGTGCTTTTTGCGCCAATTCGGATTCGGGAAATCGACTGACTAAGTCTTCAAGGATTTTAAGCGCGTGAGCGACTTGCCGTGGTTTGCCATCGGATTGCTTGAGGTAACAATCGTGCTGGAGCCACGCTGCCGAGGCGGCGACGCTGGGTTCTAGTCTCGCTATCCGCCCAAATACCAGTTCGAAACAATCTGCTGCCTTCTGATATCTCCCTGCTTTGTAGTAGGCCCAGCCAAGTTTGTTTCGGCAACGCTCGACATCGATGATTGGAATTCCGGTTTCTTGTTGAACGGCGAGTTGCAATCGATTGGCGGCAGCGTGATAATCCGCTGCGTCGCCCGATTTTTCTGCGACAAAGTAAAGGTATTGTCCGGTCACCCAGTCAGAATAAAACGACGGTCGCGGCAAAACGGTTTTGTAATCGTCGATTAATTTAGATGTCAATTGAAATTGACGCAGCTGAGCAAGCGTTTTGAATCCGAGCATGCCGAGGTTTTCCAGTTTGTCGGTCCGTTTACTCGTCGCATATACAAACCGAATGGCAAGCAAAGCAAGTTGTCCTTGTTGTCTTGGATTCAGTCCGCCCTCGGGGCTCAAGTAGGAATTTGCGAACAAGGCAGCGTCATCGATTTTTCCAAATTCGAGCAGGCTTTGGATTTGCCAAAAAGCGATTTGCGATTTGATTTCATCGGAACCTGCTGGGCCGGCAAGCATCTCGAAGCAATCGTCGGCATCGCCGTTTTGTCCAATCGCCAAATACGATAACGCCACTCCGAGAAACGCTTGGCTATTTCGTGGCAAACTTAGTTCCAGAAAAACAGGATCTAAATCGGAAATGTTGTCAGCGGGATCGATGTCCAAAAACTGGCAAAATGAAACCAGAGCACGACGAAAATGCGATTGCCCTAGGCGAGAGTCACCGGAGGAGATGCCAGTGTTGAAAAACGACCAGCCGGCGTAGTACGCAGCCTTGAAGCTGATTTGGCTGAGCATGTCGAGTTGGTTATCGACTTCAATATCAGACATGCGACGCGATTCTTCATCACCGGCTTCGTCCAAGATCTTGATTCGATCATTGCACCGTTGTTGAAGTGCATCGAACTTTTCAGCAACCTCACGAAAAACCAATCCTGCATCGGATAAGTCACTGGTGCGTCGTCGGTCCTCGCGGTACCTTGCCAGTAAAAACTCGCCATGTCGAAAGCTCGTTTCAAATCGATGAAAGAGCGTTTTTGGTGACGCAAGCGTGGGGACCTTTGCTTCTAATTCATCCAAACGCTTTGATACTCTCGAAAATTCATTTCGGTCTTCGATGAATTCCTGCAACTGCGCAACATAAAGTTCCGCCAGTGTTGTTTGCAATTGGCGCTGAATTACGTCAGAGGAGGTGCTCGCAAGAATGTTTTCAACATGTGCTGCCCGAAGTTGATTCAGGTCAAGCCTATCAAGCAACTGGCCAAGTCGATCTTCAGGCGTTTTCTCTTGGATCGGTCGAATGGCCGAATTGTCAGGATCCAACAATGATTGGGAAAACGCGGGTGGATTTGGCAATGCAAAAAGCGCGAAGGCGATCCCGAATCCGAAAGGCGGAAACAGTCGTTGACGGTGCGGTCTTTCGTGCGCCATGCGAATGCTCCTAATCCGCCTCAACAACAAAAGTAACCACCACGAAACCGGCTTCTTTACAAGTGCTGATTGCTTGGGCTGTCATATCAAACGGGGCGTCATCATCGGATTTTACAAAAGCACCGTCTATTTTATTAGGAAACGCTCGAAGGCTTTCAAGGAGCTCTTGTTTATCCGAGGTTTTGATTCCACCTAGCTTGTACAAAAAGGTGCTCCCCTCGGCGACAATTTCGACGATTGCTTTTTCGAAATCGGAGCTTGCCCTTGAGGAGTTCTTTTTTTCGGTCGCAATCGCTGGACGGATTTCTTTTTCTGGCGGAATAAAACTGGAGGTGACCAGGAAAAAAACCAGTAATAAAAAGACGATGTCAATCATCCCGGTGTTGGACAGTTCCATCTTGTTTTCGGATCGTTTTCGGCTGGAGAGTCGCATTATTTCCCTTCGACTCCTATCTGAATGGCGAATAACCCCAGCGATTTCATTTCTCGAATCAACGATTTAGCCGTCGCCGCCTTAGCGCGAAAATCGGAACGCAAGGTGACGCGAACCTGAGTTGGGTCGTTTCCTTTTAATTCGATTTGTTGTCCCAGGTAATAGATCGTTTGAGCCAGCGATTTCCCTTTTCCATCAACGACAATGTCGCCGTTTTCGCGAACATTGACAATGATTTTGGTGACTGTTTGTTCCTCGTTGAAGGTCACGTTGGGCAGCGGCAGTTTTTCCTGATTCACTTTCGTGATTTGGGTGACGGTAATGAAAAAGATGATCAACAAGAAAACGATATCAATCATGGGTGTTAAGTCCATTTGTATCGAGTTCGAGCGTTTGTTCTTTTTCAGTCGCACTATATTTTGGGAAAGGTTGAGATTTTCGAAATGGTTGAGTTGAAGTGATCTGTTAGATGGTTTGATACGGGGTTGACGATGTCGGCGTTGATCTTTTGTTGCCAGCAGTTAGCGTTTGCGTCCCAGTGGCATCATGATCCTCTCAATGCGTTTTCCTGCTTCAGCCACAATTGAGTCGATCTTATTTCGAAAGAAGCTATAAGCGACCATTGTCGGAATCGCGACAACCAAACCAAAAAGTGTTGTGATTAGGGCTTGGCCAATTCCCCCGGCCAGATCTTTAGGCTCAGCCGTGCCATCTGTTGCCGCCAACATGTTAAAGGCCGTGATCATTCCAAGTACCGTTCCGGTTAGCCCCATCATGGGGGCAATTGCACCAATCACGCCTAGGACCTCCGTTTTTCGATATAACGCACCGGTGTGGTCTTCGCCCGCTTCTTCAACCGCTGCCTTGTATTCGGCGAATCCAAACTCGCTGGCTTCAAAACGCTCCAACCCAGCAAGAATAACGTCACTGGTCATGCAGTAGTTCTCGGGCATTTGGCAAAACTCAATCGCTTCAGAAAGCTGTCCACTTTCGATTCGCTGCTCTAATTCGAGTAAGATGTACTCCGGCATCAATTTGTTTTTCGAGATGGTAATCGCATGTTCGATCACGAAAAACGCACTGACAATTGACAGCAAGATGATGACGATCACGATACCGACACCGAAGAGATCGCCGGCAAAAGCCATTCCAAAAAGTGAGCGACCGGCGACGGGCTTTGTCGATTCTGCCGAATCAGAATTTGCTGCATCTGAATCACTCGACTCAGCAGCCGTTGAATCGCTCGTTGTCTCCTGTGCAAACGCACCGGAATGGTTGGAAAGATTCTGCCACGAAAATATCAAAACGATCGAAAAAACCGCGATGATAAAAAGTCTTGAGACAAGAAAAAGTCGGTTCACTGGTGTCCACTCCCCGTCGCTGTTCCGTATTTGATCCACTGACGTCGATAGGTTCGTCAATGGTTACTCTGCGCGATTGATTGCTTTGGTCCCCATGAAAACGTCTAGCATCGGTGCGATTCATAAAAATACGCCTTGAGATTTCGATCAATACGGCGTTGAACCTAATGTGACATTTGCCAATGGGGTGTTATTTCTCTTCCGCCATTCTAAAGCGTTTTGCAAAAATAGACGACGGATATCGTGATAATAATTCCTTTGAAATGGTTTTTGCATCTTTCGCAGGTAGCTTGTCACGTAGGAATCGTTCAGTATCCGACAGGGCAGCCGCTGAAATCGAAGGTGCCGCGTCACCAATTTCCGAGTGAACGCGTAACAGGTTAAGCAAACCGTCGCTTTTGGGAATCTCTTCACTCAAAAGCTGAAGTCTGCCATGAAAGTAGAGGCCGGTTGCACGTCGAATTGGTGAAAGCCCATTGTGTGAACCTTCACTCAAATATGTTTGAAGCACCGCGTTGATATCGGATTGTGTTGGCGTTTTATCGCTGCGTAAATTTATGAGAAGGTTGTGGGCGGTGAGATCGCGTTGTTCCGCAGTCGATAGTTTTGACTTTGCAGATAATAATTCCGATGGCACGTTGACGCCACCAGCTTGTGCCATTGTGAAAAAATAGTAGTCCAAACCAGAAGGATGGGGAGTTGGCAACGAAGTGTACGACTCAATGATCGACACCCAATTTTCAGCAATCGTTTTCTTATCGAGATCAATCGGTGCCAGCCACGGCGATAATCCATCTGAGGACGACGCTGGGGCAGTTAGTGACGTGATAAAACTGGCATTATCCGCATTCAGTCGTGAGAGTTGGAATAATCGGAAATGCGATTGAATTGCCAAGGCATTATTGCCTTGTTCAATATGATGCCAAAAGTTTGCAACCTGGACCAAAGCGGCCGATTGGCTTGTGCGGTTTTCGTAAACAGGAAGTAGTTTGGCGAGCGAATCGTCAAGGCTTTCGTGATCTTTTCGCTCAAGGCGAATTCGGATTCGAAAAAGCGGCTCGCCAAGTGTTTCGAAAAGTTGATCGAATTCCGTTTGCTTGGAAAGGGATGCGTTCTTGATCGCGGCCAACGAGATCAGCCGCCCGTCTTCCAGCCGAATTCCGTCAGCATCCACTTGCTTAACGATAACATCGGGTAGGACGTCCAAGTTACGCAGCACGATTTCGTCTGCCAAAATGCGTGACGAAAAAATGCAAGTGCACATCAAAAGCACAGCGACTTGAATCGGCTTTTGACTCGCCCACTGCAACACGAAGACTGAAAGGCACAATCGACTTTGAGAAAACGGCAAGAGTCGGCGTCGATGGCTTTTCAAAATATCCATTCAATAAAACGTTGACGGGACTAAAGTAATTGAACGGAGACACCGTGTCTTTCCGCCTGTCTCAATCAGCGGCATGTAACATGGTGTGTTTTCGGATTCTTAACGATCCTCAGGAAAAACCGGTTTGTAATCGTGTTCACGCTTGTTTTCGATGGTGATTTTTACAATTTTGTCAGCCTTGAAGTCCTCGATTGCTTCACCCTTGATGTCTTCGTGCCGATTTAATTTGTCCAAGACGTCGAATCCCGTAAGGACCCTTCCGAAGTTGCAATAGCTTCCCGGCTTGCCCTGAGTGTTAGGGGCAAACGAAATTAAAATTAGGCCACCGTCTACCAACCCCAAATCTTTTAATGCAATAGCGCTGAGTGTGCCGCGAAAATTGTCACGCCGTTTATCAGGGTCAAGGCCTTCATTCGCAATCCGTCGTCCTGTCACATCGAGGTTATTGCTCTGTGATCCTGTAATCGTTCTCTTAAACGGCAATGCATCGAAGAATTCTAAACCGTTGTAGTATTCCTGCTCTGCGAGGGACACAAAATTACGGACCGTATTCGGAGCTTCGTCCTCAAAAAGCTCAAATACGATCGTTCCTTTGGTTGTCTCTACGATCGCTCGTGGCAACTTGGCTTTCAAGTCTTTATCACGAAGCTTGAGTTCCCGTTCCCAACTCGCTTTTAACCTTGGGATTAATTTCAACTCGTTCGAGAAATCACGATCACTATTGCGAGACTGAGAATACTTCAGCAGTTCTTCCGCTCGATCAAATTTCTGGTGATAGTACATCGTCACACCAACCATTTGCGCAATGTCGGGTTCACTGATCGGTTTGGTATCGAGGGCTTCCGCCATGATTAATGCGTTAACCATATCCTCGCGGATTTCAATGTCCATCCTTAACGAATTCCGCAGGAAATCGAAATAGACCGTTCCGCGTCGGGGTTTCTCTCGAAACGCCTTTGCGGCGGCGCGTTTCAATTCATCAATTTTTTCATCACCGGTCTTACGAAGTTGCTGATACTTTTCCCGCAGTTCAGCACTCTTTTCGATTGTCTCTGCCAGCGTGCACTCAAGTTTGACGACCTGTACGTCAATGATGATCTGACGCCACTCTTCGAGTCTGGCCTGAAACTCCGCCTCGCCATCCTGGGACTGGACATGATGAAGCGTCAGGTTTTGGACCAAACCAAACGCAAATAACGTGCACGCCGCACGGATGATCAGATGATGTTGCCTTGTGAAAATCATTTCAGATTCAATTTGGTGGATGTGATTCTTAACTTTACACAGTATAACGGAATGGTAGATTTTGAAACCGATCCGAAGTTACATTAGCCCAATATGCCACGCAATAAAAAAGGCCGCGATTTAGACAAATGGCGATCCACACGTCCTGAGACCGCCAAAGGATGTGTGAGAGTCATCGGTGGCGAATTCAAGGGTAAATCACTGGTTTATTCTGGTGATAAGGTCACGCGACCGATGAAGGACAGTATTCGTGAGGCACTGTTCAATCTCGTTGGTGGTTATCTCGATAATACCATTGCAATCGATTTATTCGCTGGAACCGGCGTCGTCGGTTTGGAAGCAATCAGTCGAGGGTCGATTCATGCATTGCTGATCGAAAGACATGTCCCGACAACGAAGATTATCCGCCAAAATGTGGAAACGTTAGGCGCAACTGATAACTGCACAATTGCTGGTTCTGATACGTTTTATTGGGGGCGACAGTTCAGGAAAGAAATTCAGTCGGGAAACTCAGTCTCACCGCGGCTTTCTGGCGATTGGCCAGCCAGTCTGCTTGAGCATCCATGGGCCATTTTTTGCTGTCCACCCTACGATTTTTACGTTGATCGATGCGATGAGTTGATGAACATGCTTTCATCGCTTTCGGAACTTTGCCCTCCAGGCAGTTTGATGGTCGTTGAAAGCGATGCACGATTTGACCAGTCTTTGCTCCCTGAATCACAATCTTGGAATATCCGTGAATACTCGCCGGCAGTCATTGCGATTCGCAAGGGGATCAACGCACCTGAGACCAATGCTCTCGATGTTGCAGAGATTGCCGAAGCACAGCCGAATTCTGCGTCAGATCCTTCGGAATAAGATCCGAGAAGTGCCATCGGCATTTCTGGAACAAACGAATGGTGATTTGTAAAAAACGGGGAGGGCGCAAGCGACGAAATTGTGTAGTGGTCAAGCGTCGACCGTTTTGTCCAAAGTGGTAAAAGGAATGGATCGTCGATTTGGCTGGTCGATCCAACGTGATTCCAATCGATTTCATGATTGTGAACGGATCGAGTCGCCGCGAATCGGTTTTTCTGAAGCAGCCTAGATTCCTTGTGACGGCTCCACCTTTTTCAATTTCGCTCGTTGAGTTTTCGGCGTTTGGGAATCGACAACATTTCTCGAAACGATTCGCCACGAGCCATCGATTGGTTGAATTAAATATTCACAAGTCAAAGAGTTGATTCGCTCGTGAAAATGCCCCCAGTGCCCAACCAATCCGCTAATCAAAACATCAGATTTAAATTTGAAGCCGTTATCTTCCGTATCGCTCTCTTTTTTGCCATTCGAAAATTCGACCTGCCGAATATCGGCGAAAGCACCACCCTGTTCTTGAATGCGACGCATTGTTTGGACATCCAGGTAAATGCTGTTCAGTAATTCGCCATTAACGCTTTGGGAAAGCGCAGTATAGACTTCCTCTTCTTCACCGTAATCGAAGGCACGATAGACGTTTCGAACTAAGGATTCGGCAATTCGCTTGGCCTCTTCGTCGGTAACCGAGAATTTGGGCGCGAGAGGATCGGAAAATTCGAATTTTGAAAAATTCGATCCAAGTCCTGCAAGAATCAGCCAAAACAAAACAGAGCCAACTTGAAGTTTGACCGAAGATTGGGTGAAAAAAAGTATCAATCCCGATAGAACCAATAGGCCTGCAGCCAGGGTCGAAATTGCCGACACTGAATACTTTTTGACAGGATCACTGAACGGAATGTTAGCAATCGAAAATTCGCCGGGGTCAGACGTGTTATTCCACGTGAAGCGATTCAGGTTGACTGTTTCATCGCTCTTCAACTTGTTCAGTTTAGTGAATTGGAATTCCTCGTAGTTTTCATCGTAAACGATCTTTGATTCAACTCGACGAATTTGTGGCGGAAAATAATTCCATTCAGCAATTACTTGTTTGGGGACAGACTTCGTTGGATAGCGAATCGTAAACAGGACTCGGCCATTGACCATGCTGACCGTTTTTCGTTCAAGCGAAGCGCCCAGGTCCTTGATGCGCAGTCCTGCGAACTCGACTCGGTCGAAGATGGGTTGCACCTCAACACCATCAATCATCAACGGAATTTCGCCTGTCAGCAGTCGCTTCAGTTTTTCTTTGACCTTGTCTTGTTCCCCAATCGTTAGAAAACTTTCTTCTTCTCGCTCGATTTCGGTTGTCCTTGCCAAAATGGGTAGCGGAATCACAACCTCATGGCGGACTTCGTTTCGAGAAATCGTAATGACCGAATAGACACTACGAAAGTTCGTAATTCCCAGTAGCATTTCCTCCTGGCGATTGCGGAACTTGGTCCATTGCTCCGCAGTCGAATTGCTGGGAGGCGGGAGGTTTTCCCAGTCAAAATTCGCCGTGTCGGGGTTGCCCGGCGTCAAAACAAATCCCTGTCCAATTTCCACGCCCATTTGTTTAATACCCAGATGCATTTCGCTGGGGAAAAAAGTCAATTCGTCCACCAGATTTTGTTCGAATGTGAGCAGACTTGGCGGTTCTTCCAAGACGTATTCCAATTCGTAATTCGCAAAGTAATCAACCAAATCGGCTTCGCCGACTCCTGCATCTGGAAATTCAAATGGTTCAAGATTGTGGAATTTTCCTGCAAGCTTCTTGCCGTCCACGTCTCGGATCACAATTTTTTCCACCAGCAAATCCTGATGCTTGATCATCGCCTCTTTCAACGCTTTCTGTGAATAGACTTTGTTGTCATCCGAATCGACGAAATGAAATTTCACTAGATCATCCGCAACGATTTCCGCTCGAATCAGAACTGATTTTCGAGAAACCAATGCAATGGCCTTGATGACCGTTTGCGGGTGCAGGCTACC
>Ga0055584_100003453_pt1 | contig 15610 bp, 16 predicted proteins | sample OSDHelmetaG_FD_58716 | JGI IMG/M metagenome (GOLD analysis project Ga0055584, IMG submission 58716) | Pelagic marine sediment microbial communities from the LTER site Helgoland, North Sea, for post-phytoplankton bloom and carbon turnover... | ecosystem: Environmental > Aquatic > Marine >... | reverse complement strand
CTGACGATCGCGTCACAATCGGCCGCGGCCCGGCGGAGCACGGCCTCCAATGCGTTCTCGTCGTCACGCACCGTTCCCATGTCGACGACGTCGCAGCCGGCGTCGCGCAGGAGCCCACTCAGCATCTTGCGGTTGCTCTCGCGAATCTCCCCGGGCGCGAGCGCCCGGCCGTCCTCCACCAGCTCGTCGCCGGTCGACAGCACCGCGACCCTCGCCCTCGGATGCGCCGAGACCATGGTGGCGTTGATGCTGGCGAGCACGCCGACGATCGCCGGTGTCACCACGGTGCCGGCCGGGAACAGCAGATCGCCCGGCTGCACGTCGTCGCCGGCGCGCCGGACAGCAGCTCCCCGCTCGACGGCGGCCTTCACACGGACTCGGTCATCGGCGATCCGGTCGGTCTCCTCGACCATCACCACGGCGTCGGCGCCGGACGGCATGGGCGCTCCGGTCATGATGCGGATCGCCTCGCCGGCCTGCAGCAGGTGATCGCTCGCCGCGCCCGCGGCCACCTCGTCGACGACCGGGAGTTCGACAGGGGGCCGGGCGGTGTCTGCGGCGAGCACGGCGTAGCCGTCGACGGCGGTGTTGTCGAACGGCGGCACCTGCTCGGCCGCCACGACGTCGGCGGCCAGCACGAGGCCCTCCGCGTCGACGAACGTGACATCGCGCGGCGGCAGTGGGGCACACGCCCCGAGCACGAACGACTGGGCATCCTCGAGTGGGGTCACGCTCGGCACGGTATCGGTCGGCGACGCCTCCCGGCAGACTGGCGACATGAGGAGCGACGTCACCGGCCACCGCGCCTTCCCTGCCGACGGTTTCACGGCGACCTGGTCCTCGGGCGGGCACGACGACCTGCTCAGGCTCCGGTGGGAGAACGAGGCCTGGACAGCGACCGGTGCCGTGGGGGCGGAGCGGGTCGAGTACGTCCTGCGGATCAGCCCGCAGTGGCAGGTGAGTCAGTTTCTCCTGTTCCGCGATCTGGAGGAAGTCGACCTGTGGCTGGGAACCGACGGCCACGGCCGCTGGGGTGAGATCAACGGCGCCCACCGCACCGACCTCGACGGCGCGACCGACATCGCGCTCGACTGCAGCCCGTTCACGCACACCCTGCCGATCCGGCGACTGCCGCTCCGGGTCGGGCACGCCGCCGACCTGTCGGTGCTCCACGTCGACGTCCAGACGCTCGGCGTCGTCGTCGCCCCGGTGCGGTACGAGCGCCTGTCCGACCGACGGTGGCGCCACACCCACGCAGGCACGACCACGGAGTTCGACGTCGACGAGTTCGGGCTGCCAAGCGACCTCGGCGACCGCTTCCGCCGGGTGCCGTAGCGTCGGAGGCCGGACCGAGCTGCCGCTACAGGGTGGCGAGGTGCGCGCGCACCGGGCCCGACATCTCGGGATGCCTGAGTGCGAACGCGATCGCGGCTTCGAGGAATCCGACCGGGTTGCCGGTGTCGTAACGGTCCGTGCGCGACAGCACACCGGAGAACGGTGAGCGCGACGCCTGCGCCCGCAGCGCGTCGGTGAGCTGCAGCTCCCCGCCGCTGCCGGGTGTCAGGTTCTCGATCTCGTCGAGCACGTCCGGGGTGAGCACGTACCGTCCGATCAAGATGTAGTCGCTGGGTGCCTCGTGGACCGGTGGCTTCTCGACGAGATCGGCGACGGGGATCACGCCGTCGTCGTCGATCGGACCCGACGGCGCGAGCACACCGTACGAGCTCACCTGGTCGCGGGGCACCTGCTTCACGCCGACCACGCTGCCGCCGGTACGCGCGCACACGCCGTTCATCTGCGCGAGTAGCGACGAATCGCCCATCAGCTCGTCGGGCAGCAACACCGCGAACGGCTCGTCGCCGACGGCTTCACGGGCACAACCGACGGCATGTCCGAGGCCGCGCGGGTTGTCCTGGTAGGTGATGGTGACGCGCCAGTCACGGCCGATGCGGGCGAGCCGTTCGGCCACGTCGTCCTTGCCCTTCTCCTTGAGCGCGTCGATGAGCCCCTGATCGGGTTCGAAGTAGTGTTCGATCGCCGGCTTGCTGCGGCTGCTCACGACCACGATGTGGTCGATCCCCGCGCCGAGCGCCTCGTCGATGATGATCTGGATCGCGGGCGTGTCACCGATCGGCATGAGCTCTTTCGGGACGGCCTTCGTGGCCGGCAGGAAACGGGTACCCATTCCTGCGGCCGGGATCACAGCGCTACGAACCTTCATGCCGGCGACGTTACCGGCCGGGCGCCAGCCGGCGTGGGAGGGCGGCGAGGATCACCCGTTCGTGGAGACGTCCGGGTGATCCGCGGCGTCGAAGCCGGTATCTTGTTGCACTGCCATGCCGACGTACGTGTACAAATTCATCGACACCGACGAGACGATCGAGGTCCAGCAGTCGTTCACCGACGACACGCTGACCGAATACGCCCATCCCGGGACCGGAGCCACGATGCCGGTCAAGAAGGTCTTCCTGCCGGTCGGTGTCACCTTCAAAGGTGACGGGTTCTACAAGACCGACAACCGGGCTGCGAAGACGGCCTCGTCGTCGTCCACCAAGGGCGACAGCAGCAAGGAGTCCTCGAGTTCGTCCGGCGAGTCCACGGGATCCTCCTCGTCGAGTTCGGACAGCGGCACGTCATCGTCCTCCACCGATTCGTCGTCGACTTCGTCGTCGACTTCGTCGTCCTCCTCGTCGTCGTCGACTTCGTCGAGCGAGTGAACGGCCGGTTCCGGTGCTGATCCCGCTCAGCGATCGGGCATCCGAGTTGGGGGCGGAGATCGGGATCGTCGGTGGGTCCGGTTTCTACGAACTGCTGGTCGACGGTGTCGACGTCGAGATCGACACGCCCTTCGGTGCACCGGCGGGGGCGATCACCGTCGGTGAGCTCGCCGGTCGCCGGGTCGCGTTCCTCCCGCGCCACGGACGGAACCACGAATTCGCCGCGCACCGGGTGCCCTACCGCGCCAACGTCTGGGCGCTCGCATCGCTGGGCGTCCGGTCGCTCATCGGTCCGTGCTCCTGCGGCTCGCTGCAGCCCGACGTCCACCCCGGCGACTTCGTCGTCGTCGACCAACTCGTGGACCGAACGAACGGCCGGGACGACACATTTCACGACATCGGCGCCCCCGACGGGACGCCGGGCAGTGAAGGGTCGGTCCATCACCAAGCGTTCGCCGAGCCGTACGACGCAGGACTGCGGGCGGCGCTCGTCCGGGCGGCAGATGTCTCGGGTCGGACGGTGCACGACGGCGGCACGATGGTGATCATCAACGGACCACGCTTCTCCACGCGCGCGGAGAGCACCTGGTTCCGCACGCTGGGATGGACCGTCGTGAACATGACCGGCTACCCGGAATCGGTCCTCGCCGCGGAAGCCGGGCTGCCGTACGCCACCGTCGCTCTCGTCACCGACTACGACGCCGGCGTCGACGGTCACGAACCGGTCACGATGTCTGCCGTCATGCGCACGATGAGCTCGAACATCGAACACCTCCGCGCCGTCCTCACGGAGGCCGTTCCGGCGATAGCATGACGCCACCGACTTCCCCTCCGTCTGCCACCGATCAGGGAGGGTCCGATGTCCCCCATCGCTGCCGCCACCGTCAGGATCCGGCGTGTGCTCGTCCGACGTCCGTGGATCTACTGGTCCCTCGCTGCGATCGCGACACTCGCCGTGTCGGCATCCCTGCTGGACCGGTCCGACACCATCGACGCCGCCCGCGACTCGTGGGGCGAGACCCGAACCGTGTGGGTCGCCACCGTCGACCATGCGCCGGGTGATCCACTGACGACCATCACGCGCGACGTTCCCGTGGCCATGCTCGCCGATTCGGCCGTCGCCGACGTCGCCGACGTCGCCGGTGGTGCGGCACGCCAACACATCGCTGCCGGCGAGGTCGTCCACCACGTCGACGTCATCGCTCCCGCCGGCCCACAGGCGATGATCCCCGCCGGCTGGGTCGCGGTACCGATCAGCGAATCACCCCGCTCGGGAGCCCGGCTCGGCGACCGTGTCCACGTGGTCAGCGATGGGTTCGTCGTGAGCGACGACGGTCTCGTCGTGGGCGTGCACGACGACGCGACGTTGGTGGCCGTCACGAGCGACGCGGCGCCGTCGATCGCGGCCGCGGCCGACGCCGGCGGCCTGACGCTGCTGCTCCTGCCGTGATCGCCGATCCGATCAGCGCCAGCCGGTACCGGCGACCACCAGCACCACGATGCCGAGCGCGACCCGGTACACCACGAACGGCGTGAAGCTGCGGGTCCGTACGATGTGGAGCGTCCCCCAGATCGCCACCCACCCGGCGACGAAGCTCGTGATCACCCCCACGATCATCGGGGTGAGCAGCCCCTCGGGCACACCGTCGACGAACAGTCCGCCGACCTTGAACACGACCGCGCCGGCGATCACCGGGAGGCTCATCAGGAAGCTCAGGCGCACCGCCGCTTCGCGGTCGAATCCGATGAAGCGGGCGGCTGTCATCGTGATGCCCGATCGTGACGTCCCCGGGTTGAGCGCCAGCGCCTGGGCACCGCCGACGATCAACGCGTCGCGGGTGCGGAGGTCCGTGAGCGGGCGCCGCCCGGTGCTGCGGTCGGCCCACCACAGCAGCAGCCCGAACAGGATCAACGAGATCCCGATGATCGTGGGGGTGCCCAGTTGCTCGTCGATCACGTCCTCGAACAGCGCACCCACCACCGCCGCCGGGATGGTCGCGACCACCAGCAACCAGGCGATCCGTCCATCCGGATCGATCGGCTTCTCCCGATTCCAGATCAGGCGGACGCCCTCACGCACGTAGCGGACGAGATCGTGGCGGAAGTACAGCACCACCGCCACGAACGTGCCGAAGTGCAGCGCGACGTCGAACGCCTTGTCGATCTCGGGAGGCTGCTCCTCCCAGCCCAGGAACCATCGGGTGAGCACGAGGTGGCCGCTCGAGGAGATCGGCAGGAACTCCGAGAACCCCTGGACGAGACCCAGGACGATCGCTTGCAGGATCGACATCGCCGAGGGACGGTACCGCCGTAGCATCGCAAAGATGGCGATCCGACAGCGGCGAGCCCGGCGCCTGTTCGTGACCGGAGGTACCGGCTTCCTCGGACGGCATCTCGTCAGCGGCCCCGCGAGCGAGGGATGGGAGGTCCTCGCGCCCGGCTCGAACGCCCTCGATCTGCGTGATCGCGCCGCCGTCGTGGCATCCGTCCGGGACTGGAAGCCCTCGGCGATCGTCCACACCGCCTACCGGCGCGGCGATCGGGCCTCGATCGTCGAAGCCTCGCACCACGTGGCCGACGCCGCGGTCGCCGTGGGTGCGCGCCTGGTGCACGTCTCGACCGACGCACTGTTCGCCGGCCGCGACGCGGCCTACACCGAGCTGGACCCGCCGTCGCCGGTCCACGACTACGGCCACGACAAGGCCGATGCGGAGGAGGTCGTGGCGGCCGCCGATCCCGCCGCGGTCATCGTGCGGACGTCACTCATCTACGGCGCCGAGCAGCTGTCGGGCCACGAGCAGGCGGTGCGGGATGCCCTGTCGGGCAAATCCGACATGGCGTTCTTCACCGACGAGATCCGCAGCCCCGTGCTGGCCCCCGACCTGGCGTCGGCGCTCGTCGATCTGGCCGCGGCCACCGACATCACCGGCGTGCTCCACCTGGGTGGCCCGGTCGCGCTCAGCCGCGCCGAACTGGCTCGCATGACCGCCGAACACCACGGATGGGACCCGGCTGGGCTGCGCTTCTCGACGATCGCCGAGTCGGGTCTCAGCCGCCCCTCCCGGGTCGTGCTCGACTCCGGGCTCGCCAGGTCCTACGGCCTCGCTGTCCGCGGCCCGGCCGAGTCGTTCTGAGCGGACTCGGTGGGCGCGGGCCCGTCGGCGCGGTCGATGCCGACCGTCGGTGTCACTCGCCGGACATCGTGACGTCGGTGATCACGAGGCTGACGCCCGCAGCCCGCATCGGCAGCCAGTCGAGGTCGGCGCCGACCTCGACGATGCCGAGCAACATGCGCTGCAGCGTCGACGCGATCGTGAACTCACGTACGGGTTCGGCGACGGCGCCCTTCCGGATCATCAACCCGGCGGCACCCGTGGAGAAGTCACCGCTGATCGGGTTCACACCCGAATGGATCCCGGTCACGCTCTGGACGAGCACGCCGTGATCGATGTCGCCGACGATCTCCTGCTGGGAGCGCGAGCCCGGTTCCAGCGACAACGCCAGCGCGCCGACCCCGGGCGTGCCGGCGAACCCGCCACGGGTGGCGTTGCCGGTCGACACCGTGCCCGCACGGCGTGCCGAGTACGAGTTGTGGGTGAACCGGCTCAGCACGCCACCATCGATCAGCGCGTTGCGTCGGGCGGCCAGGCCCTCGCCGTCGACGTCGACCGCCGTATAGGCGAGCGGGTTGGTGGGATCGTCGATCAGGTGCACGAACGGCGGTGCGACCTCGTCACCGAGCCGGTCCTTGAACAGGCTGCGCCCCTTGACGACCGCCTCGCCGTTGAGCGTCGAGGAGATGATCCCGAGGAATTGCGCGGTGACCAGCGGATCGAGCACGACCGTCGTGCGGGCGGACTCGGGCTTCGTCGCCCCGAGTAGCCGCGTCGCCCGATCGGCACCCTCGCGAGCGGCACGTTCGAGATCGAGCACATCGGGTGTGCGGCCGACGCTGAACCCGAACCCGGTCTGCGTCTCGTCACCGTCGTCGGCGAGCGTGGAGATCGTGACGTAGCAGCCGTTCTCCCGGCCCCACTGGCGGATGCCGGTCGTGGTCGCGACCGCCGCCTCTCCGTATGCATCGGAGTAGTTGGCGTCGTCGATGCGGACCCGGGTGTCGGCCGCCACGGCGAGCCGTTCGAGTTCCTTCGCCAGCTCGATCTTCCGGTCGGTCGGGAAGTCGGCGAGCTCGTCGCTCCACAGCGACTGATCGGTGACCTCGACGCCGTCGGGCTCGGCGAGCCCCGCCCAGTCGTCGACCGTGCCGAACCGGACGTTGTCACGGGCGTCGGCCAGCACCTCGTCGACGGCGGCAGGGTCGAGCGTGCCGGCGTACGCGAAGCCGGTCCGACCGTCGCGCAGCACCCGGATGCCGATCCCCTCGGCCTGGGCGTCGACGAAGTGCTCCACGTCACCCTGGTAGACGCGGACCTCGGTCTCTCCGCCCCGAGACACGAACGCCTCGAGCTGCTCCCCCGGTTGCGCCTGGGCGACGACGTGGTCGACGATCCCCGGCAGATCGCTGCCGCTCACGCCGCCGTGCCACCGATGGTGAGGGACTTGACGCGGAGGGTCGGTTGGCCGTCGCCCACCGGGACACCTTGACCGTCCTTGCCGCACGTGCCCGGGTTCCCCATCGCGAAGTCGTCGGCGAGCATGTCGATGTCGCGGAGCACCTGCGGGCCGTTGCCGATCAGGTTGCCCTCACGGAGTGGTTCGGTGATCTCACCGTTCTCGATGAGGTAGGCCTCGTTCATGCCGAACACGAAGTCGCCGGTGGCGGTGTTCACACTGCCACCGCCCAGGTGGCTCACGTACACCCCGTGGTCGGTCGAGGCGACGATCTCATCGGCGTCGTCCGGGCCGTCGAGGACGAACGTGTTGGTCATGCGCACCATCGGCAGGTGCATGAAACTCTGGCGGCGGCCGTTCCCCGACGGGTCCCGGCCGGCCTTGCGTGACCGGATGTGGTCCCACATGTAGTCGGTCAGCACACCGTCCTCGATGAGCACGTTGCGTTGCGTCTCGTGACCCTCGTCGTCGACCGCGAGCGTGCCCCACTCCCCCGCCATCGTCCCGTCGTCGACCAACGTGACGAGCGGCGACGCGACGAGCTCGCCGGTCTTGCCGGCGTACACCGACGCGCCCTTCTGGATGTGGTCGGCCTCCAGACCGTGGCCGCACGCCTCGTGGAACAACACCCCGCCGGTGCCGTTCTTGATCACCACGGGCATCGCTCCCGACGGCGCGGGACGGGCACCGAGCTTCACGATCGCCTGGCGGGCGGCGTCCCGGGCGAGCGCGTCGATGTCGACGTACAGGTCGTTGGCCGGATCGAACACCTCCCACCCGATCGTGTGGCCCATCGACTGGAAGCCGGTCTGCATGCCGGCGTCGCCGTCGGCCACGACGCTGATGCGAGCCAGCACCCGGACGATGTCGTCGGTGACGAACACCCCCTCGCTGTTCGCGATCAGCACCCGCTTGCGACTGTCGCCGTAGCCGGCCGAGACCTGGACCACCTCGTCACCCGCGCTCCGGGCCGCGTCGTCGATCCGCTGCAGCATCTCGACCTTGGTCACCTTCGGCACGGTCTCGGGGAGGACGTCGACCGTGTTGACCGTGTGGGCGGTGGTCGGTTGCAGGCTCACGGCCCGTGCGCCGCCGTCCCCACGGCTCGCGGCGGCGGCCGCGGCTCGCGCCGCTTCGGCGAGACCCGACTCCGACAGGTCGCTGGAGTGGGCGAAACCGGTGGTCTCGCCCTTGATCACCCTGATTCCTGCGCCTCGGTCGCGACCGGAGGTGACCTGCTCGATGCGACCGTCGTCGAGCGAGACCGACGTGTTGCGTTTGTCCTCGGCATAGACCTCGGCGAAGTCGGCGCCGGTGCGCAGCGCAACGGACAGCGTTCGTTCGATGACGTCCTGGTCGATCACGAATTTCAGCCTAGGGCTTCGTGTCACGTGAACGTCACGCGAACGTTACGCGACCGGGTCGTCGCTCTGCCGTCACGGGGCGTTAACGTGACGCTCCGTGATTACTGCGGTCGGACTCAGAGGCGAGGCCAGATTGGTCGTCGGCGAGGTCGACACTGCGGTCGCGCTCGGCTCGGGCGACGTCGAAGTCCTCGGCACACCGCGTCTCGTCGCACTCTTCGAGCAGGCCACGGTCGAGGCGCTCCACGGAGTCCTCGACGACGGACAGTCCTCGGTGGGGATGCGGGTCCAGATCGACCACCTGCAACCGACGCCGGTGGGTGCCGAGGTCGTGGTCGAGGCCACGCTCGACAAGATCGAGGGCCGGCGCCTCACGTTCACCGTCACGGCGTCGGATTCCGGTGGCCTCGTCGCTGCCGGCAAGGTCACGCGGGTGATGATCGACGTCGACAAGTTCATGTCGAAGTGCTGCTCCGCAGGCTGACGGTCGTCGCCTCGGCGACTGCACTGCTCGCTGCGTGCACAGGCGCCGACGGTACCGAGGGCGGTGTGGTCCGAGAGAACGTGATCGAACCGGGAATCACAGCGGTCGAGGACGCCTCGGCGGTCGCATGCGGTTCCGAGGCGTCGAGCTTCCGCACCGCACTCGAGGCGTACGAGGTGATCGAGGGCGAACCGGCAGCAGACGAACAGGCGCTGATCGATGCCGGTCTGCTGCGGGCGGAGTCCGAGCTCTGGGACGTCGTCGACGGTCGACTCGTCGCCGATGACGCAGCCTGCGTCGAGGTCCCCACCACCGTGCCCGCCGCCGACATCGTGACCGACGGCGCGAGCGGGGCCCCGCTCACCGTCGACGAGGTGCTCGCCACGTTGACGCCGTCGGACGTCGAATCGGTCGGCGGCACCGACTGTGCCCGCCAATTGGCCGTCGTGCTCGCGGGTGCTTCCCGGTACGTTGCGCGCGAGGGGGTCGATCCGGCGACGTTCGCCGACGTCGAGGGGGACGTCGACGAGCCCGTGACCATGTGGCGTCTGGTCGACGACACCCTGCGACCGGCACCCGGCTCCGGGTGCATCGACTACCTCGCCGCCGACGAGGGGTAGCGCCGCCACCGGCGGCCGAAGGCCCTCGCCGACCGGGGCCGCCGGCACGGTCGTCGCCGGTTCGCACTCAAGCCGTCAACCGTCCGGGACGATGTCTTCGCTGTGGAACTCGGTCGTTCGATGAGGGTGCGCGCGCCCGCACTGTCCGTCGCGCTCGTGCTCGCCGGCCTCGCGGCAGATCTCGACACCGACCGGACGGCGGTCGCGGCGCCGATCGAATCCGCGGCTCCGTCCGCGTTCGAACCGGTCGGGCCCGAGCGTCTGGCCGACACTCGAGCCCCCCGCTGCACCTGCCGGCGGATCGACGCCCGGACCGTGCGGGTCGACGTCGCCGGCGTGCCGGGAGTCCCCGAGCGGATCAGTGCCGCGGCGTTGACGATCACGGTCACCGAGCCGACGGCCGCCGGGTTCGCAACGGTCTTCCCGAGCGGGTCCGAACGCCCGCTCGCCTCGACGGTCAACTACATCGCTTCGCAGACCGCCGCGAACTCGACGATCATCCGGGTGGGGAACGGTGGCGCGATCGATGTCTTCACGAGTTCGGCGGCGCACGTCGTCGTCGACGTGACCGGTGTGTTCACCGAGGCGGACACGGCCACGAGTGGCAGGTTCGTCGCGTTGACCCCCCGCCGGGTCCTCGACGGACGAGAACCGGGCGCGATCGTCGGCCTCATGGCACCGGGTTCGTCCGCGACGATCCCGATGCCCGCATCGGTACCGTCCGACGCCGCCGCCGTCGCCGTCAACGTCACCAGCGTGGACGCCGGTCGACCGGGGTACCTGGCCGGGTTCGCAGCCGGTGGTCGGCAACCCGAGACCTCGTTCCTCAACCCCGACGGCAGCGGGGCCCCCGTCGCCGCAGCCCTCATCCTGCCCGTCTCGGGAGGGGGCATCGCCATCACCAACACGTCGGGCGGGCGACTCGTGATCGACCTCACCGGCTACTTCACCGGCCCCTCGGCACAGCTGTCCGCCGACGGACTCTTCGTCGCCACGACGCCGAAGCGCCTGGTCGACACCCGCCTCCTCGACACCCGCGTCTGGACGGCCGGGTCGGTCGAGATCCCCTCCCCGGTCCCCGGAGCGTCGGCGCTGGCGACCAACATCACGATGACCGCGACCGACGGCCCGGGATTCATCACAGCGCACGAGGCCGGGGTCCGGCGGGGTGTCGTCTCGGCCGTGAACGCGATTCGCCGCGACCACACGATCCCCAACGCCGCGATCACACCGGTCTCGACCCGCGGTATCGCGGTGTACGCGTCGATCAGCACGGACCTCGTCGTCGACCTGAACGGCTACTTCACCGGCACGCCAACGGCTGCCACGCTCCCCGTACCGGCGAACGACCCCGTCCCGCGCCGGGTCCTGATGGTCGGGGACTCGACGCTCGCCGTCGTCCGGAACATGCCCCAGACCCAGGACCTCCTCGTCGGTTTCGAACCGATCCTGGATGCTCAGGGTTGTCGACGTCTCGTCTGGACCTCGTGCTTCAGCGACACCGACCTCCGCCGGCCGAACACGGTCCACGAAGCGATCCTCGACACACCGGGCGTCGTCGACGTGGTCGTCGTGATGGCCGGGTACAACGACTGGAACGACCCGTTCGGGGCCTTCGTCGACACGATCATGGCCGCCTCCCGGTCGAAGGGCGCCCGCCAGGTGGTGTGGCTGACGTACAGCGAGGGCCGATCTCCCGGCTCGAGCGGATCGGCGATCGCGGCCTACGCACAGAACACGCACGACCTCCGGGCGTCCGCGCCCCGGCATCCCGACCTCGTCGTCGCCGACTGGCGCACCTACAACTCCCGCTCCGTCGGGTGGATGGCGCCCGACGGCGTCCACCTCGACCCACGCGGCGGCTTCGGGCTCGCCGACTACATCTCGCGTTGGATCGCCCACCTCGATCATCGCCCCTGTACGGCGCCGATGGTGCCGGGCGGTTCCGTCCCGGAACCGTGTCCGAACCCGGATTCGACGAACCGCGTGCCCGACATCGCCGGCCTGTACGGCGTCTGATCGTCGACCATCGCCTCCACCGGGGACGCGCCCCGGGTATCCGACACCGCGACCGCGCCGGTAGCGTGCCCGGGGAGATGTTCCTCGAACGTGTTCACGAGCCCGCCGATCTCCGCGCCCTGTCGTACGACGACCTGGACGCGCTCTGCGGTGAGATCCGGGACTTCGTCGTCGAAGCCGTCTCGAAGACCAGCGGTCATCTCGGGTCGAATCTCGGGGCCGTCGAACTCTCGATCGCCCTGCACCGGGTGTTCGAATCCCCGACCGACGCGATCCTCTGGGACACCGGACATCAGGCGTACGTCCACAAGATCGTCACCGGTCGGCGTCAACAGTTCGACACCCTGCGCCAGGCCAACGGGCTCTCCGGCTACCCGAGCCGGGAAGAGAGCCGCCACGACCACATCGAGAACAGCCACGCCTCCACCGTCCTCAGCTACGCCGACGGCATGGCCGTCGCCCGCGACGCCGGGGTCGACGACCACCGGCACATCGTCGCGGTGATCGGCGACGGGGCGATGACCGGCGGCCTGGCGTACGAGGCGATCAACAACCTCGGACACCACCGGCGACGCGTCATCATCGTCCTCAACGACAACGGCCGCAGCTACGCACCCACCGTCTCGAACCTCTCCGCCAACAGCCAGGGGGTCGACAGGCGCGAAGAGCATCCGAGCTTCCCGTCCAAGGTCACCGACAAGCTGTCCCACGCACTCACCGACATCCGTCTCAACCCGGTGTACGTGAGACGTCAGCGGCGGCTCGAGGAATTCCTCGCCAACCTGCCGGCGATCGGCCCGCAGGCCGAGAAGGCGATGGAGGGGTTCAAGGCCGGTGTCCGCGAGTTCCTGCAGCCACCCGCGTTCTTCGAGTCGCTCGGCGTTCGGTACGTCGGTCCGTTCAACGGGCACGACATCGAGGAGATGGAGGCGGCCTTCCGCAATGCCGAGGAACTCTCCCAGGAGGGCCCGATCGTCGTGCACGTACTCACCCAGAAGGGCCGCGGCTACTCGCCCGCCGAGGACGACGACGAGAAGCACCTCCACGACGCCCCCGTGTTCGATCCGGTCACCGGCCCGCCCAAGGCCGTGCCGACCGGCTACACGCAGGCGTTCGCCGAAGGGGTGATCAAGGTCGCCGAGCGCGATCCCCGCATCGTCGCGATCACTGCGGCGATGCCCGGTCCGACAGGGCTGATCCCGTTCCAGGAGCACTTCCCCGACCGTCTCTTCGACGTCGGTATCGCCGAACAGCACGCCGTGGCGAGCGCGGCAGGCATGGCGATGTCCGGCCTGCGCCCCGTCGTCGCGATCTACTCGACGTTCCTGTCGCGAGCATGGGACCAGGTGGTCTACGACGTCGCGATGCACCGGCTCCCGGTCGTGTTCTGTCTCGACCGAGCCGGGGTCACCGGCCCCGACGGCGCAAGCCACCACGGGGTGTACGACCTCGCGCTCCTCTCGAAGGTGCCGGGCATGCGCGTGCTCGCTCCATCGAGCGCACAGGAACTCCACCAGATGCTCGACGACTCGGTGGCCCTGGCCGACTCGGGGCCGGTGGCCATCCGGTACCCGCGCGGCTCGGCCCGTCAGGTCGACGAGACCGAGGTGGGTCACGGTCTCGATGCCCGCCTCGCGCGACGCGGCGGCGACATCTGCATCCTGGCCGTCGGGCGCATGCTCGAATACGCCCTGCGCGCAGCCGACGAGCTCGCGGCCGACGGCATCGAAGCGACCGTGTGGGACGCACGGTCGTGTGCACCGCTCGATCCGACCATGATCGCCGACGCGGCCGACCACGCCGCCGTCATCACCGTCGAGGACGGCATCCGCGAAGGCGGCATCGGCATGGCGATGCTCGACCGGATCGGCGACATCGCACCCGCCGTCCCGGTACGGGTGCTCGGTGTTCCGACCCGGTTCGTGCCCCACGGCGAGCCGAAGCAGATCATGGCGCGACTCGGTCTGGACGGGCCCGGCCTGGCCGCGGCGGCGCGGACGGTGCTGCCCGCAGCTCGATGACGAGCCCGCGCACGGGCGATGTCCCGGCCGAACTGGAGTTCGCACTCTCGCTGGCCGACGACGCCGACGGATTCACGTTGCCGCGATTCGAGCGGGCCGACTTCACGCTCGGATGGAAGGACGACCGGACGGAGGTCACCGAGGCCGACCGGGGCGCCGAGGCGATGCTCGCGGCGCGTGTGCTCCGCGACCGCCCGACGCACGCGTTCCTCGGCGAGGAGCACGGCCTCCAGGGTGACACCGACAGTCCGTGGCGCTGGGTGGTCGACCCGATCGACGGCACGTCCGGCTTCGTTCGCGGCCTCCCGGTGTGGGCCACGCTGATCGCCCTCTCCCACGTACACGACGGCATCGTCGTCGCCGTGGTGTCCGCGCCGGCGCTACCGCGACGCTGGTGGGCAGCTCGCGGTGTCGGGTCGTTCGCGGACGGTCGGCGATGCCGTGTGTCCGACGTGTCCGACCTCGCCGACGCCCAGGTGAACGTGACGTTCAGCAGCGGCTGGGACGACCTCGGTTTGACCGCTGAACTCGTCGAGATCGCTCGGGAGGCGCGCCGGGCTCGCGGATTCGGGGACTTCTGGCAGCACTGCCTCGTCGCCGAGGGCGCCCTCGACCTGGCCATCGATGCGGTGGGCGTCGCCCCGCACGACCTGGCCGCCGTCCGTCTCATCGTCGAGGAAGCAGGCGGGACGTTCAGCGACCGGTTCGGTCGTCGCACCCATGAGCAACCGTCCGCGATCAGCAGCAACGGCGTGCTCCATGATCGTGTGATCGAGCGGCTGGGCCGCTGACGGCAGTCCCTGCGTCAGCTCAGCAGGAACAGGAACTCGTTGCCACCCGGATCGGCCATCACCTGGAACGAGCCTCCGTCGTCGTCGACGACGGTGCCCCCGATCTTGCGGGCACCGAGCTGTTCGGCGTCGTCGATCGCGCTCGGCAGGTCGTCGACCTCCACGTCGAAGTGGATACGGCCCTTCCCGGACCCGCCGTCGCTCACACGCTGGAACACGACGTAGAAGCCGTCGTCATCACCGTCGAGGCTGACCCAGTCCGGATCCTCGACGTCGACGTCACCGCCGATCAACGCCTGCCAGAACCGCGCGAGCGCCTCGGGGTTGGCGCAGTCGACGACGATCGCTTGTAAGGAGCCGATGGGCATGGCGGTACCGTACGCCGGATGGCGACACCGTTCCAGATCACGGCCGATTGCGCCGACGCCGACGCGATGACCGAGTTCTGGTCCACCGCCCTCGGTTACGTCGTCGAGCCACCTCCGAACGGGGCGGACTCGTGGGAGGACTTCCTGCGCGACAACGGCATTCCGATCCCGCCACCGGGCTCGATCGGTGCAATCGTCGACCCCGACGGCGTGGGCCCGCGGGTCCTCTTCGTTCGGGTGCCCGAACCGAAGACGGTGAAGAACCGCCTCCACCTCGACATCCGGGCCGGCCGGGACGACACGGCTCGACTTGCGAAGATCGACGAACTCGTTGCCGCCGGCGCGACCACCGTCGGCCGCGTGGACGAGGCGGGCAGCTGGTGGATGGTGATGGCCGACCCCGAGGGCAACGAGTTCTGTGTCACCTGACCTCGGGTCGAGGGATGCGAAGCCGGCCACCGCGGCGATCCGGGCCGGTCGCGGCGCCTCCGGCGCGTGATTCGCCACGGCACTGTGGGCGTCGAGGTTGTGGGAGCCCAGCGGGCTCGACGACGCCCATCGGTGCGCCACCGCCACCGGCCAGTTCTCCGGCCGGTACGGCGACCCCCCCCCGGTGCGGTCGTCCGAGCAGGGCATCGCCGGTCAGAACGACGC
>Ga0055584_100003452_pt1 | contig 15612 bp, 14 predicted proteins | sample OSDHelmetaG_FD_58716 | JGI IMG/M metagenome (GOLD analysis project Ga0055584, IMG submission 58716) | Pelagic marine sediment microbial communities from the LTER site Helgoland, North Sea, for post-phytoplankton bloom and carbon turnover... | ecosystem: Environmental > Aquatic > Marine >... | reverse complement strand
GGCCGCGGATCGCCCGGCCAGGTGAAGTGCGAGCGAATCGGGCGAATCTCATCGCTCTCGTCTGCCAGCAGGGCATGCGGCCCTGCGAGCGCGATACGACTCGCCCCCGGAAGTCGCTGCGCTGCTGCGATTCCGTTGACCAAGGCCGTCCGCTTTGCTTTCTGGTCGAGGCTTTGCACGCGATCGAGGAACTGGACCGTAGCCGGTCCGGGGCTCGGCGCGGCGCGAATGGAGGCAAATGCGGCCGTCGTCACTTCGGTGAGGAAGCGGTCGCGGGCCTCATTCGTCGTCGCGGCCTCATCTTCCTCCAGCAAAATCTCCAATGCTTGCGATTCGAGTCCGTCTAGTCCTGAGAGGACTGCGTGTGAGAGGAGCGGGTCGGCCCCCCGGCCGAGCTGCAGCATCTGTGGGAGGGGCCTTTCGGCCGGGGGCAGGGCCCCCATGGTCAGGACTGCCTGCAGCCGAACCCGTGGATCAGGGTCCTCGTCCGCGCGGCGGAGCAGCTCCCGTCGCTCGGCCTCGGTGCCGTCGAGCATGGGCTCGAAGGCACGCAGCGCCGCGACTCGAACGGCAGGTTGCGCGTCGGCCAGACCCTGACGAAAGGTTGCTTGATCGAGCTTGTGGAGCAGCGACAGCGTCCACAGAGCATGGATACGCCCCGTGGACGAAAAATTCTCCAGAGCGCGAAGCGAGGCAATGGTTTCAGGAGCCTCTCGGTAGACCAGTTGCCGCTGGGCGCGATCCCGCACCCAGCCGTTGGGGTGGTCGAGCCCGGCTAACAGTTCCGCTGTGGTGGTCATCGGTGGCGGGACGTAATCGATGGGCCGATCCTCTCGGACGACCCGCCACAGACGGCCGCGGGCCCCCGAATTCTCGAGCCCCTGGTCCCGAATGTATTCGTCGAGGTAGTCCGAGACCATTTCCGCATGCTGGACGATGCCGCGATACATATCGACAATATATAGAGCCCCGTCGGGGCCAATCTCGGCATCGACGGGCCGGAAGCGCTCATCGGTCGAGACCAGAAATTCTCGCTCTCCAAAGCTTTCATCGGGGTAGAGCTTGTGAACGGCCTGCATCTCGGTGCCATCAGTCTGAATCTCGAAATGTGTGACCAGATTGCCTGCAGATTCGGGAACAAAGGCGTCCCCTTTGAACTCGGGGCCGAACTGGTCGCCGCGCTGGATGGCTACGCCGCTGACTCCCGTGGGGCCGCGTTGGCGACCGTCGGGGCGCAGCGTGCCGCGCAGATAGGCTCGGTTGAGGCCGGGAGCCACGCGAATGCCGTGCACCTCTTCCCCATCGGTCAGAGGTAGATTGACTCCGGGCTTGGACCATGAGGCGGCCGTCGCAGCTTGGCGCATGGCATAGCTACCCGGGATCGCGTCGGCGTAAAGAAAGCCGGAGTTGTGGTTGTAGTAGAGTCGCCCTTCATCATCCTGCGCAAGGCCCCATTGCCCCCGGGCCGGTGTTTGCTCCACCACCAGGCCATCCGGATCCAGGCGGAGTCGCCGCCGAGATTTCGCATTATAGATCCAACCGTCGATGCCGGCGAGCAAGCCGTTTTCCTGATGCTCCGGATTGTTGCCGACCATGGCGTATTCGCCGAGGCGCTCCCGAATGGCGCAGGTGCCTGTATTCTCCGGATCGCGACACAGCCAAAGGGTGCCGGGCTCGGCGACCAGAACCCCCTCGGGCAGGACGCGGACGGCCCGTGGCATGACCAGGCCGTCGAGGTAGACCCGGCTCGTATCCATCTGCCCGTCGTGATCGGTGTCCTCGAGGATGACGATTCTACCGGAGGGCTCGTCTTCCCCGCTGGCGGCAAGGTCGCGCATATAACCACGCATCTCGACAACGTAGAGACGGCCCTGATCGTCCCAGTCGATGGCGACGGGTTCGGCGATCAGGGGTTCGGAAGCGACCAATTCGACCCGGAATCCCGGCGGGGCCAGCAAGGTGGCCTGTTCCTCTGCCGGGCTCAGGATCGGAGCTGGCAGGATTTTGATGCGGGACAGAATTTCTTCCGGGGAAGGTCCCAGCCAGAGACGAAAGGCCGCATAGCCGCCGACCCCGAGAAGCAGGGCGCCGATGACGGTATATTTCAAAACTCGCCGCAACATCGCTGTTCCGTTTTTAGTCGATCCTGACATGGATGCAACGCATCGAACCAGGCTGCCGTTTGCCGATTGAGCTGTGCGATGATTGGGGTGAGACGCGATGGGCAGTTGGAAATTTCTTGTCGGGGGGAGTCTGGCCCTGAGCCTGCTGGGCGTTCTGGTGCTCGCAGCGGCATGGTTCTGGCGGGCCCGACTCTACCGAACTCTTTTCCATCCTGTGGTGACGGCGCGTCAGTCCAGCTTTTTTCGAGAATTCCCTGTGCGCGCCGGAGACGTTGTCTTTCTGGGGGACAGCCTCACCAGTCAGGCGCGATGGGGCGAGCTCTTTCCCGGTGTGGCGGCGCGAAATCGCGGAATCTCCGGAGATACCACCGCGGATGTTCGCGCCCGGCTGCGAGAGATTACCTCGGCCGCACCAGCGCAGATCTTTTTGATGATCGGAACAAACGACCTCGGGTTGGGTCTCTCGGAGGAGGTTGTGCTGCAAAATATTGACGCGATTCTGGAAGAGATCCGCATCGAGAGTCCACGGACCGAAGTTTTTGTGCAGACGCTCCTGCCGCGCAGCCGTGGCTATGCTGCCCGAATTCGTTCCGTGAACGAAGGCCTGATCGCATTGGCCGACCGCAGGGGATTGCGCTGGATCGATGTGGGCGGCGCGATGAGTTCGGCGGAGGGTGCGCTTCGAGCGGATCTCACCGGTGATGAGCTACATCTTCTGGGTCCGGGCTATGAAATTTGGAAAACAACGCTGGCGCCCTGGGTGGGGCCGTCGCCGCGCCCGCTTGCCGGAAAAACTTTGGAGGAGCAATGAAGCAACAGGGAACTGACTACGCGGGACCGTTTGATCCGACTTGGCATTTGGGCTCGCTAAGCCGGCAGGCGTTGGCTGAATTGGGTCGCGAATACCTCCTGCACGGTCACTTGCAGGACCGGGTCGGTCTGCCGTTGGTATTTTTTGGTTGGGGTGAGCCGGCGATGACAGAGCTATCGATTGAGGAGTGGATGGGCGCGAGCCCGATCTATTCCGAACGCATGCAAAAGGCACTTGGTTTTGTCGGCCATGATGTGGGCACGGTTTTTAAAAATCTGCAGTTCGATATCGGAGCGCCTCACCAGTTCATGGACTTCCAGTTTCGACTGGATACACCCGAATATGGCGAGTTCTGGTTGGCGCATTGCGGTGCCCTGATGGATGTCGAACCACATGGGGAGGAGCGGGTACGGCGGATGTGCCATGACGTGGAGGACCCCACCTTTGATGCAACGGCCGCGGCGACGCACCCGCGCATGAAGATGCGCGCCATCCATCGCCCGCCGCGGATTCCGGATTTCCGGATGCCGCATTGTCGCTGGAAGATTTTTATCGACGAGACTGGCGAGGCCAGCGAGCCTCACTCCAACCTGGCCCTGTTGCGTCAGTCGAAGGCGGCCCAATTGGTTCTCGAGCGGCCGAGCACGGATGCCGAACCGGGCGGGTGGGCCGATTACTCCGGAGCGTTCGACCCCGGATTCCAACTGGAGGATCTCAGCCATAGCGCAGGTGTCCTCGTCCTCGATGAGATAGCGCTGCAGAGTCATTTGTTGGCACGAGCGCTGCATCTCTCGGCCGAGCAGCGATGGGGAGCCGAAGCCGCCTCCCGGTTGGCGGATGAACAATGGGAAGGCATTGCCGCACTGACGGCGCTGCGCATGATGCGGGCCTTCCGCATTGTGGACGAGGATGCTGCGGCCATTGCCAAGTTGTTTCAGGTACACCCGACATTTCACCCGAGAGCCTATGTGGACTTTCGCGTGTCGATGCCCGCGGCCGATCGCGTGCGCATCGCGTTCCATGATTCGCCGGCGTTTGACGAGTCTGACGATTGTTCCTGGTTTGCGGGTTTGCGGCCCGAGGGGCATCCGGCGCTGGATGCGATCGCACAGGTGGTGAACCCCCTGGCGCGACTGACTCCGGTTGAGCCTTCCGGGGGCGCCCGTTTCCAGTGGGATATTGTGGTCGATCCGAGTGCCGATCCGGTCAAGCCACCCCGGTCTCTCGCGTTGGGGCAAATCAGCAAGGGCGCCAGCTTTCAGTTCGAGAGACGTCGGCTGCCGAGGGCCTGATTTGTCGAGGAATCGTCTGGCTTGTTTCTGGTGGTAGCGAGGTCTAAGTACATGCCCATGCCCAAGACAAAGACAATCGATTGGATCTACGAGCGCAAAGGTTGAACTTCCTGTGTTCGTGCTTCTGCGTTCGTAGAAGCCCAAAAGATCACCATCAAGGAAACCGTGCCTGCAAGTCGGAAGCTGCAAGCGGAAGACGCTGAGAAAATCGCTCGCGCTTCCCGGAAAATGATTGTCATGAAGGGCCGCAAGGTCGAGGAGTTCCAGGTCGGGGCTGCGACGACTTCCGAGGCGGTCAGCGCCATGCTGGGCAATACCGGAAATATGCGGGCACCTTTGCTGCGGGTAGGCTCTCTGGTGTTGGTTGGTTTCAATGAAGAGGTCTACAGCGAAGCCCTGTCCTGATCCTCGATCAAGCCAGTCCCCTCGATTTCGGCAGGCATGCAATTGAACGGGGAGGACTCGGCCCGGTCCGGTATCGTTGCTGGTCTGCTCGCCTACCTTTGGTGGGGCCTTGTGACAGCCCTCTATTATCGTGAACTCGATCAAGTTCATGTGCTCGAGTTGATTTCCTGGCGCGCTCTCGGTGGACTCCCGATCTGCCTGGCGATTCTGGCCATGCCCCCGGGGCTCTCTCGGCTCCGGGAAGCAATGCGCTCCCCGGGCGCACTTCGCATGCATGGCGCGTCGGTCGCGATGTTGGTGGGGAATTGGTTCGTTTTCATCTATGCGGTGCGCGAAGAGCGGTTGACCGAGGCCAGCCTCGGCTATTTCCTGAACCCGCTGGTATCCGTGCTGCTTGGACGCTTTTTTCTCGGGGAGAAACTGGTCGGCCGGCAGGGATGGGCTCTCGGGTTGGCCGGCGTCGGGGTCGTCGTGTTCGCCGCTTCCCTGTGGCGAGGCAGCGGAAATTTTCTCGAGGGTTTCGTCTGGATTCCTCTTGTTCTTGCCCTCTCATTCGGATTCTACGGCCTGCTGCGCAAGCAGATGACTGCGGACTCGATTACAGGTTTGACGATCGAGGTCCTTTTGATCTTCCCCTTTTTTCTGGGGATAGAGTTGTGGCTGATGCGCGAAGGCGTGGCTGCGATCGGGCGCGGGGACCCCGGGTTGGACTTCCTGCTCCTCGCCGGGGGGCTGGTCACGGTTGTGCCGCTGGCGCTCTTCGGGTTTGCCGCGCAGCGCCTTCGGTTGAGTACGGTGGGGCTGTTGCAATACGTCAGTCCGACCTGCCAATTTATTCTGGCGGTCCTGGTCTTCGGAGAGCCGCTTACGGCAGGCCGGTTGATAGCGTTTCTTCTGATCTGGAGCGCTTTGGGGCTCTACAGCAGGGAGTCGTGGCTGGTCGCGCGGCTTGGCGCCGCGCGACCCTGAACCTCGAGCTGAAACTACTTTTGGACGTTCTTCTTGAAGATTGCCTCGGCCTTGTCGGCGGCGGCTTCGGCGCGTTCGGCGGCCTGATTGGCTCGAAGTGCCGCCGCCTCGGCTCGGGCGGCGGCCTGATCGGCCTGCTCGGCGGCAACCTGTTGGGGGCTTGGCCCCTTGGCGCTGCAGCCCGAGAGAGCGATTCCTGTCACAAGCATGATGGCCGCCACTATCTGAGGCCCAGTCGTTCGATTTCCGGTCATTTTCATCCCCATCCTCCACTTCAGCACGCGCCGAAAAGGCCGCGGCAAATTCGCTCCAAGGGTGCCACAGGGACCCTTGTCGAACAACCGTAACACCATGCCTTGAGAGTGTACCCTTCGCTTTGCTAATGCAGAGTGGGTTTATTGACTCCGGCCCGGGTTCGCCGAGAGCCCTGTGCGGAGGTTCTTTTCTTCTCGGTCCTGGCGGAGGTTCAGTCGCAATGGCGACAATGATCACCGACGAATGTATTAATTGCGGGGCCTGCGAACCCGAATGCCCGAACACGGCCATCTACCAAGGTGGAATCGAGTTCGATGCTCTTGACGGTTCGAAGGTTGCAGCTATCTCGGACGATTTCTTCTATATTGTACCGGATAAATGCACGGAATGTGTAGGATTTTTCGATAGCGAGGCCTGTGCGGCCGTATGTCCTGTCGACTGCTGCATTCCCAACCCGGATATCCCGGAAGAGGAAGGTCTTCTTTTCCAGCGAGCCAAGGAGATCCACCCGGCGGAGGATTTCCCCGAGGACTTCCCGTCGAGGTTCAAGGAGCCAGCAGAGCCTGAAGCCGCGGCCGCGCCCGCAGCCCCGGCTGGCGGCGCTCCTGCGGCAGTGGCCCCGGCAGCCGCTCCTGCTGCAGTCGTGCATTTGGGGAAAGTCGAGCGCAAAACCGCGGATCCGCTGATCCAGCCAGGCTTCCGCGAGATTCCCTATGTCGGCGAGTTGCCGGTGAAATACGACGACGCTCTGGAGCTGGTTCAGTCCGAAGCGCCCGGTGGAGGCGGCCATCCGATTCTCCGCGCGGGGATCTGTCTTGCGCAGCCCCTGCTGGGGGCGATGCCCGCATCGACGAAAACCAAGCTCGAGCAGGCGATTGGCAACCCGATGATCTTCTCGTCTGCGGGAGCCACCGGCCTGAATATGCTGGCGCACCTGATTATTCTCCCGATCATCGTTGTCGCAGCCGTTGTATTACTGCGTGGGGATGACCTCTACAGTCTGTCGATCTCAAAATGGTTCCTGCTTGGCGGGACTCTTGCCGTTCTCGAAGCAATCGTCCGACTGCGCGAAACATTGCTGTTCGCGCGGCCCACTTCCGAGGTGATTTGGCGAGGGAGCGTCTACGGACTGCCGATGGTGCCGTTTGTCTTGCCGCTGATTCGCAAGGTCAGCGAGGCCCAGCATGGTGGCAAGATGGCCCACGAGGGTTTCTACGACACCGGCGGTGCCTACGACGAGAAAAAAGAACGCGAGAGGCGCTATGGCGAGATCTACCGATTCGAGGAACGGCCGGCAGGTTATATTCTGCAGATGGAATTGCCGCGCACGATACCGCCGTCGGGCGTGAGGGACTCTCTCGGCCTGGGTTCGGAAATGCCGGATTACGAGATTGATTTACGGCTGCGCGGTGGCTGGTTCGAGGTTCGCGGAGCGGTCGTGGATGAGCGTCTGCGCACTGTTGCGGCGACCGCGCCTGCCTTCCCGCCGGATTTCGTGACTCGAGTGCCGGTAAGTGAGCCCTGTATCGGCTTCGCCCAGTGGTACGAAAACAAGACCCTAGAGGTTGTTCTGGTGAAGACCAGTGCGGCGGACCAACTTCCGCGCGAAGCCAATGCTGCCTGAGATTCGCCTGAACGGCTGGGGTTATTGCCTTCCGGGGGACGCCGTCTCCAATGAGGCTCTGGCCGGACGTTTGGGGGTCGATCGGGATCTTGGTGCGGAGACGGGTATCGCCGAGCGGTATTTTTCCGCACCAGGTGAGGGTCCAAGTGGCCTCGCGGCGATCGCTGCCGGACCAGCGATGGCGAAAGCGGGTGTGGCCGCAGAAGACTTGTCGATGCTGGTCTTCGCCACAACTACCCCGGACGTCGCCTTTCCGGGCTCGGCCTGCTTTCTCCAGGAGAAATTGGCAGCGCCCACCGTTGGCGCTCTCGACCTCCGTGCGCAATCGGCGGGCTTCGTTGCCGCTCTCGATATGGCGGCAGCCCTTTGCGAAATTCCAGCGGCGGGGACGTCTCCTGAGCCAATTTTACTGGCGACGGCAGAGGTCTTCTCGAGCGGTCTGGATTTGTCGCCTTCCGGCGCGGAATTGGCCTCTCGTCTCGCGGATGGAGCGTCGGTTGTCGTCCTGTCTGCGGGGGGGGCGGGCCCCAAGCTTTTGAGTTCTCGCTGGTATACCGACGGAACACTTTTGGAGAAGTTCTGGACGGCCGCACCGCATAGTTCGCAATTGGGTCGACGGATCGATCGTGCCGATCTTGCAGCGGGGCGGCACTATCCGCAGTCGGACCTCCCCGCGCTACGTGGTGTTGCGCAGGCGCGACTGATCGAGGTTTTGCGCGAGGTTTCGGCCGAAACGCAAACCGATCTCGAAACCGCCGCCCGCGTGGTCATCGACTACGTGGAGCCTCAAGTCGCAGTCGCCGCGGCGCGGGAGTTGGGGATTGCCAAGGACCGGGTCGTCATTCCCACGGCGAGCTTTGGGCACGTGATGGCCGCGGGGCTGGGGATCGAATTTGCCCGGAGTATCGACGGGCTGGCGACAGGGGAGCGAATGGTGCTTGCCTCTGCCGGACCTGGCTTCACTTGGGGTGCGGCCGTAATCGAGGCCGACTGAGATGGCGAACCGTAATCATATCCTCGGGGTGGGCAGCGCTCTTCCGGATAACGTCGTGACGAACGATGATTTGAGCGAGCGTATGGAGACGTCGCATGAATGGATCGAGCAGCGAACCGGTATCTGCGAGCGTCGACATATCGATGTGGCCTGTGGAGGCACGGATCTTGGCAAGATCGCGGCAGAGCGAGCATTGGAAGCCGCAGGCCTGACGATCGAGGATATCGATCTTCTGATCTATGCGACTCTTTCCCCGGATCTGGAGTGGCCCGCGACGGCGTGCCTGATGGCCGCGAAACTGGGCGCACCGCAGATCCCGGCGTTGGACGTGCGCAACCAATGTTCAGGATTCGTATATTCGCTGGCGACGGCCGACGCCTGGCTCAAGAGGGGGCGGGGTTCCCATGTTCTGATTGTCGGTGGCGAGATTCACTCCACTGGCCTCGATCTGACCACGCGTGGTCGAGAGGTCGGGGTGATTTTCGGTGACGCGGCAGCAGCGGTCGTGCTGGGGCCCTCACCGGATGGCGAGAAGGGTATCCTCTCTTCGCATCTTCATGCGGAAGGACGATTTGCGGAGAAGCTATGGCTGGAAGTTCCGTCGAGTCGTCGCGAGAAGCATATCCTGGAAGCCGACTTCGAGGGGGAAAAGCCGGTGGTCTTTCCCTATATGGCGGGCCGTTATGTCTTCAAGCACGCTGTGACGCGGTTTCCGCAAGTCATTCGGGAATCGCTGGCCGCCAATGATCTCGATGTGGCCGACCTCGGTCTGCTGGTGCCGCATCAAGCGAACCTGCGGATCAATCAGGTCGTTGCAGCCGAACTCGGGCTCGACGAGAGTCAGGTGGTCAATAATATGCAGCGCTACGGAAACACGACGGCCGCCTCGATTCCGCTGGCCCTGGAAGAAGCGATGCTGGACGGTCGGGCGCACGAGGGACAATACGTTTGTATGGCAGCCTTTGGAGCCGGTTTTACTTGGGCTGCTGCGTTGTTCCGCTGGTAGGTCGGGATGTGCGGTCCCACGCCACGTGTCTCGGTTCGTCCGATGGTCGAGAGCGACCTCTTTCGTGTGGCGGCCATCGAGCGCGAGGCCTTCAGCCGACCCGGGGCCCGGGAGCGATTGGCAAAAGAAATCGAATTGCCGCAATCACGCCCGCGGGTGGCACTGATCGGGGACCGCGCTGTGGGTTACCTGATCTACTGGCAAGTCACGGACGAGTTTCAGCTTCTCGACATCGCCGTCAAGAAGGAGTTCCGAGGAATCGGCGTCGCGGGTTCGCTGCTGGGCCATCTTCTTGATGAGGCGGACGCGCTTCTGGGGTCTACGGTTCACCTCGAAGTATCTGCCGCAAACGACTCGGCGATCCGGCTCTATGCCGCCCATGGATTTATCGAAGTAGGGCAGAGGGCCAATTACTACGGGCCCGGAGAGGATGCGCTCGTTTTGGTGCGGGACGCGAAGTGACGCGATGCGCCTTGCAATTCTGCTAACTCAGAGCATTAGCTGAGAAGATTGTACCTTGATTGAGGATTGCTCATTCAGTAACCTGTGTAGATCGCAACTGGAGGTATTCCCCGGCATGTTCAAGGTTGGTCAGAAGGTCGTTTATCCCGCTCACGGTGTTGGCGTCATCGAAAGCGTTCAAAGCAAGACCATCGCCGGGTCGCAGAAGAAGTTCTACATGCTGCGCTTTCTCGAGAACGATATGACGATCATGGTGCCGATGGAAAACGTCGACGCCGTGGGGCTCCGCCCGATCATTGGGAAGGCCACCGTCTCCAAGGTTTATAAAATCCTTCGCGACAAGAAAGTCGAGATCGATCAGCAGACCTGGAATCGTCGCTATCGAGAATACACCGAGCGCATCAAGACAGGTTCGGTTTTGGAGATCGCCAAGGTTCTTCGGGATCTCTTCGTTCTGAAGAGTGACAAGGAACTCTCTTTCGGCGAACGCAAAATGCTGGACACGGCGCGTTCCCTGCTCGTCAAGGAACTATCCATTGCTCGCGAGCATCCGGAAGAAAAGATCATGGAAGAACTCCGCACGATCTTTGCCCCGTAGTTTTCGCGCTCTATTCCCGGGGCCACTCCTCGAAGGCGGAACCCCGTCCCGAGAGAGTCCGGCGTAGCCTCAGTTCTCGGCTTCGTTCAATCGACCGCTGCGAAATGCGCGCAGGTCCAGCACGACTTCGGCAAAGCCTGCCGAACGGATTCCGGCAACCAGAGCATCGTGTGTGTCCGCTTGGGTTGCTCGTTCAAGTTCGGCTCCGGCGATCTCGAGTCGCGCGGCATTCTCGCCGGCAAAGCGAACCCGGAACTCTCGGAAGCCGAGAGCCCGAACTTGCTCTTCGGCCTCCTCGATTCGGCCGAGTCGACTTCTTGAGATCGAGGTTCCATAGGGGAAGCGTGAGGCCAGGCATGGTTGAGCGGGTTTGTCCCAAGTTGGTAGCTCAAGGTGCGCGCTGGCTTGGCGTACGTCCTCCTTGGTCATGCCGACCTCGACTAGAGGATGGCGCACGAGTTGTTCCCGAGCGGCATCGAGACCGGGGCGGAAATCGCCGAGGTCATCCAGATTGACGCCATCGATCACGGTATCGATGCCGCGGCTCTCTGCTTCCGCGTGGCAGATGCGGTAGAGGTTGTCCTTGCAGAAATAACAACGGTTGGTCGGGTTTTCTGCGTAGGCGTCGATCGCTACTTCGTCGGTATCCACCACCAGATGCCGGGCGCCGATATCGGCAGCGAGCAGTCGGGCTTCCTCCAGTTCTCGCGTCGGAACGGCAGCCGAACTTGTGGTCAGGCCGAGTGCCTCGGGACCAAGAACCTCGTGCGCTACCGCAAGGACGAAGGTCGAATCGACGCCGCCGGAGTAGGCGACCAGGACCGATGGGAGTTTGGCGAGAGACGCACGCAGCTGGTTGAGTTTTTCGAGAACATCGGGTGACAGTCCACTGGCCATCAGATGCCCCGCTTTTCGCCGTCACTGGTAGGCGCTTCGAACAGGTCGGTCGTCAGGTAACGCTGGCCCGAGTCGCAGAACAGAGTCAGTACGATGGCCTCGGGGGGCAGCTGGGCCGCAATCCTTCGGGCCACGACTAGATTGGCTCCCGAGGAGATGCCGACCAGCAGGCCTTCCTGCTCGGCTGTTTCTCGCGCCGCCAGAGTGGCTTCTTCATCGGTCACGCTCGCCACCTCATCAAATGCATCTCTATGGAGGTTCGCGGGGACGAAGCCGGCGCCGATTCCCTGAATTCGGTGCATCCCGGGCGGTTTCCCGGCGATGACCGCCGATGTGGCGGGTTCTACGGCGATGATGCGGCATCCGGGTCGAGCGCGGCGCAGGGCGGGGGCGACTCCGCTGATTGTTCCTCCCGTGCCGACCCCGGCTACGAAAGCGTCCAGCCGCGGCATCTGATCGAGAATTTCGGTGGCCGTCTTCTCCGCGTGGGCGAGCGGGTTGGCAGGATTCGAGAACTGTCGCGGAACGAAGGCCTTCTCGTCTGTGGCGGCAATCACGTCGGCGCGGTCGACAGCAGCTTGCATTCCCTTGTTGTCGGGCGTGAGCTCGAGTTCGACGCCATACCCGTTCAGGAGGGAGCGCCGCTCTTCGGTCATGGTGTCGGGCATCGTGAGCGTCAGCCGGTATCCTTTGACGGCGGCCACGAAGGCCAGACCGATGCCCGTGTTTCCGCTTGTCGGCTCGACGATATGGCTGCCGGGATGCAATTCGCCGGACTTTTCGGCCTGCTCCACCATGCTGAGCGCGATGCGGTCCTTGAGGCTTCCGCCGGGATTGTTCATTTCCAGTTTGGCCCAGATCTCGGCGCCACCGGCAGGTCCGACCCGATTCAACCGAACCACGGGGGTTCCGCCAATCAGCTCGAGCGGGCTGCTGGCCACTAGGTTTGGAGCGGGCATCTGATCAAATGCTAGCGAAGTCCGTGCGCCTACCCAAGGAAAAATATCGTCTCGTCGGTTGGTTTTCGGGTTTTCCGCGAGAAAAGGAGGCAACTCCCCTCGCCAGTTTCGGGTTCGGCCGTTCCCCTTGGCAGTGGCGCGAAGCGCTAGGAACGGTAGGGTTGTAGGACGTCACGGTCGCGACGCCCTTCTTGACTTCTTTCAGGGGTGATTCTACCGACAACGCAACGGCGTTTTTGAAGAAATTTGTTGAATTACCGTCAGATATAGCTGATTTGGGGGTGTGATGAGCGGATCGGGATCAGAGGAAGAAGAGAAGAGCGCGTTCCGCGTTGTGGACCGTCGTCGTTTTGACGCCGATGGTTCGGATCGTGACGAGGGCGAAATCGGCAAGGCGGTCCCCGTCGAACCGGCAGCGGCACCAGCCGGGACCTCCCAGCCCGCAGGCCCCTCCGAGACATCCGGTGCCTCCGAGACAGCCGGTGCCCCCGAGACAGCCGGTGCCCCCGAGACAGCCGGTGCCCCGGGAGCGGATGCCACCCCCGGCACTGGGGCAGCACCTTCGGGGGGTGCGACAGATCCATCGGATACCATGCCTGGCGGCGAACCGAACCCCGGCGAACCTCCGCCGCCCACCTTCAGCTCTCTCATTTTGAGCCTCAGCACCCAAGCACTTTTTACTCTCGGAGAAATCGCCGAGAGCCCCGACGCCGAGCCCCAGATAGACCTTCTCGCCGGCAAGCAACTCATCGATCTCCTCGGCGTTCTCCAGGAGAAAACCAGCGGGAACCTGGACGCTGGCGAGAGTGAATTGATGGAACGCATTCTGTACGACCTACGCCTGCGTTTTGTCGAGATCGCTCGTCGCTCAACGGCCCGGCCGCCTGAGAATTAGGAAACCATGCGCAGCATTGCGAAAATTGTATTTCTCGTAGTCATTGGATTTGCCACGGGATGGTTTGCGGTCGAGAACCGTTCCCCCGCAGAAGCTCAAGCGAAATCGAATATCACTGAGGAGACGGGCACCTGCGGTAAATGCGCTCTCCCGGATTTCGTGCAGCTATCCGAGAGGTGGCGTAATTCTGTGGTGAATATCGCCACGGAGAACAAGGCGCCGAAGCGCCGCCCCGGCTTTCGGGGCAATCCGCATGGAGGCAGCCCGCGCGGCGGCCCCGGTGGCCCCGAATTCAGCGATCCCTTCGAACGCTTCTTCGGGCCGGGTGGGCCGGGGCGATCGATGCCGCGGCGCAGCCTGGGATCGGGGTTCATTTTCGACAAGGCGGGTTTCATTCTCACCAACAATCACGTGATCGAGAATGCCGACGAGATTCATATCAAGTTGAACTCCGGAGAGGAATACGATGCCAAGCTGGTCGGACGTGATCCGAAAACGGACGTCGCGGTCCTCAAGATCGAAGCAGATAATGAGCTGCAAGCAATTCCCTTCGGAGACTCGGAGGCGCTGCGCGTCGGCGAATGGGTCATGGCGATCGGAAATCCGTTCGGATTGGACTTCTCGGTCACAGCGGGGATCGTCAGCGCAAAAGGCCGCTTTATCGGCCAAGGCAATTACGATGATTTCATCCAGACCGATGCCCCCATCAATCCGGGCAACTCTGGCGGCCCGCTGATCAATATGGACGGTCATGTGGTCGGGATCAACACGTCGATCTTCAGTCGAAGCGGCGGCAATATCGGGATTGGTTTTGCGATTCCGATCGACCTTGCTCGCGACCTGATCCCGCAGCTGAAGGCTGACGGCAAGGTAACGCGCGGTTGGATGGGCGTGATGATCCAGAAAGTCACCCCGGAAATTGCCGAAAGCCTTGGTCTGGAAGAGGCGAAGGGCGCTCTGGTGGCGGATGTCGTCGATGACGGCCCCGCAGAAAAGGCCGGGATTCAGGTTGGGGACGTGATCATGACGTTCGCCGGCAATGAGGTCGAGAGCTCCAACGATTTGCCGACGCTGGTCGCGCGCGAGCCGATCGGGGATGAAGTGCCTGTCGTCGTATGGCGGGACGGTGAGGAGGCCACCCTCGAGCTGAAAATCGCTCAGATGGAGGAAGATGATTCCGTTCTGTCGGATGATATGGCCGACGAGTTCGGTCTGTCCGCGCAAAATCTGACGCCGGAAATCTCCGAGTCGCTGGGGATGGACCCTGAAACCAAGGGTGTGATCGTCTCGGGTGTCGAGCCGGGAACCTCTGCGGGTGATGCGGGTCTGCGCCGCGGCGATGTCATTCTCGAAGTCAATCGTCAGCCGATCAAGGATCTGGATGCCTTCCATGCGAAACTGGCGGAGCGCAAGAAGGGCAAGAGTCTGCTCCTTCTCGTGCGTCGCGGAGACAGTACGGTGTTTTTGGCTTTGAAGCCGCCGGCTGATTGATCCCATGGCGGGGTCCTTAGGCCGCCGAATTCGATCGCTTTTCGTCGCGTTTGTCGTGGCGCTCATTCCCTTGGGCGCCGCGGCAGCGATCGGCGGATGGCTCGCTTACCAAGATCTGGCAGCCACGCTGGAGGACCGGTTTGCCGGCAGGCTATGGGATTTTCCGAGTCGAATTCTCAGCGATTCCTTCCTGATTTATCCGGGGTTGGACGTGTCGGCGGCGGGCCTCGGACGGCGCCTGCAGAGGCTCTCCTACGTTGAAGTGGAGGAAGAACCCTCACGAGGCGGTGAGATGCGCTCCGGCGACGATTGGGTCGAGATCGCGCTCCGCCCCTCCGGCAATGACGCTCCGATTGCACGCCCGGTTCGCTTGTTGCTCGAGGATGACCGTGTCGAGGAGATCCGGGATTTGCGGACAGGGGAACTCCTTGGTGCGGTCTCTCTCGAACCCGAGGAGTTAACCGGCATTTACCAAGGTGACTGGGAAGGGCGTCGTGCGGTGGCGCTGGGGGACGTCTCTCCGATTCTTGTGCGAGCGGTTCTGGCAACCGAAGATGCTCGATTCTTTGAACACCACGGAATCGATTACGTGGGTATTGGTCGAGCTCTTTTGGCCAACCTGCAATCCGGTCAGGTGCGGCAGGGTGGGAGCACGCTCACCCAGCAGTTGATGAAGAATTTCTTTCTCAGCTCGGAGAGAACGTACCAGAGGAAACTTCACGAAATTGCGATGGCTCTCGTTGCCGAGCAGGAATACTCGAAAGAAAAAATCCTCGAGGCCTATCTGAACGAGATTTATCTTGCACAGCGGGGTTCTCGAGGCGTTTATGG
>Ga0055584_100003451_pt1 | contig 15615 bp, 15 predicted proteins | sample OSDHelmetaG_FD_58716 | JGI IMG/M metagenome (GOLD analysis project Ga0055584, IMG submission 58716) | Pelagic marine sediment microbial communities from the LTER site Helgoland, North Sea, for post-phytoplankton bloom and carbon turnover... | ecosystem: Environmental > Aquatic > Marine >... | reverse complement strand
GCTACCACCAGAAGTGCTACCACCAGAAGTGCTACCACCAGAAGTGCTACCACCAGAAGTATTGGTGGTTGTCGGTACAGTTGGCGCCGTTGGTAGTACGGGAACTAGGTTGTTGGCTTTAATTTCAAAGTTACCATCCACATAGGTAATGACATAGTTGCTATTGTGAGTGTTGGTCAATGTACCCTGCTGAATAGCATAGTCGCCTACAGTCTCACCAACTGCACGGGTTAGGCTGCCGGTTAGGCTTTCACCGCTTATCAACCCAGTGTTGCCGGACTGAGCGCTGGAGGTGTAAGTAAGTGTTGGATCTGTTCTGCCAGGGTTCTTATCTTGATCGTCAGCCGTAACAGTTACAGCACGTGCATCAATGTCAGCACTAAATGCACTATGGGTGGTGCTCAATTGATAGTTAGCGGCATCCGTACCTGTCATGGAAATATTGGTAACGGTAATAGCCTTGCTTGTCGCTGCTTGGCTATCGGTAAAGCTGGCTGTTTCCGTGATATTGATTAGGTCGTCAGAAACCACTCCCGTTAGGGTTTCGCTAACACTGGCGCTAGTGCTAGCGTCATAGGTCTTATTACTGCCAGTGTAGCTAATGGTCAATGGTTTTTGGTTGACTGTATGGGTGCCGACTATCATCAAAGTATTGTTGAAGTTACTAGATGTATTACTAATCGAACCCGTTGTTAGGCTGTAGTTACCGACGTTTAGGTAACCTGCGGTGCTTTGGCTTGCGCCGCTGGCGGCCAAGCTAAAGCTAGTGCTGCCACCAGCGCCATCGGTCATGCTAATGTTATTTCCATTAGCAGTCACGTTGCCGAAGATGCTCTGGATGGTATTGCTGCCATCCATATAGCGGGCATTAGTCACTGTGTAGGTTTGGTTGCTACCGTAGGTAGAGATAACATTAGCCACATCCACTAACAGCTGGTTAGCGGGCACAATAGTGAAATCGCCGCTAGTATAGGTAATGTTATAGTTGTTGCTATGCAGGCCGCTGGCGCTTAGTACATTGCTATAGCTACCGGCACTTTCCGTGCCTGCATTAGAACGGGTCACGCTCAAACTACCCAATAAATTGCTACTACTTTCGCCATTAACAAAGCCACTGTAAGTCACGCCCGCAAAATTGCTGGTGTCACTATGGGTAACAAACTTGGCATCGTTGTTGGTGCTAATCGTTAGGTCAGCTTGACTAATACTGCCGGAGCCATCAGTCCAATTGAGGCTGTAGTTATTGGCATCGGCGCCACTCAAAGCCAGCGAACCTATTTGAATTGCTCGGCTACCCACGTTGGCGCTGGCATATACTGGAGTGCCGCTAATAGTGACCGTATCGCCCGGGACTAGATTGTCGAGGTTGTCATGGCCCAGGCTACTGCTGGGCATTGCTGTGGTGCCGTCGTAAATCTTAGACACCCCCGTAGCGCCATTGAGGTTGGTGGCGCGTTGGATGATGTCAGCCGTCACAACATGGTTAGTAAATGGCAAACTGTAGTCCATGGCGTTTAATACCTTGTGGATGGTGTCAAAGGGCGGCTTGGTGGCAGGAGTGAGAGCTTTGTTTAGGCTTTCACAGTTAAGTAGAGAGTTAACCTTCTCATATCTGTAGTAACTATCTACTAAAAAATTGAATAGATTTAAATGGTGAGTTATACTGCCTATAACTGTAATAATTATACACTTAATTATGAAGCAAGCATTAGCGATTCAAAGACTGAATGATTTAGATAAGAAAGGGCGCTATGTATATCTGCATCGTGATCTGTCCAAAATCTTTCATGAAGACTCGGCACGCTCACTTACCGATAGCCTTGCACGTCTAGTGAAGGCAGGCATTATGGAGCGAGTTGCGCGAGGCGTTTATGTTTACGCGTTATCTAGACACAAAAACACCTCCAACACGCTCGATTTGATTGCTATCGCTTTAAGACGTGGTGATTATAGTTATGTGAGTTTAGAGTCGGCCTTATCATCATATGGTGTAATTTCCCAAATCCCAATCGACAGGCTAACTCTAATGACCACTGGCGTTAAAGGTGAGTATAAAACCCCTTATGGCGTTATTGAATTTACGCACACTAAACGTGCTGTTATGGATATTCTTACTCATATTGTTAAGGAAAGTAGACCACTAAGAGTAGCATTAAAGACTACAGCACTGAGAGATTTAAAACGCGTTGGTAGAAACAATCATTTAATCGATATGGAGGCTATGGATGACGGCTAGTCAAGAAAGCTTCAATTCTTTGGTTGCAAGAGCTATTGAAGAAAATGGTAGTTCAGGCAATAAGCCTGTAATCGAAAAAGAGCTGCTGCACTACGATATTCTGTTTGCACTCGATCAAGCTGGTATGTTGGATGATATTGTGTTTCAAGGGGGCACGAGCCTGAGGTTATGCTACGGTTCTGGCCGCTATAGCGAAGATCTCGATTTCGCTGGAGGCTATGATTTTAACAGCAAAACATTATCTAAAATGAAAGATGTTATCGAAAAATACATTGGTGATAGATACGGTTTGGAAATCACAGTTAAGGAACCGAACTCGCTCAGAGAAGACCCTAAATACTCAGAATTAAGAATTGATAAGTGGCAAATAGCAATCGTAACAGCGCCAGAGCAAAAGCATATTGCCAAACAAAGAATCAAGCTCGAAGTTGCTAATATACCTGCTCACACGAAAGTACCTCTCCCTCTACAACAGAATTATCCGTTCTTACCCGATGGTTATCGAGATACGCTTATTTATGTTGAGTCATTAGACGAAGTGATGGCAGATAAGATTATCTCGCTTCCTGCGAATCAAAAATATGTTAGACACCGAGATATTTGGGATCTCATGTGGTTGCAACAAGAAGGGGCTACCATCAATAAAGAATTAATCGAGAAAAAAATTGTCGATTATAAAATCGAAGGGTTTATGGGCATGCTTGATGCTAGGATTTCTTCAATTGAAGGCATTGTAAATAGTTCAGATTTCGATCAAGAAATGAAGCGATTTTTAAGCCACGAAGTGTATGACCGCACCTTAGGCAAAGAGAAGTTCCGTGAGTTTTTGGCATCAAACTTAGTCGCACTGCTCTCTTCGGCTAAAAAGGAGCTGAACGCCAATACTGACCATGAAGCAGATTTTAGACTTTAGTAAGTTTCAGTTTTGAACCCAACGGACTAGTTTTTTACTAAAAATCCACCTTACTTTAAGGAAGCGTTGCCATATTTGCCAATGCCATAGCGCTTCATGCGTAGGTATAGCTTTTTCCTTGGTATGCCTAGGGCTTCTGCCGTGGTGGATATGCTGTGGTTATTGCTCGTGAGCGCGTTTTCAATCACTTGTCGCTCAAAGTATGCCAGTTTGTCGTCTAGGGTTTGGTAGGCATTATCATCAAAGGCGTGGGTGGTTTTGGGGTTTATGGAAAGTCCCAGTACCCATTTTTCAGCGGCATTGGCAATTTCGCGCACGTTGCCAGGCCATTCTTGATTCTCCAGTTGTCCAATCAGTTCTGCTGGTATGGTTGCTGTTGGTTTGTGATGTTTTTTTGATGCCGCCGTTACAAAATGGCTAAATAGCAGCGCTATGTCATCTTTACGTTGCGCGATGCTGGGTAAGTCTATGCTCGCGATGTTTAAACGGTAATACAAATCTTGCCGAAATTCTCCGTTGGCAACATGCTCGTTAAGGTCAACTTTGCTGGCGGCGATGATTCTAATGTCCAGCTCGATACTTTTATTGGCCCCCACTCTTTCTATGGATCTTTCTTGCAGCACGCGCAAAAGGCGGATTTGCAGGAAATGGGGCATGCTCTCCACTTCATCTAAAAAAATGGTACCGCCATTGGCGTGTTCTAGTTTGCCAATGCGCTTTTTGGAAGCGCCGGTAAATGACCCAATTTCGTGCCCAAATAGCTCGCTCTCTATCAGGTTCTCGGATATCGCTCCGCAATTCAGTGCCACAAATGGCGCGTTTTTTCTGGCGCTAAAGTCATGTATGCAGCGGGCAGCTACTTCCTTGCCGGTTCCTGTTTCGCCATTGAGGACAATATCTACGTCCACTTGGGCAAGGTTGATCAGTTCTGTTTTTAGCCTATTAATGGCCTCGCTATGGCCAATAAGGCGGCTTTCTATAGCGTGGGTGCTTGCTAGCGTGTTACGCAGAGCCCTGTTTTCGAGTACCAGTGCACGCTTGGTTATAGCACGATGGATGGTATCGACTTGTGCTTGTGGGTCTTCAGTTTTTTCGAGGAAGTCATAGGCACCTTGTCGCACTGCTTGAAGGGCTACGGAGATATCGGCATGGGCGCTAAAGAGAATCACTGGGATTTCGCTATCTATTGCTAATATTTTGCCCAAGGCTTCTAGGCCATCCATGTGGGGCATCCTCAGGTCGCAAATAACCACCCCGGGCCAGCCTTGTCGACATTGCTCAATGGCTTGGGTGGGGTTATCAAAGCTGGTGGACTTTATGCCTTCAAGGGCCAGTGTTTGGCTTAAAGATTCTCTGACGTATTCTTCGTCGTCTATGATAAATACGTGCATTTGATCCAATATTTTTTTCAAGTGTTGCCCCGTTAGTTAGTGGCCACGAGCTTTGCGGTAAAAGTGCTGCCTTGATCTATGTGAGAGTGCAGCCTAATGTTACCGCCAAAGCTCTTGATGATGCTGTAAGATATGGCAAGCCCTAGCCCTAGCCCCTTGTCGGTATTTTTGGTGGTAAAAAAGGGATCGAATATTTTGCTTTGCAGGTCTGCCGCTACGCCCATGCCGTTGTCGGTAATGTCCAAATAAATGAAATCACCCGCGCGCCTGCTTCCTATGATTATGCATTTAGCGCCTTCTTTGATCTCCAGTGCATCAATGGCATTGGTGACCAAGTTCAAGATCACCTGTTCTAACTGCACTTGTTCTGCCAACACGGCAGACCTGTTTGAATCGATGTTGATGGCGATATCGACACATTTGAACCCAGGATGATTAGCCGCAATCTCCAGTGCGTTTTTAACCGACTCGTTTAGGTTCACCTGGTAGAGCTTTTCTTGTGGTTTTCTGGCGATGGATTTTAGTCTAGAGGTTATTTTGGTGGCTTTTTTGACTAGCTTTGCGATCTTGTCAAAGTTTTGCGAAGCGCCATCTAGATCGCTACCATCAATCATGCGTGAGCCGTTTCTAGAGTAATGACTAATGGCTGCTAATGGTTGATTTATTTCATGGGAGATGCCCGTTGATAGCTGGCCTATGGCGGCTAATTTACTGGCTTGGACCAGTTCAAATTGCTTTTCGTGTAGTTGTTCGCGAAAGCTGATGAGTGAGCCTGCCATATGGCCTATTTCGTCGGAACCCGTTACCGGCACCTTATATTCCAGATCACCCGATGCGATAACGGACATGCTGTAATTTAGCGCCTGTATACGGTCAAGTAGGCGTCTCTTCACATATAGCCACATGACAAATATGGAAAAGAAGATGCTCAGCGCCATGATGCATATCATCAGCAGATGCTGCAGCTTTATTTTGTTGCTTGCCGCTTGAGAGGAGAGAATGGAATCAATTTGGATTTTGTTAACGTATTCGCCAATCTTGTAATTGACTGAATCCAGAATAATCTCCGCTTCACCAAAAATGGCATTGGCGTGGTCATTGTTGGTAGCTTCTATGGCTTTTAGTTTGAGGAGGTTTTTATCTACCTTAGCCACATTGCTGATGTTTTGTGTCAGGGCGTGTTGGTGGTCTAGGTTAGGGTGCAGCTCTAACTTTTGCGCGAGTTGTTGGGTAAGGGCGATGAAATGCCCATGACTTTGTGCTATTTCTTGTCGATAAATGATGCGATGCGTTACCTTGTCATTCATTTTTGCAATAAGCAGCTTTAATTCGTGAAATTGATCAATAGTGAGGCGCAAGTCTTCATCCAAAGGTATATCGGCCAGCATGTATTGCAAACGCAAGTTGATGAGGTCAATGCTGTCTTGTATTCGGCGCCAGTACTTTCTTCTGATGTTGTCAGTGTCGGCGTTATACAACTGGGGTACTAAGTGGGTGAGCAGCACCGCTTCGGTGCTCAAGTGCACCATGGACGCAATAGCCGGTATTTTTTCCTCAACCGCTATCTCATAATCCGCTCTAAGTTGGCTATTGGCATACAGGCCAATGGAACTGGATAGTATCGTGAAGCCACACAGTAACCCAAAAGCAAATAGTAGGCTCGATTTGATGCTTCTATTGATTAAAAATGCCATACATACTCAAGTGCTATGGGTGCCAGCCAGGTAAAGATTAGGTAAAAGCTAGGTAAAGACTAGATAGCGCCAAGCTACCTAGCCTCGAAAGGATTAGCTTACCATCATCATGGGCAGGCCGGTAACAATAGCTGGGAAAATAGTGATCAGTACCACGGCCAGCATAATTAACAAAAAGAACGGCAGGGCGGCTTTGGCCACATACAAGATGTTTTTGCCTGTGAGGGACTGCACTACAAATAAGTTGAAACCAACGGGTGGCGTGATTTGAGACATTTCGACAACCAAAACAATGTAGATACCAAACCACAGTAAATCAATACCAGCTTGTTGCACCATTGGTAGTACGATACTTGTGGTAAGTACCACCACAGAAATACCGTCTAAAAAACACCCTAGCACAACGAATAATAAGGTGAGATAAACCAATAACATATAGGGTGACAGTTGTAGTTCACTAATCAATGATGCTAATGCCCTGGGGATGCCCAAAAAGCCCATGCTGATGGTTAAGAAGGCGGCACCGGCCAATATAAGGGAAATCATGCACGAGGTGCGCACGGCTCCCATTAGGCTTTCTTTGAAGCTAGTGGTTGATAAGGAACCTGTCACAAATGCTAAAAATAAAGCCCCGATTACACCAAATGCGGCGGCTTCTGTAGGTGTAGTAAGGCCCGTGTAAATAGAACCCAATACGAACAAAATAAGGCCCATAACCGGCAGCAGTTCTTTGATTGATTTAACTTTTTCTAGCCATGTGTATCTTTGCGCTTCTTGTGCTTGTCCTTTTGAGTAAAGCATAGACCAGCCGATGGTATAGGCCATAAATAAAGAAACCAACAGCAAACCCGGTATGGCGCCAGCGATGAACAACCTAGAAATGGAAACTTCTGCTGCTACACCGTATACAATCAAGATTATGGAAGGTGGAATTAACAGACCCAAGGTGCCGGAGCCGGCTAAGGTGCCAATAGCCATGGACTCGTTGTATCCGCGTTTTTTCAACTCTGGCAAGGTCATTTTGCCAATGGTGGCAGCGGTGGCGGCGGAGGAACCAGATACCGCGGCAAACACGCCGCAGCTTAATATATTCACGTGTAATAACTGACCAGGAATACGTCCCAGCCAAGGTGTTAAACCTTCAAATAGTGCTCTGGATAGCTTGGTTTTAAAGAGAATTTCACCCATCCAAATAAACAAAGGCAATGCCGTTAAGGCCCAGCTAGAGCTGGTGCCCCAAGTGGTGGTAGCAAAGATCAAGCCTGATGTATTGAGGCCCATTAGGGTCATGCCCAACAAACCCACGGCCATGAGCGTTAGTGCCACCCAAACACCGGCAGACAACAAGGCCAGCAGGGTCACGGTTAAGATGATTGAAATGGTAATAGTGTCCACTAAAATTCCTCCAAAGTTGACTCTTCATGTTGCTGATAAGTGGGACGTTTGCCCATGGCAACACACACCAGTTCGTCAATGAGCGCTAGGGTAAACAAACTACAACCAATGGCCACGGGTAACTGGGGAATCCATAAGGGTACGGGTATATAGCCCACGGATAGCTCGCCGAATAGATGGCTTTCATACACCATGTGCCAGAGGTACCAAGTCATAAATAGGGCCAGTAGTACAGCCATAATCAGCACCGCAAACTCTTGCACTTTTCGGTAGCGAGCGGGTAGCCGTTGTATCACCAGGCTGACTCGAATATGGCCACCTTCTTTGAGGGTGTAAGCTAGCCCCAAAAAACTGGACGCCGCTAACATAAAGCCCGAAAAATCATCTGTTGAGGGAATAACGATGCCAAACCATCTGCCGACAATTTGGGCCATAATAATCAGTGTAATACTCACGATAAGCGCGCCGGCTAAGGCACCTGATAAGATGTAAATACGGTTCAAAACTGAACGCATATAAAAACCCTCTAAAAGGTTTAGGGAGTGGCTGGCCTAACATAATGTAGGCCAGCCTTAGGCAGTAGAATTACTTATTATATTGCGCTAATACAGCCGTACCACGTTGGCCTGATTCCTCAACCCATTCGGCAGCCATAGCAGCACCGATGTCTTTCAAGGAGTCAGTTAGGGCTTGATTTGGCTTGGCCACGGTCATGCCATTGTCGGCTAACATGCTGGTCTTGGTGCTAGTTTCCTTGGCGGCCATTGCCCAACCACGGGCTTCGGCAGCGGCAGCGGCGTCAAGCACAGCTTGTTGGGTGCTAGCAGATAGGCGTTTAAAGGCTTTGGCATTAACGAAAACCATGTTCTTAGGAATCCATGCCTGCACATCTGTGTAGTTGCTGACAAAATCCCATGCTTGGCTGCTAACACCTGTGGATGGCGAGGTAATCATGGCGTTGATAATACCCGTACCAAAGGCTTGTGGGATCTCAGGTGTTTGTACCGTTGTTGGCGTGGACTTCAACAATACGGATAAACGTGATGTGGATGGCGAATAGGCACGCATTTTCAAACCTTCTAGGTCGGCAATGCTGTTAACTGCATCTTTCGTGTATAGACCCTGAGGAGGCCATGGCACGGCATACAACAACTGCAGGCCATTGTCTGCCATAGACGCTTGAATCTCGGCACGAGAAGCGCCCCATAGGGCTTTTGCTTGGTCAAAGTTGGATGCCAAGAAAGGAATGTTATCAAGCTTAAACATTGGGTCATCGTTACCGAGGATACCCATAAACATTTCGCCGATGCTTACTTGGCCGGTTTTAACGGCGCGATGAATTTCTGGGTGCTTAAACAAGGAACCACCAGAATGTACGACAATATTTAGCTCACCATTGGTGTTTGCTTTTACGTCTTTAGCAAAAGAATGAACGTTTTTAGTGTGGTGTACACCGTCACCGTAAGGCGTTGGCATATTCCAAGTGGTGCCGGCTGTTGCAACAGCTGCCGTTGACAAGGCCATGGCTGCAACGGAACTAACCAGTGCGGTTTTCGTGAATTTCTGTAAGAGAGTCATTTGCTCGCCCCTATATAGTTATAGTTTGTTTTACATTTTATTTCTATGTGACTGACATTGGTGCCAGGCTATTCCTTTTGCAATATAAATGCCAGCTTGTAATAATTAGATAACTTGTTGAAATCATTATAGTTAGTTTCTGTTTCGTTATTAATAATTGAGTCAAAGTTGACTCACAATGACGTTAGAGTTTACAAAAATGACTCATAATTATAGGCTCCTTCTGGCATTACTGATGGCATATGTCAGAGTGAGTACCGCTTTAGTTGGGCTGCGTTTGTCTGAGCAGCAAGTTGTGGATGCAACAAGCCAGCATTGCTTGGCATGTTTTAAGCGCCCTGACGTTCTAGATTTTCTCTAATCGCTTCACATACAAATTGATTTAAGCTACTAGTGGCCGATCCAAGTACGGCTGCTCGGTGGAGCTCAGGTTCTGTACGTACGTTAAACGAACCTTTAAAAGGTGTAGCGGGCGATTTGTTTAGTTGAGTGCAGGTTCTTAAATAATCATCCACTGCGCAGCAAAAATTGCTTTCTAACACCGCGACATTGTCAGCTTTATAGTTAATAAGGTCGCGGATATAAGCGACCTTGCCATATAAACAATGGTCTTCAGAACTGTATTCCACACTACCTAAATATCCTTTATAAGACATCATGTTCATATTAAATTCTCATCTTCAAAAGACTGTTTGATTTGCTTAATTGCATAAGCCTTTAGTTCTTTCTCTGGGTGTGGTCTGTGTATAGAAACAAGGAAATCACCTTTAATGAATTTCACTCTGGATCCTGCCCCCTCTATAACTTGAAAGCCAAGCTGCTTCATTAAAGTGAGCAAACTGTTCCACGGGAAAGTCCTGACGAGTTCAAATTGCTTTATAAGTTTTTCTGACTTAGTCATAAGAAGTTTCTTTTCTCATTACCACTAATATTAGTTGCGTTCACTGTTTTGTAGCAACTATAAGCATAGACCGTTTAGTTTTCCTTGTATGGGATAACACTTGTTTTTGGCGTACTTATCTAAACTGCGTTTTTCAAAGAGACGCTAGATCAATATCTATGTGCCAGATCGCTGTTAACGCGTTGACATGTCTGCTTAACCCCAGTAGATTATTAGCTTCAGTAGTAGCTTGTATTAAGCTATTTTTTCCCTTCGTATAACCCCAGTGATATGGTCTGGGGGTCTCTACCAGGTGCCAATAACACCTGCTTACGAAGAGTTTAGCGCCGTTGCGCTTTTCTCTTTGTATAACTGGCTGTTCAGATTTACTCAGAAGAAAGCGCTTAGTAAGTTTTCGTTTTTAAGCGATTTTATGAGGAAGCCGTAATGATTAATTTTGTACAAGCCTTGCCCAAGGTAGAGCTGCATCTACATATCGAGGGTACACTTGAGCCAGATCTCATGTTTGAGTTGGCGGCTCGTAATGGCATTCAATTGCCATTCGAAAGCGTTGCTCAGGTGCGTGATGCCTATAATTTCCATAACCTGCAATCATTTTTGGATATCTATTATCAGGGTGCGAAGGTGCTCATTCATGAAGAGGATTTCTTTGCTTTAACCTGGGCCTATTTGTTGCGCTGCCAAACTGATAATGTACTGCATACGGAAGTTTTCTTTGATCCACAGACGCATACAGATCGTGGTGTTGCCTTTGACACAGTAGTAAATGGTATTCATCGAGCCTTGCAGCAAGGCGAGCAGCAACTGGGTATCACTAGCCAGCTCATTATGTGTTTTTTGCGGCATCTAGATGAGGCGGCGGCTTTTGTTACCTTAGAGCAGGCGTTAGTCCATAAGGACAAGATTGTGGCTGTGGGTTTGGATTCGTCTGAACTGGGTCATCCTGCCAGTAAATTTGCTAAGGTGTTCTCTGCTGCTATTGGGGCCGGATTTTTGACCGTCGCCCATGCTGGGGAAGAGGGGCCTGCAAGCAACATTCGTGATGCCCTAGCGCTGCTAAAAGTCGCTAGAGTTGATCACGGTGTACGTTGTAGTGAAGATGCAGAACTGGTGCAGCACCTAGCTAGCAGCCGCATGCCACTGACGGTTTGTCCCTTGTCGAATACCAAGCTGAAGGTGTTTGAGCATATGGCGCAGCACAATATTGTTGCATTATTGCGCCAGGGGTTGTGCGTCACCATTAACTCAGATGACCCAGCTTATTTTGGCGGTTACATGAACGACAATTTTCTCGCCGTGGTTGATGCTCATCCCATGAGCAAAGCAGAAATAGCGCAATTTACTTTTAATGCGATTGAGGCTAGTTTTATTAGCGATAGTCAAAAACAGCGCCTAATAGAAACAACTCAAACGTATGTGGCGCAAGCCGAAAAGTTCGAATAGCTGTCATTGTCTTGTAACCAGGTCATACCTGTGCGAGTCTGGGCAGTGAGAAAATCAATATAAGCCATGGAGAAAGTCTATGAGTTTTACCCCTTATCTACATTTTGACGGTACCTGCGCGGAAGCCTTAAATACCTATGCAAAAATATTTGGCAGCGATAAATTGCAATTGCTTACTTTTGCCGAAGGTGCCGGTGATTCAGGTATGCCAGCGTCCGATCGTATTTTGCATGGTGAGTTGCAAATTAATGGCCAAGTATTGATGGGTTCCGATAGCCCAGAAGGTATGCCGGTGGCGCCACAGGCATCCGTGTCTATATCCCATCTAGCCGCCAGTATTGAAGAAGGGCAACGGGTGTTTGATGCCTTGTTGGAAGGTGGTGATGTCACCATGCCCTATGGGCCGAGTTTTTTTGCTGCCAGCTTTGGTATGTTACGGGACCGGTTTGGTACCCACTGGTTAGTGGTTGTGCATCCGGAGGCGTAAAGAAATGGGTATAAGGGCTGAAATATCAGCCCTTATCTAGAGGTGACTAGGCTTCGCTGATTAACAGGACTCTGTCTTCAGAAGCCGTTACCTTTACTTGCGTACCTGCTGTGAGGTCACTCGTGGCACGTACTCGCCAAAATGTATCACCAATTTGCTCTTTACCCTCGCCACCAGCAAGGTCTTGGCTCAAGGTGATGTGCCGGCCTATTAACTGTGCAGCGCGGTCATTCAGCTGTGGATGATCTGTTTTATCATTGAACGACTTAAACTGCTGCCAATAACGCCAAGAAAGAAACAAAGCGATGGTGGCAAATACGGTAATTTGCATTTGCCAGCTGAGGTTGTCATTCAACAGGTTAAGTACCACCAAGGTGACAGCGCCACCGGCGGCACCAAGCAAAAAACCAGCGGCACCTAAGGCTTCACCAGCCAGTAGAAGTAACGCTAATATGAGCCAATGCCAATGGTTTAATTCTGCAAAAAACTCCATGCAGTCTCCGTTTTAATCGATTAATTAAGACTTGGTTTCGTCTTTACTGATGTCTTTAACTAGGTCGCTAATACCCGCGATCGAGCCAATAACGCTGCTAGCCTCCAATGGTATCATCATCACCTTGTTATTGTTAGATTCAGCCAGCTTGCCCAAAGCATCGACGTATTTAGTCGCTACAAAGTAGTTAATAGCGCGGCCGTCACCGTCTTGGATGGACTTGGAAACCATTTCTGTGGCCTTGGCTTCGGCTTGTGCCAAGCGTTCACGGGCTTCGGCTTCACGTTTGGCAGCTTCTAGCTGACCTTCAGCCTTGAGTATTTCGGATTGCTTTTGGCCTTCGGCTACTTTAATAGCCGCTTCACGTTCGCCTTCTGCCTCTAAAATCAAGGCACGCTTTTCACGTTCGGCTTTCATTTGGCGGGCCATTGATGTCACTAAGTCCTGTGGCGGCGCAATGTCCTTGATTTCTATACGGGTAACCTTTACGCCCCAAGGATCCGTGGCTTCGTCTACCTTGATCAATAACTCGCCATTGATGCGCTCGCGGTTGGAGAGCATTTCATCCAGTTCCATGGAACCCAATACCGCACGGATATTAGTCATAACCAAGGCCTGCATAGCACGTTCTAGGTGGTTGACTTCATAGGCTGCTTGGGAGGCGTCTTGTATCTGGAAGAAACACACAGCGTCCGTCATTACCTGAGCGTTGTCAGAAGAAATAATTTCCTGTGGTGGTACATCCAGTACCTGCTCCATCATATTCAGCTTTTGGCCAATGGTATCAATAAAGGGAATAAGGATGTGTAGGCCTGGTCCTAAGGAACGAGTGTACTTGCCAAAGCGCTCAACGGTCCAGTTGTAGCCCTGGGGTACCATGCGCACGCCCTTGAATAAAATAAGAATGGCGAGTGCTAAAAAGACGACCGCCGTGATACTTTCACCGATGTTAATCATATGGCTATTTCCAAATCAGAAGTGATGCTTATACATTAGCTTATTTATGCGCTTTTGCCGACTAGTATTATCAAATTTCGCTGAAATCGTCATACTGGGTGAGCAAGATATTCATGGCTGGGCTAGGTTCTACTTCACGTAAGCGCAGCAACACGATGGCTAGATCTGGGCAGGGCTCATCGATAGGTAAAGTGATCAATTCTGTACCATCGTAGCTAATATTGGTTTTTGGCTGCATCACCGTGATGCTAAACCCCATTTGATTACCAACAGCGGAACGTACGGTTTCCATAGAGGTAGATACCAGAGCAATCTCGGGTTGTAGGTTTAAATGCCTTAGTAGATTCTGGTAGTAATCCTTGCTACCTGCTCCGTCAAACATGACAAAAGGTTGCCCGCGTAACTGTTCTGCTTTAATGCTTGTTGCCGTAGCTAAGGGGTGCTGTTTGCTCAGTAATATATGCGGTGTCTGTTTGGCAATGATGGATTTTGTGAGAGCGCTGGTGTTGATACCCATGTCGTAGGACACAGCAAGATCTAGTTGCTTGTTAAGGAGCTTGTCTAAAAGGTGATCTTGGTGCAACTCTTCACCTAACACCGCGATGTCGGCGTGCTCTTGTTTGAGTTGCTGAATAAGGGGGATCATGTAAAAAGGCGCGAGGGTATGAAAGCATCCTAGGCGAATAGTTTCCGATTTGCCTGTGGCAATCAGTCGCATCGATATTTCTTGCTGCTGTGCTTGGGAGAGGAGCTCTTGGGCCATCTTATATAGCTGGCGGCCCTGTGAAGTCAGTTCTACACCGCGAGAGTGCTGGCGCACAAACAGTGTCAATTGATATTGATCTTCTAGTTTGTTTAGTGCCTGAGCAATGGCGGGCTGAGACAAATTGAGAGCTCGTGCAGCCTGCGCAATGCCAGTGTGTTCGGCGACGGCGCAGAAGTAGTAGAGCTGTTTAAGAGTATATCGAACCATATTTAATATTGCTTATAAGAAGATTAATAAAGCTTTTTGCGATTATATGCCTCGGGTAGACTCATGCCAAGTAAATAGATCTGTATCAATAAATCATATAAAACGGGGAAACGCAGATGACAAATTTAAGCCAAGCACAAATTGATAGCTTTTGGGAAAACGGTTTTTTGATGGTAGAAGATGCTGTTACGCCTGAACTGCTACAGGCTATGCGCGATGATTTTGCCAATTGGGTAGAAGACAGCAAGCAGCATACCCAAGCTTATGGTGAAACTCTTGATGGTCGTGCCCGTTTTGATTTGGAGCCAGGTCACAACGCCGAAAAGCCTGGGTTGCGTCGTATTAATGCCCCCGTTGAAGTGTCGGACAACTACTATAAGGCGAGTATGGATAGCCGTATGACCGACTGTATTGCTGACTTGATTGGTCCTAACGTTACTTTTCATCATGCCAAAATTAATTCCAAGTTACCCAAGGGTAGCACGGCAGTTAAGTGGCATCAGGATTTCCCCTTTACGCCTCACTCCAATGATGACTTGATTACTGCCTTGCTAATGATTGACGATGTGACGGCAGAAAATGGTCCTCTACAGGTGGTACCAGGTTCTCACAAGGGTGAAATATACAGTTTATGGCATGACGGTGTCTTCACTGGTGCTATTGATAATGATGTGGCCCAATGGTGTGAAGATAACTCGGTCACTTGCACAGGCAAGGGCGGTTCGGTGTGCTTTATGCATACGCGTCTGCTACATGGTTCTAGCATCAACAAATCTGCACATGCTCGTACCCTTCATATCACCGTGTTCTCTGCCGAAGATGCTATTGCCTGCTCGCCTAACCCAGTACCTAGTAAGTATCAGGACATGGTGGTACGTGGTGAAACGACGGGCCGAATCCGCACTTCTGATTTTGCTATGGAAATGCCAGAACTACCTGAGAAGGCATCCTTCTTTTCACAACAAGATAATCACGAAGACGCGGCCTAGTGATTGCACTGTCCCGCTATAAAAAAGGCTAACCGTAATGCTGTTCACATAAGCTGAACAGCATTAGATTGGTGGCATCACTAGCCCTTCCGCACAGCCATCACGCCTTTGCCCTTAACCTAACTTCCTTGGCTGACTACGTCAGCTACCCTGCGCTGCCAGCTA
>Ga0055584_100003450_pt1 | contig 15619 bp, 6 predicted proteins | sample OSDHelmetaG_FD_58716 | JGI IMG/M metagenome (GOLD analysis project Ga0055584, IMG submission 58716) | Pelagic marine sediment microbial communities from the LTER site Helgoland, North Sea, for post-phytoplankton bloom and carbon turnover... | ecosystem: Environmental > Aquatic > Marine >... | reverse complement strand
AAGGTGAAGAACCCGATTGCTTGACGATTCGCAGGCTTCACAACATCGCTGTTGGTGAACAGTCCCAGTTCGGTGCGACCGAACAGAGCCGTCCCTTCACCATCGATATTGAAGAATGCTGATTCTCCAAAGTTACCCACATTCAATCCGTTCGGATTCAACAAAGTACTTGGTCCGACAGGTGCATCAAATCCCGGTGAGATAAGAGGCGGGACGCCTGCGGCGGTTGTGTAGTTTTGCCCCATTGAGATATCCAGGAAGGCAACAGGATCAAATTCAAACCTTGTGCGGTTGGGGTTACCCAAAGTTGCCGAGTTTTGTGGGTTGGCAGAGACAACGACTTGTGTTCTCAGGTCGTCCAGTTCGTTACCACCGAACAGGTTACCGTCAAGCCAGGCAATTTGCTGGGTGTTGGTACCGATTTGTAGCACCATACCGTCCACCGCGTTGCCAGCACGCGAACCGTTATCAGTCACCTGGTTATTGACAAAGTTGAGAACAGTAGCCGTTCTTACGCTGGTTGAATCGGCATCTGCGAACAGGAAGGCTTCGTTCTCTCCGTCAAATATAACATTCGGGAAGGTATCGCCACCATTCTCGTTTCCACCCTGTGTGTTTCGTGGATTCGTCGGAGCGAGCGCATCGACCAAGGTAATTTCTCCAGCTAAAGCCCCGCCAATTCCTTCTGCCAGAGTCTGGAAGAAGAAGCCTTGCTCGTTGTTGTTACTGAATGTGTTGCCGGCCACGCCGGGAATCATACCGCCCGTTTGCGTGACATCTTCGCCGAAGTCGAGGATGCCGTTACCGTTCAGGTCGGTATTGGTGGCAAGATTACCCGTGTTGTCGACATCTTCATCTACAAAGACAAAGCTACCAATGGAGTAACCTAGTTTTGCTCCATCATTATTGAGTGTAAACGTACTGTTGTGGGCTGTATCTTCGGTCCCGATGTTGTAAACGGCAGTGAATGTGCCATCAACACTTGTCGAAGTCGAACGAATGTCGGCTTGAAGACCGTTCCCTTCGTTCTGGTTGAATACAGAACTGGTAATGTTCACAGCCACATCGGCCAGGCTATCTTGGAAGAAGACCGCTCCATCATCGCCATTCATGGTCGTCATGAAGTTGTTGATGAAGAAGTTGTCACGAGCCACACCATTCGACAGGACATCGAGACCATCATCCCCTGAGTTCCAGACACGAACGTATTGGCCGCCGAAGGGGTTCCCTGTGACTTCAGGAGAACCGATGATGAATGTGTTCTCTCCTGAAATTGTATTGATATTAATTCCGTCGGCTCCGACATCAAAGATATCGACCCCCTGGATCGTCCAGAGGTTTGTCCCAGGATTGTTCTGAACCACATGGCTGCCGGAAGAGAGGATCTCGATTCCGTTGTTACCAGCCCCTTGGCCATCGATGATGGTGCGGATCTGGTTACCGAACTGATCGAGTTGACGACCCGAGATTCGAAGATTCTGGAAGGCTTCAAAGGTGTGATTGATGTCGATGCCGTCATCCTCAAAGCCTTGGATGAAGTTGGAGTCAAAGACTGATGACAGAACTGTTGGCCCTGCTGCTTGCAGGATGCCGTCAAAGTCTGTGTCTTCCCACTGTTGAAGGACACCATCGAAGTTGAGGTCTTCGCCGTTAGTCGCTTGGACTGGCATACCGAACGACGAGTTATTGGACGAGTTGACTTGAATCGCATCTCTCGAATTGGTAATACTGTTGGTCACGACAAACGATTGCAGAACAGCGTCTGCGGTCAGATCGTATTGAATACCGTTCCCATTAGCGTCGAACGCATTGTCGTCGATGTAAACCATGGAGGCGGAGAAGCCGTTGAGAGCCGATTGCTCTGAACCGGCACCCACGACTTGAACACCCACGTCGTTACCGGTGAACATGTTGCCGTTCAAGCCATTATTGGCAATACCATCACCGATGAGAGCTGTCAGCAGCGAGGCACCTGAGCGTCGCACAAAGACACCAGCACCATCAGGTGAGACATTGGTATTAGGTGACGTATTATTGAAGGTTCCTTCAAACAGGTTCCCTTGCACCGACAGGAAACTTCGATCCCGTTGAAGTGTGGGAGAACCCACGAACCCTTCCGTACTGAAGATCACACCGGCGTCACCGTTGTTGGTAAAGACGTTTCCTTGTCCGGGAACTGTCCCACCGACCGACATGACGAGTTGAGAATTTTGATACAGGTTTGGAGACGTTCCCGCAATGAGGCTGGCGTTGATACCGGCTCCCGCAGCGGCGTTGTTGGTTTCATCCGCAATGAATGTATTCGAGATGAAGTCGATATCGGCTGATGAGTTGGTGACGATGATTTCTGCACCATCGTCTCCACTTGTCTGGCGATCAAACAGGTTGCCGCGAATCACACCGGAATAGTTTTGTAAGCCGGCGAAGGCAAAGAGACCCGTTCCCGCGTTTCGAGTAGTTGAGTCGATGGTATTTTCGATGATTCCATCTCCATCGACATCGGCTCCCCCTTCGATGCGAGCCGTGCTACCAAAGTCAATGAAGGAAGGTGTTGAAGCCCCTGGAGTTCCTTGACCATTGGCGACAATTCCTAAACCGTTTCCGCCAGCGGCAGGATTCGAGAAGTTGTTGGCAAGGATCGTTCCACCGATGAAGCTCGATCGACCACCGTTAGCGTTGGAAGAGTTGGCTTCAATATGAAGGCCGTTTCCTCCGTCACCACTAAAGGTGTTGAAGAAAGTGGGGTTAAGTGGATCGGCTTGCACAAAGTCTGGCAAAGCACCCGCTTGCAAATAAACCTGGCCACCGTCGTTCGCGTAAAATGCCATGCCGTGATTTGTGTTGCCACTGGTGGTATTCCCGGCCACGACTGGATCAGGAATTCCGTCTCCGTCCAGATCGCGTTGTGTTAACAAGCCGTCACCATCAAGGTCTTCATTGGCTTGAAGAATACCATCACCATTGAGGTCTTCGTCGCCAATCAAATCAACACGAGCGAAGTTAACCGCCATTGGAAGGAACGTGTCTGTTCCATTGGCGGTGACATTTCCACCGTTGACGTTGTTGGAAATCGTGTTATTAAGCATCGAGAGAGTTAACACCAAACCATCAAACGGATCGGTCCCACCAGGACCATCGTTGTTGGCGGCGTTAATCGTGATGTCGTATCCTGTGGTATTGCTGTCGAAGGTGTTGTTCCACAAGGTGCTGTGACCCAACAGGCTGCAGAAGGCAGCCGGCGTTCCATCAGAGAGATCGTTGGCCCAAACACCCCGCACATTATTCTGGAAGGTATTGTTACGCACATGCAGATCTTGGCCAAAACCGTCTCCGATCGGATTTGGCCCCATGGGCAAGACTCCCGTGGAATGCAGACGTACGCCATCGTGAATTCCACCACCATCGAAGGTGAAACCGGAAATCAGGTTTCCGGTCGATGCATAAACGATTGCGTTCGGATTGGCCGATCCATTCATCAACACCGGAGCCGCCAGAGTGGGATCGAGTGCTCCGATTGTGAATGTCGTGGCAGGAGTGAAGGGGTTCGCGGTGATATCGAGGGTTTGATCGATGGTCGAACCAAGTAACATTTGGTTAGGTCGCAAGGCGAGAGGACGAGCTGCTAAAGCAGACAGTGTCAGGTTGGTTGATGTCCCGTCGGCCCGAGGACGAACATAAAACGCATCGATCATGTTGCCGGGAACTTCGTTGGCGGCAACCATGGCATCGATATCTGTGTAGGGGCTTTCAAACGTACCCGATCCGACGCCAACAGCATCGGGGTCGAGGTGAGCGAAGAAGTACGGCGATCCGTCTTTCGGATTGACCAAGGGCACATCAAACTGTTGAGTTGTGACTTTCGTGGGGATTCGTCCCGCATGATGAATCCGTTTGGAAAACCGTTCGCGTGTGCTGATCGGTCGCAAGAAGTTTCGTGGAGCACCATCGGGGGTCGTCATCGTGACATTGAACCACGTGCTATTGTCGAAGATATCGTCCTTAGTATGGTTTACGTTGAATGTCACATCTTCAGTAATCGACCATTCTCCACGCACTCCCCACCCCAGCGAATCTTGGTCATTTTGGGTGTTTAGCATGTAGTAAGCTTTACCGTAGAAATTGATGCCGTAATCACCCAGGTAGGCAAGTGGTCCACCAATTTCGATGTCGGCATTGTGGAACGCCGTTTCGCGAACAGAGATTCCTTCAAACAGATAGTTGTTTCCTGAAAAGCCATTATTGCCCGTAAGGCCCGATCCGACGGTGTCGTCAGAATCGGAGGTGATGATTTGGAATCCAGCGAGAACGTCCACAAACTTGCCGAGACTTTCGCCGCGAAGTGACCAGGCAGATCGAGTCTCTTCATATTGTCCATCAACCGTAAAGAAACTCCCCATTCTGAGGAGGCGGTCCATGTTTTCGAGATAGTAAGCGTACCCCAAACCGAGGTTTCCGGCGAACTGACTCTCCTCGGTCATCGAGATGCCGATCTGCGAGAAGAAGTAATCCGTTCCCGGATTTGTGTTCCATGGCAGAAAGGCATCTACTGTGTAGAAGTCCTCTTCCCAGTAGTTGTCTCCGAAGTTCCCCGAGACACCCGCTGAGGGGAGAGCACCGATGGTCATCTCGTTGAGCCCGCCAAGGCTATCGAGTGTCATCAGTCCTGCTCGTGAATTCGGAAGTGTCCCCGAGACCTGAGCATTGGTCTGTGAGACCGATGTGCTCGGAGGTTGTGACCAGACATTCTCTGGCCCCGTCAATAATGTGACGGCGGAAATGATTAGGGCGGCAATAGGTCGCAAAGTTTTCATCGATGTTCCTGTCTTCGCAATTGAATGAATACAGGTGATTTCAAGTTCCAAGTGTGAAATCCGTTTTCATCCTGTGTGAGAGGAAACGAACAATCGCATCTCGGGGTTTGTATAATTCTATGTGGTATCAAGTTTGGACCGGTCGGTCCTCAGGAAGGGTGAATTGTCGGTTAGCCCTGGGAAAAACTCTTTCAGGCTGAAATCCTTCAATTCCATCATTCGTCCCGGAAAGGGACTTCGGATAGGTGGAAGGCTTGTATGGCATGTCCAAAAACGTGTCAAGCGAAGATCGAGAAAATTGATTCTGTTCGACAGTTTTTGCACTTTTTGCAGTTTGGTACTGAAATTATAGACTTAAAGAATCTTGCAGAATTTTCAAAAACCGGGGAATAAACGGCTTTGCTGATGTCTCTTACTTACTGACGGGACGGTTTCAGATGTCTGAACTGTCGTCAAATCAGAATTGAAGACCTAAGGAGTCTCCTACTATGAAACAGTTATTTACCTGGATGATGATTTTCGCATTTTCTTTCGCAATCGTCGGTTGCAATGGTGCTGAAGAAGCTGCTCCTGCCGGTGGCGAAGCTGCTCCTGCCGCTGGTGAAGAAGAACCAGCTGCTGAAGAACCTGCCGGTGAAGAAGAAACTACCGAAGAAGAAGCTCCAGCAGAAGAAGAAGCTCCTGCTGAACCAGAAGCCGAGTAATTTCGGTCATATTGCTTCAGCACTTGCTGTTGATGCAAGCCAAACAGAAACACCCCGCAGCATACGCTTCGGGGTGTTTTTTATTGCGCGGAGTGAAAACTGAATCGCAAACTGAACGGCTATGACAACAGCTTCTCGATCACATGACCATGCACATCGGTTAAACGAAAATCGCGACCTTGAAAGCGAAACGTCAGCTTCTTGTGATCGAGACCCAATAGATGCAAAACTGTCGCTTGAAAATCATGAACGTGAATCGGATCTTCAATCGCGTTATATCCAATTTCATCGGTCTCACCGATGCTGATGCCGGGCTTCACCCCGCCGCCGGCCATCCACAACGTATAGGCATCGATGTGATGATCGCGGCCCGTCGTTTCGCGAGGTTCTCCTTGAGGCGTTCGACCAAACTCTCCTCCCCAAATCACTAACGTGTCTTTGAGCAATCCACGTTGTTTCAAATCTTTGATTAATGCAGCCGATGATTGATCCACTTGTTTGACCACTTCCGGCAAATTCTTTTCCAGGTTTTGGCCGCCACCATGATGGTCCCAATCGGTGTGATACAGTTGCACAAACCGCACACCTTTTTCGATCAGCCGTCGTGCGTACAAACAGTTGCGAGCATACGACGGCTTGTTGGGATCAACGCCGTACATGTCGAGTGTCTCTTTGGTTTCACCAGACAGGTCCATCAATTCGGGAGCGCTCGTTTGCATCCGGTACGCCATCTCGTAAGACGCAATGCGGGTCGAGATTTCCGGGTCGTTGGTTGCCGACAATCGCAATGAATTCAAGTCTTTCACCGCGCTGACAAAGTCCCCTTGTTGATCGGGGGAAACTCCCTCGGGGGAGGACAAATTCAAAATCGGATCTTTGCCGTTCAGGAAAGGAACACCCTGATAAGATGTTGGTAAAAAACCGCTTCCCCAAAGTGGTGTTCCTCCGCGAGGACCACGCGGCCCCGATTGTAACACCACAAATCCAGGCAACGATTGTGACTCGCTACCAATGCCGTACGTCACCCACGCCCCCATACTGGGGCGACCAAATTGCGGTGATCCTGTGTTCGTAAAGAGCTTCGCGGGGCCGTGGTTAAAAACGTCCGTTTTCATCGTATTGATAAAAGAAATATCGTCGACAATCTCGGCCATGTGGGGCACGAGTTCCGACATGGTTCGTCCCGATTCGCCGTACTGTTGGAACTTATATCGCGGCCCCAGAAGTTGTGCATCTTTCTTGAGAAACGCGAACCGTTTTCCTTCGACAAACGATTCGGGAATCACTTTGCCATGCAGTTCGGCAAGCTTCGGTTTCGGATTGAATAACTCAAACTGACTCGGTCCACCCGCCATAAACAGATAGATCACATTCTTGACTTTCGGCGGGAAATGAGATTGCTGAGGTGCCAGCGGATTGGTGGTCCGGTCTTGATTGGCAAACAGTGATTGCTGACCCAGCATGTTTGCCAGCGCGATTCCCCCCAATCCTAATCGACAGTCCGAAAAGAAATGCCGACGAGTTGTTTCGCGTAAGGCCAATTGTTCGTAGTGAGAGTCGTTCATCATCGCCATCCGTTATTCACGGGTAATAAATTCATCCAGGTTCATCAGCACGCGGGCCGTCAGTAACCATGCCGCTCGATCGGCCAGGGGAATTTCATCCGCTTCCACGGAATTACCGAGACCCTTCGTGGACTCCGCGTCACCCGCTCGTTCTTTCTGCTGTGACACAAACTGCGATATCCGTTTCAATTCTTCTTCGGTCGGTTCACGAGAGAAACAGACTTCCCACGCATAACGAATACGGCCTTCCTGATAATCGGGACCTTCCTTGAGAATTCGCTCGGCAAGTCCCTCTGCCATCTCAACAAACGCCGCATCGTTGGCCAGTGTCAGCGCTTGCAGTGGTGTGTTGGAACGTGGTCGACGGGTACAGGCCATCGTGGGAGACGGTGCATCAAATGTCGGCAGGAATGGATACGGGGATGATCGCCACAGGTAGGTATAAACGCCGCGCCGATATCGATCCGGTCCGGTGTCGGTGTCCCATCTCTTTTTCACCTGAGTCAGGACATAAATCCCTTCAGGTTGAGGAGGATAGACCCCCGGTCCTCCCATTTTTTCGGAGAGCAAGTCGGCCGCATCGAGAGCTACGTCGCGGATAATCTCGGCATCCAAACGAATCCGGGATTGCCGTGCCAGAAGTCGATTGCGTGGATCGTGATCGAGTTGATCAGGGCTGAGGTTTGATGATTGTCGATAGGTATGGGACATGACGATGGTCTTGAGAATCGCTTTGACACTCCACCCCTGATCAATGAACTCTGTGGACAACCAATCAAGTAACTCAGGATGAGTGGGCAAAGCTCCCTGTAAACCGAAATCATTCTCTGTCTCCACAATGCCTAATCCGAAGAAACGCTGCCAGAAACGATTGACCGTCACACGTGCAGTGAGTGGATTCTCGGGAGACATCAACCATCGCGCAAACTCCAGACGATTGGGAGAATCAACGCCCTCTGGCAAATCGTGCAGGACAGCAGGCACATTGGCACTCACTTCGACACCCTTACGAAGAAAGTCTCCGCGGACATGAATGTGAGTGGTTCGCGGTTGAGTCCGCGTTCGCAGAATCATCGTCCGCGTAATTTTCGCTTGCAGGTTCTTTAACTCGGCTTCGGCAGAGGTGACCGCTTGTTGCAATCGTTTATGTTCTGGATCGAGATCATCGATTTTCTTTTGGATTTCGGCGGACTGTTTTTTGAGATCGAATTTCTGGTTCTGCTCCCACTTGCGTCGATCCAGTAAGCCAAGTTGCAGATAATCTTGTGGCGCGGATGTTTGCGATAATCGAAAACGACCGATCACATAGGGAGCGGTGCCGTACGCTTGTTCGAGAATCAAACGCAACTTGGCTCCCTTGGTGATGGTGACATCCTCACCCAACTCAAACTGAATCTCTTTGTCGGTATGAGCCTTGGCTCCGTTGATGGCCCAGAATGATTTGGGGTCATCATCAATCGTATTTTTTGCCGGGCCGCCATCCTGAGCATGATCGGCGACCGCTCTGACTAAGGGGATTTCTGTCCCGTCCGCTTTTTCTAATCGCACGTTGTTCAGCGTGAAATTGCCGTGAGGTGTGTAACCGGGCCCTTTGCCGGGAATCCGTTCGTGAGTGAGCGCTTCGAGGCGTAAACCACTCAAAATACCGACGTTTGCTTCAAATTCCAAAATATACGTTTCGTGATTTTCTGGTTTGATGGCTAACCAGGAATTGTCTCCCAGATCTTCAAACTGAGTCGATCCCTTCGCGGTCACCGATTCCAATTTTGTGGGATTCCAGAATCGTTCGTTGGAAGAGAGCCATTGCTGGATGGCGTCCCATGACTTCGTATCGTTGGAATCGTTTTCAGCGCGGGAAGTGTAATCCTTGAGAGATTTCTTGGCCGCAGCGATTTTCGCCACCAGTTGTTTTTTTTGTTCTTCTTGATCGGGAGTCGGCAAATCGAGGTTCGGCTCATCACACTGATTAAACACTGCAAACAGTTCGTAGAACTCGCGTTGCGTAATCGGGTCGTACTTGTGTGTGTGACATTGAGCACAACCGACTGTCAGTCCCATTAACACTGTTCCTGTGGTCGAGACGCGATCGACGACCGCTTCGACGCGAAACTGTTCTTTATCGGTCCCACCTTCTTCGTTAATCAAGGTGTTACGATGAAAACCGGTCGCCACCAACTGCTCGCGAGTCGGCTCGGGCAATAAGTCACCCGCCAACTGTTCGATGACGAACTGATCGAACGGTAAATCCCGATTGAACGCCTCAATCACCCAGTCACGATAAGGCCAGATACTGCGTGCTCCGTCGATTGTATAGCCGTTGGAATCAGCGTATCGAGCGGCATCGAGCCAGTGACGCCCCCATCGTTCGCCAAAGTGGGGAGAGTCGAGCATACGATTGACCAATTGCTCGTACGCATCGGGTTTGGTGTCGTTCACAAATTGCTCGACTTCCGTTGGCTCGGGAAGCAATCCCAGCAAATCGAGCGATAATCGACGAATCAACGTCCGCCGGTCCGCTTCCGCTGAGGGGGACAACCCTTCCGCTTGTAAGTTCTTTTGAACGAACTGATCGATGGGATTTCGAATGTGCGACTTGTCGTTCAATGTGGGAGGGATGGGATCGGCAATCGGTTGGAACGACCAGTGATCAGTTTTTACGATTCGACGGGCAAGCGGAGTCTCTTTCCAACCGGGAGCCCCCGCGTCGATCCATCGTTTGACAAGCGCAATCTCTTGGTCGGAGAGCCGGTCATCATCGAGAGGCATTCGTGCCAACTCACCATCTTCAACCAACACCTTATACAGCAAGCTCTCTTCACTCTTCCCCGGCACAACGGGGATGGCCCGGTCCCCACCACGTTTCAAATGTCCCAAAGCATGCAGAGAAAGGCCCGACTTCTGTTCATCTTCACCGTGACAATACGTGCAGCGTTCTGCAAAGATCGGCAGAATGTCCCGCTCGTAATCGGGAATCTGTTCCTCGGCCCAAACAGAATGCGAACCCAGTAAGATCAGAAATCCGGCGAATAAGAAACAATGTTGAGACATATCAACTCGTGGATTGAAGGTGATTCAGGGAGGACTTTCCATTATGACCGCCGAAATCAGGAAAGTGAACTGTTCAAAATAAATTTGAATCTCTGACTCGAAAAAGATAGAGTAAAAGTCGTAAAGAGAGTCTCACTCAATTGCGTTCTCGAATTGAGTTCTCGAAACAAACTTGAAACACCTGCCAAACTTCTCCTTTCTAGTGGAGCCGATGTGGAGCCCTCCATATCGGCTTTTTTCTTTCCTCAACGATTCGATCTCGGCCTGTACGTCCTAATGATTAGTAACCATAATGAATATAAGGACTTGAGTACGAATACAGTCTCGATCATTCATCGCAAAGTCGACAATCATGAGCGTTAAACGAAACATCCTGGTAGGGTTGATCGCAGTGGGGACGGTTTTCGCATCCGGTCTGATCGTTGGTATGATCGCACCGTGGGGAAACTCGGGAGAAGCCAAACAAGCCGACGCCAAAGAAGAAGAGAGTCACGACGATCACGAAAATGTTCTCGTTCTCACCAAAGAACAGCGAGAAATGATCGATTTGAAGATGCGTCGTGTCATCTCGGCACCGTATCGCAAGTCAAATCTCATTCCCGGATCGGTCGTTGAAAAACCGGGAAGAAGTAGTCATATCGTCTCAACCACCGTCAACGGAATCGTAACTCGCGTCCATGCTGTTCCCGGTCAAGCCGTCAATCCGGGAGATCCTCTCTTTGATTTGCAACTCACCGGAGAGGCATTGGCGACTGCGCAATCCGAACTTCTCGGTATTCTCAAGAAACTGGAAGTCAATCAATCCGAAATTGATCGGCTGAAACCACTTGCCGAATCGGGAGGCATTGCGGGTAAGCAAAAACTCGAACTTGAATACGCTCGTAAGCAGTTGCTCGGTCAGCGCGATGTTCGCAGTCAGGAATTACTCGTCCGCGGGCTCAACAACACTCAAATTGACGGAATTGTCTCGACCGGAAAATTGCTGCGAGAGTTTACTGTCCGCGTTCCCGATTTTAACCAACAAACGCCCAAGTCGAGCACATCCAAGGATTCGACGCAGGAGTCGTTTCTCTACACCATTGAAGACCTCGATGTCTTTCCCGGTAAGTCGGTCCGCCCCGGCGATGGCCTTAGCCATCTTGCCTGGCACGCCGAGCTTTACGTTCAAGGAGAAGCATTCGAGGACGAGATTGAAAATCTGATCCGCCTCAAAGCAACCGAGTGGGATGTCACCTTGCAGCTTGGGTTGGGAGAATACGAAGAAACCGTGAAAGGGTTCGAGATTCTGTATATCGACAACCATGTCGATGAAGAGTCACAGACCTTTCGGTTTTACATCCCTTTGAAGAACGACGTGTTGACCGAGACACTCGACCGAGACGGCAATGTGTTTCGCACCTGGCGATACAAGCCGGGACAACGGGTTCACATTTCCATCCCGGTAGAAATCATCGATGGGCATTTCCCACTCCCGATTACGGCGATTGTCGATGATGGAGTGAATACCTTTGTCTTTAAACGACTGCAACACGACCACTCCGAGGAAGAAGGGGGGGATGACCACGGCCACGATCATGGGAGTGAACTGGAATTTGAGCCGGTTCCCGTCAAAGTGCTTTTTCGAGATTCCAAAACTGTTGTCATCGAGGCGGGTGGTCAATTGAAGGCCGGTGATTCCATTGCCGTCAATAAGGCTTATCAGTTGCAAGTGGCCCTCAAATCGGATTCTGGCGGAGGAGGCCACGATCATCACGGACACGCCCATTAACCACGAATGATTCAATACAGACCCTCCGCCTGATATCTACCCATAAAGCTATCGTCTTATGTTAAATGCCGTCATCCGGTTTGCACTTCAAAACAGACCTATGATTCTGGTCGCTTCTCTGGCGGTCATGATTTACGGCAGCATTACGGCCACCCAACTTTCGATTGACGTTCTTCCCGACCTGACCCGTCCTCGCGTGGTTTTGCTGACGGAGTGTCACGGTTACGCTCCCGAAGAAGTGGAAACATTGGTGACATTTCCGCTGGAATCGGTCCTCAATGGCGCGAATGGAGTGATGGCGGTTCGCAGTACATCGGATATTGGCTTCTCGTTGATCTATGTCGAATTTGATTGGTCAGCCGATGTCTACACGGCACGCCAGATTGTGCAGGAACGAATTGCCACGGTCCTCGATAAATTACCGGAAGGGGTCGATCCACAAATGGGACCGATCTCCAGCCTTCTCGGACAGATCATGATTGCCGGCATGTATTACGAGAAACCGGACGCCACCGAACAGGAGATGCTCAACCTTCGCACGCAAGCCGATTGGGTTGTCAAAAAACGATTGCTGACGATTCCCGGCATTTCTCAGGTGATCACGATGGGTGGTGGTCGCAAGCAATATCAAGTGTTGACCGATCTGCACAAGATGCACACTTATGAAGTGTCGATGCACGATGTGGAACAGGCATTGGCGGATTCGAATCTCAATGTCACCGGCGGATACATCAATCGCAACAGCCAGGAACTTTTGGTCCGCGGACTGGGGCGCATCAATTCGATGGAGGACCTGAAACAAGTCGTCGTCAAACATGGAGAAGTTCGACCAGTCCTGATTTCGGATATTGCCAGAGTCGTCGAACGAGGACAGATCAAGCGGGGCGATTCCACAGTCAATGGTCGCGAAGCGGTGGTCATCACCATTCAAAAACAACCGGGAGCCGACACCCGAGGGCTCACCGAGGAGATTAACGAAGCGATCGAAGAACTCCGCCAGGGGATGCCCGAAGATGTGGTCATCACATCCACTTACGAACAACGGGAATTCATCGATTACAGCGTGGAAAACGTCATCGAAGCGGTCCGCGATGGAGCGATCCTTGTTGTGATTGTCCTGTTTCTGTTTCTCCTCAACTTCCGTACGACATTAATCACACTCACCGCCATCCCTCTGTCACTTGTGACGACCGCCCTCATTTTCAAATGGCTGGGTCAATCGATCAACGTCATGACTTTGGGGGGAATTGCCGTCGCACTGGGAGAACTCGTCGACGATGCGATCGTCGATGTCGAAAACATCTTTCATCGCCTGAAAGAAAACTCACAAAAAGAAAAGAAACGCCCGACTCTCGATGTCATTTACGATGCCTCGCGCGAAGTTCGCGGCGCCATCATCATCAGTACCGTGCTCGTCATTGTGGTGTTCTCTCCCTTGTTTGCTCTAACAGGCATGGAAGGGCGATTATTCACGCCGCTGGGAATTGCCTACATCGTGTCGATCATGGCCTCCACCGTGATCTCTCTCACCGTGACCCCGGTGTTGTCGTATTATCTGCTCTCAAATGCTTCCATCACTCAGCAGAACCAAGACAGCTTCTTCTTGCGGGGAATCAAATGGCTCATGACACCATTGATTCGGCTCAGCATGACTTCCGTGGGATTGGCGGCCATCGGCGGTGCGACATTCCTATTAGTCTGCGTCAGCGTGATGACCGTCATGCAAATGGGGAAAGACTTTCTCCCCGCCTTCGACGAAGGAGCCGCTCAGGTCAACATCTTCCAGCCACCGGGAACCTCTTTGGAAACAACGAAAGAAGTTTGTGAATTGGTTGATCGTCGATTTGAAAAATTGCTGGTCACCGAAGACAACCCAAACGCGCCGCTGCTCTCTTTCACCAACCGGATGGGTCGTGCGGAAGAAGATGAACACGCAATGGGTGTGAATGTGGCCGAGTATGTCATCTCACTGAACCCCAATAGTGGAATCTCTCGCGAAGGGTTGATCGCATTATTAACAGAACAAGTCGAAGAGATTCCCGGCATCCAACACGAAGTCGAGCAACCGATCGCCCATTTGATCAGTCATATGCTCTCCGGTGTGCAGGCACAAATTGCCATTAAATTGTTTGGAGACGATCTCGACACCTTGCGACAAGAAGCCAATGAAATCAAACAGGCCATTTCGGGAATCGAAGGTATTGCCGACCCTGTCGTCGAACAGCAACAGAATATTCCTCAACTCAGAATCAGCTTAAAACGGGATAAACTCGCCTATTATGGGATTACTGCCGAGTATGTGAATCACTTCATCGAAACCGCCCTCAATGGACGAACAGTTTCCATCATTCTCGAAGATCAAAGAACATTCGATCTTGTCGTCCGACTCGATGACGAATTCCGGGAAGATTACGAGTCGCTGAAAAGATTACGCTTGGAATTGCCTCACGGCGAAGAAATTCCTCTCGGAGCCGTCGCCGACATCCGTCAGGGAGTGGGTCCGAATACCATCCAGAGAGAAGATTCCCGCCGACGTATTGTGGTCCGCGTGAACACAATGGGCCGAGATCTCGAAAGTGCTGTGGAGGAAATCCAGGAAACAATCCGTCGCGATGTTGATCTCCCCGAAGGATATTTTGTTGTCTATGCAGGACAGTTTGAAGCTCAACGCGAAGCGTCGCAACGAATCGTGCTGTTGAGCGCTGTTGCCATGATCGTGATCGGCGTTGTTCTCTACTCCAGCTTTCCTTCGTGGGGTGTTGTGCTACAAATTCTCGTCGCCTTGCCAGCAGCGTTCATTGGAGGTGTCGCCGCGATTCTCATTACCGGTCAATCTCTCTCGGTCGCGTCGATGGTTGGCTTCATTTCTCTCGGCGGCATCGCGGCTCGCAACGGTATCTTACTGATCGGCCATTACCTGCATCTCTATCGCGAAGATGGTTTTACTCGCGAGATGATTTTACGTGGCAGCCTCGAACGATTAGCTCCCGTATTAATGACCGCACTCACAACGGGAATCGGTCTCGTGCCTCTTGTCATTGGTGGGCATCTGCCGGGAAAAGAGATTCTGTTCCCCGTCGCGACCGTCATTCTGGGTGGCCTGGTCACTTCGACATTGTGTGAATTCCTGTTACGTCCGGGACTCTTCTGGTTCTTCTCCCGCGAAGAAGCAGACCGACTCTCGACCATTCATCACGATCAGGAATTGGCGGATTGATGTGTGATGGGGAACGATCAGCCGAATACAGAGCAGGCTAGGTCACTGCGCCAATCTCAAACCAAATCAGAAGGACTCTTGTGGAGTCTGTTACGCGCCAAACAAGTCTGCCAGTTAAAGTTCCGCAGACAGTATCCTATTGAATCATGGATTGTTGACTTTGCCTGTCCGAAAGAAATGTTGATTATTGAGATTGATGGTGGGTATCACGACCACACTGTGGATGCTGACCTACGACGTCAACGGGCTCTTGAATCTCTTGGCTGGAAAATTCTTCGTTTTTCTGACAAGCAAGTCGAAGAGGATGCAGAGGCGGTTGCTCTCGCGATCGCGAGAGAACTCAACATTCCGTACACATTTCATAGGCGGAAAGCGACGGGTTCGGGAATGAAGAAGCAGCCAAAGCCTGAAGAGAATGAGTGACTGTCTATTATTAACCCTCCCTTTGGGCATTGGTATCTACACAACATTAAATGGGAGCGCGTTGGCAGCGATTTGTTTGAGTT
>Ga0055584_100003449_pt1 | contig 15626 bp, 18 predicted proteins | sample OSDHelmetaG_FD_58716 | JGI IMG/M metagenome (GOLD analysis project Ga0055584, IMG submission 58716) | Pelagic marine sediment microbial communities from the LTER site Helgoland, North Sea, for post-phytoplankton bloom and carbon turnover... | ecosystem: Environmental > Aquatic > Marine >... | reverse complement strand
GAGCGGCTGGAGATCGAGGTCGAGAGCAGCGGTCACCACGGACGTGAAAGCTAGCGCAGCGGGCGCGTAACGGGTCACATCGGGGACGATACGATCGCCGATGTGCACCCGATTGAGCGTCTTCGCTATGTGGCCCGCGCCGGCGACGTGCCGACGGCGCCGCTCGTCCGCGAGGCCGCCATTGCGTTGGCGTCATTCGCCCACGACCCGGTAGAGCTGCTCACGGCCTGTCGCCAGTTGATCGAACGTCGCCCCACCTCGGGCCCGTTGCTGTGGGTGACCGCCCGCATGCTCACCGGAACCGACGCTGGCACCGAGGCGTGGGAAGCGGTCGAGGCACTCGAGCGAGACACCACAGTTCGTGAGCTCGCCCACGTCCTTCCGGCCGATGCCCGCGTTCTGATGATCGGCGCGTCGGAGATCTGCGGTGATGCGGTGCTGCAGCGCCCCGATGTGGAAGTGCTCGTCGCCGACACTGTTGGCGAGGGCTACGGGCTCATACGTCAGCTCGATGCCCGCGATCACATCGCGGTCGACGTGCCATCCGCCGGCGTGGGCGCGGCCGCCGCTGAAGTCGACGTCGTTCTGGTCGAGGCCGAGATGATGCACGAGGATGCGGCGATGGTCCGCGCCGGCTCGCTGAGTGCGGCCGCGGTCGCCCACCATGTCGGGATTCCGGTCTGGCTGATCGCCGGCGTGGGGCGAGTCGTCCCCTCCCGCATGTTCGAGTGGGCTGCCGACTGCGGCGTCGACGGCGACCCGTGGGAAGCAGAGTTCGAGACGTTGCCGGTCACGCTGGTCGACCGGGTCGTCGGCCCCGCCGGGCTCCAACCCGTCGCTGAGATCCGCTACCGAATCGACTGCCCGATCGCCCCGGAGCTGTTCCGATGAGCATCGGCCGTCGCGCACTTTTGGCTCTGACCTTTGTGGGACTGTTCGCGGCCGGTGCTGTGCTGGCGGCCAACACCGTCGACACCGGAGATGACGGCGACGGCGAGATTGCCACCGCCGCGGAGACCACGACCACTACGTCGACGACCACTTCGACGACGACAACCACCACCACGCTTCCACCTCCTCGCACCGCCACGCTCGCGTTCACCGGCGATCTGCTCCCTCATTCGCCCGTTGTGCGCGCCGCCCAGGCCAACGCCGAGGAAGGGTGGGACTTCCGTCCGATGTTCGACGAGGTGCGACCGATTCTCTCCGCGGCCGATCTCGCGATCTGCCATCTCGAGTCGCCGGTCTCGAGCACCGACACCAACCTCAGCGGCTATCCGGTCTTCAATGCACCTCGTGCGCTCGTTGAGGCCGCGATCGACGCCGGCTACGACGGTTGCAGCACGGCATCGAACCATTCGTTCGATCGCCGTCCCGAAGGGGTGTTGTCGACACTCGACGTGTTCGATCAGCTCGGACTGCCTCAGGCCGGGATGGCTCGTGATGAGGCCCACGACCTCGAACCCGTGCTCTACGAAGTCAACGACATCACGATCGCCCACATCTCGGCCACCTACTCGCTCAACGGATTCGTGATGCCCCCCGATCAGCAGTACCTCGTGGATCTGATCGAACCGGACCAGATCATCGCCGAGGCTGCGCTCGCGAAGGAGGCCGGCGCCGAGTTCGTCATCGTGAGCTTGCACTGGGGCAACGAGTACCAACACACGCCGTCGTCCGCCCAGGACCAGTGGCTGTCCGAGATCCTTCCGAGCGACGAGGTCGACCTGATCATCGGGCACCACGCCCACGTGGTGCAGCCCATCGACAAGGTCGGCGACGATTGGGTCGTGTTCGGCCTCGGCAACTTCTTGTCGAACCAGTCGGCCAACTGCTGCGTGGCCGCGTCGCAAGACGGCATGATCGCCCAGGTGACCCTGCTCGAGTCGGCGACCGGCGAGATTCGCGTCGAGATGGTCTCCTACACGCCGACGTGGGTGGATCGGGCGGAGGGCTACGTGATCAGGGTCGCCAACGGCACCCCGGGCCGCGAGGGAATTGCCGAGACGTTGGCCACCTCAGCCGCCCGCACCGCTGAGGTCGTGGCGAGCCGCCGCGGACCCGCCGACGGACTCACCGTCGCCGACCCGTCTGGCTGAGCCACCCCGCCGAGAATGCCACTCCGCTAGAACGCTACGCCGTTGCGAGAGGCGTCAAGGTAGTCGTGGAGTTGATCGATCGTGAGCGGTGACGCGAACAGGTAACCCTGGGCATAATCACAGCCCAGCATTGCCAGTCGTGTCATCGCTGACGGCGTTTCAACGCCCTCTGCGACCACGTCGAGGCCGAGGTTCTGGCCAAGGGAGACGATGGACTTCACGATCGTGGCCGCGGCTTCGTCGCCATCGCCCATCGCGAGCACGAACGACTTGTCGATCTTGATCTCCGAGAGCGGAAGGCTCTGCAGGTTCGAGAGACTGGAATGGCCGGTGCCGAAGTCGTCCACCGAACCGCGGATTCCGAGCGACCGGAGCCGGTCGAGCACGCCATTGGCCAAGAGTGGATCGTCCATCACCTGGGTTTCGGTGAGCTCGAGGATCGCCCGTTCGCCCGCCAGGCCAGTTCGCTCGAGCACGCTGCGGATGGCATCGACGAATGAGGGTTCGTAGAGGTTGCGCACCGAGACGTTGACGGCGAGGTCGAGGCGATGTCCGAGGGCATCGAGTTGTTGAATTTCGGTGGCCGCGGTCTCGAAGACCCAGCGCGTCAGTGGCCGAATCACGCCTGACACTTCGGCCACGTCGATGAACTCGCCCGGTCCGATGAGCCCACGTTCGGGGTGCTGCCAGCGGACCAACGCCTCTACTCGCACCACCCGAGCAGACGACATCTCGATCACCGGTTGGTAGTGGATCTCGAGTTCGCCCTTGTCGAGGGCATGGCGTAGCTGGCCGACCAGCGTCAACCGATCGAGGTTCGGACGGTCACGCTCCGGGTCGTAGACCGCGACACCCCCACCTCGGCGCTTCGCGGCGTACATCGCGATGTCGGCGTGCTTGCGGAGCGACTCGCTGTCTTCGCCGTGGTCGGGGTAGATGGCGACACCCAGGCTGGCTCCGCATTGCAGCGACATGCCATCGATGTCGTGGGGCTCGTCGAAGCAGGCAAGGACCCGTTCGGCCGCTCGCAGGGTTCGGCGGGGTGAGACGTCGTCGGTGAGCAGCACGGCGAACTCGTCGCCACCCAGACGAGCGACCGTGTCGACGGCGCGGAGCGACTCTCGGAGTCGCGCTGCAACCATGACCAGCAGCCGGTCGCCCTGATCGTGGCCCAAGGTGTCGTTGACCTCTTTGAACTGGTTGAGGTCCAGCAGCAGGAGCGCTACGGGTTGATCGTCTCGTCGGGCGGAATCGATTCCGTGGCGGAGTCGATCCTCGAGCAGCGCTCGATTCGGAAGGCCGGTGAGTTCGTCGTGGAGTGCTTGGTGTCGCAGGGTCCGCGCCGTGATGACCCGGTCGGTCACGTCGACCACGTTCAGTCCGAGGAGATCGTCGGAGATCGGGAACGCCTCGAGGCTGATGACGCGGTCGCCGTCGGCGCGCAGGTCGCCGGCTTCGGCGCGGCGTTGCGTTCGGCCGGTGCGCTGGGCGTCAACCAAGAGTGTCAGGAGGTCGGAAGCGCCGGGTCCGTCGAGCGCACCGGTCACCGAAGTGTTGACGAGGGCGGTCGAGGGACGCCGGGTCAGCTGCTCGTAGGCAGGGTTGACGGTGATCGTGGTGAAGTGGCTTGCAGAGTCGGCGCGCACGACGACGAGGCCGACAGGAACCCGTTCCACGAGTTCGGCCAGGTTGCGGTTGGACTCCCGGACCCGGACCTCGTCGGTGATGTCGACCACGACGCCACGGGCGGTCACTCGCCCTGCTGCGTCGACCTCGACGCGCACGCGGTCGCGCACGTGGCGAAGGTCGCCGTTCGCGTCGGTCACTCGATACGTGAGTTCGTGATCGCGTCCGGCATCGATGGCGGCGTGGGACTGCTGCGACACTGCGGCTCGGTCGAACGCGGGGAGATGTGAGAGCCAGGCGCCAGGTCCGGCCAGCCGGTCTGGGTCGATGCCGAGCACGCTCATCGTGTCGCCCGAGACTTCCGCCTCGACGAACGGGTAGGGGTGGGCCTCCCAGACAACGGCGTCGATGCCGGCAAGGAGGCTCTCGTTGCTCTCTCGTCCCTGCCGTTCGGCGTTGGCGATGACGGCGATGAAGACCGTCACGCCGAATGAGACCGCCAGGTAGGCGGCGGTCTGGGTGACTCCGTCGGGTACGTCGTAGCGGATCATGGCGGTGACCAGGAGTGGCGCGCCGAGAAGCGTGGCGGCTGTGGTCGGCTTCCAGCCGGTGGTGGCGGCTTGGCTCGTGGAGCCGAGCATGACGATCAGTGCGATCGGGCCGAGCTCGGGCTGGATGGCGATCGCGGTGGCGCTGAGCGCAGAATCGACGATCGGCATCCACCACGGCGCGAACCGCATGCGTCCGACGAGCTCGCGCATGGCGATGTTGGCCGGCACCGAGAAGCCGAGAATGAAGAGCGCAATGATTGCTTCGACGTTGGCCGCGGGCACGAGCGCGACAAGCCCGAGGGTCGCGAGACCGACGATGCGGATCTCGAAAAAGAGGCGCCACAGGCCTCGTTCGAACTCAGCGAGCTCCCGCTGATGCATTGCCAACTTCACGCGTGCCTTTCCACCGGACTCCCCATGGATTCCATCGGCGCGTCCGAGAGGCGACCTGAGCGCCGTCTGGCCTAGATTCGGGGCGAAATGTCGCCGTCGCCGCCCTCGCTGCAACCGGCCCTTCTCGGGTGGGCGGACCGCAGCCTTCGCAACCTACCTTGGCGTCTCACTCGCGATCCATGGGCGATCCTCGTGGCCGAGACGATGCTGCAACAAACGCAGGTCTCGCGGGTGATCGAGCGATGGACGCAATTCCTCGAGCGGTTTCCCGACCCGGCGAGTTGTGCAGGAGCAACCCCCGCCGATTTGCTGCGGGAGTGGGCTGGCCTCGGCTACAACCGGCGCGCCTTGATGCTGCATCGAGCGGCGATCGCGATTCACCAGAACCACGGCGGGCGTGTCCCGGTCGAACTCGATGACCTCCTGGCCTTGCCCGGTGTCGGGCCCTACACCGCTCGAGCGATTCGCGCGTTCGCCCATGAGGAACCAGCGGCGCCGGTCGACACCAATATCGGCCGAGTGTTGGCTCGACTCGGTGGCCGGCGGCTCACTCCTGGCGCCGCGCAGCGGCTTGCGGATGAACTCGCCCCGCACGACCAGGTGTGGCTGTGGAACCAGGGCATCATGGAACTCGGCGCGCTGGTTTGCACCAAACGGGCACCGTCGTGTGCTGCCTGTCCAGTCGTCGAGGTCTGCCAGTGGCAGGGGAGCGGGCCCGACCCGGCCGAGGGCTCCGCCGCTGTGGGTCGACCGCAGGCCCGTTTTGTCGGGTCTGATCGCCAATTGCGCGGCCAGGTCATCGAACTCCTGCGAGCCGGCCCGGCGCCCACGAGCGCCGTCGACTCAGCGGTGGCACCCACAGACCCAGCACGCCGAGCGCGGGTGGTCGAGGGCCTCCTCGCAGATGAACTGATCGAGCGGACCGACGAGGGGCTGGCCCTCGTCGGAGATCAGCTCGGTCCGGTGAGCGACGCAAGCAGCGCGTCGATCGCCTGATCGGCGATAGCCACCATCTCTTCGTCGGTCCGATCCTGAATCGGGTGCTCGGTCAAGACATGGGCAACGTCGAGTCCGAGGGACTTCGACTGGCCGTCGGCTGCGTCGGCGAACTCGACGGTGGCCACGAAGACCCCCGGGATGCCGCGTCGTTCGAGATCGTTGATGTCGTGCACACTGCACGTCGTGCAGCTACCTCAATCAGCGAGCGCTTCGATCACCGCATCACAGCTCGTGGCGATCTCGTGACGGAGATCGATCGGCGCCGGCTTGGTGAACGTGGGCTTCGAGAAGCGCTTCACGCTCGCTCCCAGCTCCGTGAGCTTCTCTTCGACGCGATCAAGAAACACGTTGCCGCGGGGCTTGGTGATGTCGAGGAGACCGACGGTGAGCCCGTTGAGCGACTCAGGACGGGCGACTCGCTCGCGGGCCTCAGGTCGTAGCTCGCCGGTCGGATCAAGAACAGTGGTCATCGGACGATCTCCTTTGTGACGGTGACACTACCCATCTCCCCGGTCACCCACCCGCCGATGGCAGCGGAGAACAGGCCGGCATTGCTTCCGCCATGGACGACGTGGATGCCGCCCGGGGGGAACTTCGGCAGCTGCATGTCCTTGACGAAGTCGGGCATGCCTTCCTCGATTCCGTGAGCGCCGGCGACGATGTCGGCACCGTCGATCATCAGATGCGCGCCCAGTTCCTCGAGGAAACGGGCACGGTCCCACCCAGCATCGCGGTAGCGGTTCATGTGTTCGGGCGACATCACAAGAACCGTCTCGAACTGCATCACCATGCGGGGACTGGCGTGGGTACGGAGCATCTCGGCAAAGTGCTTCGTGAGCGACTCGGGAGAGCGAGACTTCTGGTCGAACAGGAGACGGGGGCCCTCGCCGGGGAAGAGAGTGACCGTGGAGGCGCCGGTCGCGAACCCGCGCGATTCGGCGAGCGAGTCCCACGCCGAACCCGCCTCGTCTTCTGCGAAGCACAGGCCGATCTTGCCCGGATTGCCCTGGGTGGCGCGATCGACGCCACCTGGCTTTCCGCCGCCGACGTTGCGGACGGTGAGCTGGAGGGCTCGCCCGATCGTGCTGTTGGCCCGGTTGCCCTGACCGAGCAGGTTGAGGCCGCTGTTCATCCCGATCTCTTCGCAGATGGGGCCGTTGACGATCATGACGGGCCCGACCGGCATGGTCGTGGCGAGCAGGCCGTGCATATTGAACTCGTCGGTGCACGCGGCTTCGAGTGCGGTCAACACCACAGGCATGTACTCGGGTTTGCAGCCCGCCATCACCGCGTTGACAGCCACCTTCTCCACCGTGCACTCCACGAGGTCGGGCGGCACGATGGCGACGAGTTCGTCGGGGGCCCGAGAGGTGCCCTCGAGCATCCGCAGCACGCGGGCTTCGGTCGGAGGCACGACCGGCAAGCCATCGGACCAGCCGCGATCCCACATCGCCTCCCAGTCGTCTTCGAGCGCGGCGATCTCGACGCGCCGGCTCTTCAACACGGAGCCGGAGAAGCGAACAGCGAGCTCATCGGTGCGGGTCGGGTCGACGCTCAGAGAGCCACATCCGGGGCGCCAGTCGGGCAGGTCAACACCCAGCGCGTCGATGCCGGTGAAGTTCTCCCATTGCTCGCGCGACCAACCCTCGATGCGCTCGGCGCCCGCTCCATCGGTCACGCGCAGCAGGGTCGGCACCGTCTCGATCTCGTGGTGCCATGACAGGGCCAGGTCGTCATCGTGGATCACCCAATCGGCGTCGGCGGGGAACGTCGGATCGTCCTGGGAGATCACGGTGAGGTCGCCGCGGGCTGCGAGATCCTCGAGGACAGGAGCGACCAGCACGCAGGTCGGACAGTCCTGCTTCACCACGGCGACGAGGCCTTCGGGAAGTGGCGGGGGCGATGTGGCGCTCATCGCCTCACCATAGTCAGATCCCCCGCGCGGCCAAGAACGGTCGTGTCATCTCAGATGCCAGAACTGAGAGACTTCCGTCACAGAACCCTCGACGGGGTACCCGACCGTTGGCTAGCGTCGGCAGCTCATGGGGGATGAAGACTCGATCGATCTATCGTTTCACGGTGTCCGGGGTTCGACACCGTGTAGCTGCCCAACGGTGCAGCGCTACGGCGGCAACACCAGCTGCGTCTCCGTCGAGACCGCCGGCGCCGACCCGATCGTGTTCGATCTCGGCACCGGATTGCGGCCGTGGGGCTGTTCGATGCCGGCCGGCGACGGCGTCACTGTTCATGCCCTTGTCACCCACCTTCACTGGGACCACATCCAAGGACTCCCGTTCTTCACCCCGCTGCAGTCGCCCGACTCAGCGCTCAACGTCTACGGCCCCGGCGACGAGAACGAGACGCTCGAGACCACGTTCTCGAAGTTCATGAGCCCGCCGTTCTTCCCGATCGAAGTCGCACACCTTCCTGCCGCGGTCGAGTTCCACGACGCGCACCACGACGATCTCGAGATCGCCGGAGCCGAGGTGATGGTCCGGCCGGTGCCGCACTGCGGAAAGGCCAACGGCTATCGCGTCACCCGCAACGGGGTGTCGGTCGCCTACGTCCCCGACCACCAAGAACCGGTCGGTCGACCCGACTATGTCGATCCAGCCGTGCTCGAGCTCTGCGCCGGTGCCGACGTCCTCATCCACGATGCGCAGCTCTGGGCCGAGGAGTTTCCGGCCAAGGCCACCTGGGGTCATTGCACCCCCGAGTACGCCGTCGAGGTCGCAGCCCAAGCCGGGGCCCGCACGCTGGTGTTGTTCCACCATGACCCCTCGCACACCGACGAGGACCTCGACGAGATGACCGAGCGGATCTCGGCGCTCGCTCGAAGCCGCGGGATCGGCGAAGTGTTGTGCGCAACGGAGGGCCTGAAGCTCTCCGTCACCGCCCACGCCTGACGGAGCGCTACCGTGCGCTGCGATGCGGGCGCCCGATGCGTCCGAGGTGAGGAGCACAACAATGTCGATCGACCCCAGTGAGTACCGCCGTGTGCTCGGCCACTTTCCGACGGGTGTCACCGTCGTCACCGGCGCAGATGAGAACGGTCCGGCCGGCATGGCAATCGGATCCTTCGCTAGCGTGTCGCTCGACCCGCCGTTGGTGATGTTCTGCCCTGGTTCGGAGTCGGCGAGCTGGTTGCGGATCAAGGAAACCGGTGCGTTCTGCGTGAACGTGCTCGGCGCAGATCAAAAGGACACGTGCGGCGTGTTCGCCGGCAAGGCCGACGACAAGTTCGAGGGCATCGACTGGACGACGGACGTCACCGGCGCGCCGGTGATCCCGGGATCGATTGCCGTGATCGACTGTGAAATCCACTCCATCCTCGACGGCGGCGATCACGACATCGTCGTGGGTCTCGTGAAGTCGATGTCGACATCCGACGATGCCGCCGAGCGGGGTCCGCTCCTCTTCTTCCAGGGTGGCTACGGCCGCTACGAGGCCATCTAGGCATGCCCATTTATGCCATCGGTGATCGGGAGCCGGAGATCCACGAGACGGCCTATGTCCATCCGGAGGCGACGATCATCGGGAGCGCGGTCATCGGGCCCGACGCGTCGGTATGGCCCCAGGCCGTCATCCGAGCCGACGACAACATCATCACCGTCGGTGAGGGCTCGTCGATCCAGGACGGCGCGGTGCTGCATTGCACGCCCTTCCACGCAACGACGGTCGGGAAGTTCGTGACGGTCGGGCACCTCGCGCACCTCGAGGGCTGCCGTGCCCTCGACTATTCGCTGATCGGCACCGGGAGCATCGTGTTGCACGATGCGGTGATCGGCGAGCACGCGCTGGTCGGCGCCGCAGCGATGGTGCCAGGCAAGGTCGAGGTGCCTCGGTGTGCGATGGCGCTCGGCGTGCCGGTGAAGATTCGAGAAGACGCAGTGCCGGAAGGGCACTCGCAGATGAACGTCGACACCTATATCGCCCGGGCGAGGTTGTTCGCCGCTGAACTTCGCCGGATCGACTGAGCGACCTTGTCGGCCGACCCGTATCGGATCCTGGTGGTCTGCACCGCCAACATCTGCCGTTCGGTGATGGCCGAGCGGTTCTTGCGCCGCGATGCAGCGGCACGAGATCTCGGTGGGCTTCACATCTCGTCGTGCGGGATTCTCTTCGACGGCGAACCGGCCTCCGACACCGTGATCTCGGTGCTCGCCGAACGTGAGATCGACGCCACCGATCACCGGTCTCGCAAGTTCACCCCCGAACTTCTCGACGACACCGACCTGGTCGTGACGATGGAACGTATGCACGCCCGTGAGTTGGCAGTCACGATGGAGGGCGCATCGTCTCGGGTCCACACCCTCGGCGCCACGGTCGCGTGGTTCGCCGAGGCCGAGGACCTTCCCGACACGCCAAAGGAGCGCATCACCCGGTTTGCCGAGGGTCGGAAGTCCTCCGATCTTCTGGGCTCCGGACCCGACGAGGTTGCTGACCCTCACGGCAGGTCGAAGCGGATCCATCGCAAGACCGCCGACCGGTTGGAAGCGCTCAGCGGCGCGCTGCTCGACGGTCTCTACGGCCCGGGCCAAAATACCTACAGGTGACAGGGCCGGGGGCCGACGCAAGAAGGATGCCCCGGGAGCGAACCGTCACGTCGATGCCTGCAACCGGCATGCACGGGCGCGGCGTGGCCGAGCCGTCCGGGACGGTCGTGTTCGTGAATCTGGTTGGAGGTGCCGACGGGCTCAGCTTGCTGGTGCCCCACAGCGACCCGGAGTATCTCCGTCGCCGTCCTGGCCTCGCGGTTGCGGCCCCCGGTGAGCGCTACGGCGCCATCGATCTGGGTCGGGGCCTCGGACTTCACCCGGCGATGGCGCCGGTCTACAACGCCGTAGGCGGATCCGAACGGTTGGCAATGATCGGTGGCGTCGGCGTGCCCGACGGTGAGGGCGGCGAGAGTATGCACCTTCCGTCTCGCGACTTCCTGCATCGGGGAGGGCGCCACGAGCGCGAGGGGTGGGCGACTCGTCTGCTTCGATTCGAAGGGATGGACGCGAGCGCGACGTGGTCATTCGGCGCCGGACCTCACCCGATGTTCGAGGGCCTGCCCGATCACGCAGCCTTGACGCCGCCGGTCAAGATCGGCGCCCGACATGTCGTTGCGGGCGACGTTGCCGCCGAGGCCGTCACGGGAACTGTCGGGCCGCCCTCGGCGACCAGGTCCGCGACGTCTCGCTGGTCAGATGATCAATGGGAGTCGCCTGCTGAGCGGTTGTCGCGTGGCTACCCGGAGGGCCGCCTCGGTCGCGCGCTTGCGTCGACCGCCGACATGCTCCGCCACGACGCCGGCCTGCGCATCGTCGCGATCGAGCAGCTGGGCTACGACACCCACGTCGACCAAGGAGATGGTCGAGCCGGCGTGTTGGCCCACAAGCTTGACCGGCTCGGTCGTTCTCTCGCGGCCTTCTGGGCCGATGTCGTTTCCACCCGCTCGTCATCGCTCGATGCCGACCCGGTCACGGTCGTCGTCGTCAGCGAGTTCGGCCGCGCCATCGACGAGAACGACAGCGGCGGGACAGAACATGGACGCGGGGGAGTGGCGCTCGTCTTCGGTGATCGTGTGGTCGGTGGCGTCCACGGTGACCTCCCATCCGTCGAACACGACGATGTCTGGCCGGTCACGATCGACGTCAGGCGGGTCCTCGCCGATGCGGTCGCGACGCACGGGTTCCGACCGTGGAGAAGCGGTGTCTTCGCCCGGCTGGCGCTACCGAACCGCTCGCTGGGGTTGTTACTGTCTCCGTGAGAGAGACACGAGGTCAGCTCATGAGCGTCGAACCCGGCCGCTGGGTGGAGCACGCACAACGCTTTGTCTACGAGAGCGACTGGATGTCGATGGCATTGGTCGACGTCGAGACGCCGTCCGGACTGCGATTCGAACATCATGCGGTGCGGTTCCCGGCAGAGGCTGTGGGGACGCTCGTCGTCGTCGATGCCCACGTGTTGATGATCTGGCGCCACCGTTTCATCACCGACTCGTGGGGCTGGGAGATACCCGCCGGTGGGATCGATCCGGGCGAGACCGTCGCAGAAGCGGCGCATCGTGAATGTGTGGAAGAGACCGGCTGGGCCCCGGGCCCGACGGCGCCGGTGATGTCGTGGTATCCGAGCAACGGCGCGACGGACCAGCGATTCCATGTCGTCCGGGCCACCGAGGCCGTCGAGATCGGCGAGCCGACCGACACTGATGAAGCAGTGAAGATCGAATGGGTCCCGGTGGCTGACGTCGCCGGCATGGTCCGCGACGGGGAGCTCGGTGATGGGCTCAGCGTGATGGGGCTGCTCTCGGAGCTCGCCGGCATCGCAGCCGACTGACCCCTCTACCCGAATCGACTCCGGCCGCGCCACAATGGTGGCCATGCCGATGCGACAGGACTGCAAGTACTTCGAGTCGCGGAGTTATCCGAATGGCGACACCGTACGGAAGTGCGACCTCGACCTCGCACCCGAGGCGCCGTGGCGCTGCCCCGAAGACTGTCCGAGCTACACCCGCCGGATGGCCGACGTGAACTGGGCCCACGGTTCGCTCGTGACTCCCGAGACGCCGCCGGAGCCCGACAGCCTCGGCGAAGACACCAGCATCGCTGCACTCCTTGATGCAGCTGAAGACATCATCAACGAGGCCGTGCCGGCAACGCTGGCCGATCTCGACGCCGAACGACGCAAGCGCCAGGGTGGGCGCCTCCGGCGAGCGGTCGGGAAGAACTCGTCGCCCAAGCCGGCGAAGAACAAGCCCACGAAGAACAAGCCCGCGAAGAACAAGGGCAAACCCCACCAGGGAAGTGGCGAGACCATCGCCGAACGGCTCCGCCGTCGATACCGCGACGGCCGTTGATGGCCGGCACGCTGCTGAGCGAGGCCGAGATCACCGAGCTGCTGGCTGCCCACCCAGGCTGGTCGAGAGACGGTGACGGCCTGCGGCGAGACTTCGAGTTCGCAGACTTCACCGAGGCCTTCGGGTTCATGACCAAGGTCGCGCTCGTTGCTGAGCGGCAGTTCCATCACCCTGAATGGAGCAATGTCTACAACCGGGTCGAGGTGAGGATCACCGATCACGACGCCGGAGGCATCTCCAGCAACGACCGTGCGTGGATCGAGCGCGTCGACCGTCTCGTCTGAAACGACCGTCGTCAGACCACAGGCTGGGCGGTGACCGGCTCGAGGATTTCCGGGTCGACCTCACCGCCGGCGTACTCGTAGAGCAAGACCGAGGCAGCCACCTGGTAGGCGTAGATAGCGACGCCGGCGACGAGCACGACGAGGATGCCGACGATCGGGATGATCCCGATGATGTTCGATGCGAAGTTGAACACGAAGACCGAGATGTTGATGATCAGGCTGCGCAAGGCGATGCCACCCCAGTTGGCAGTCACGAGCGAGATGACGTGACGGAACGGGGGCGTTCCACGGGGCGCGAGGATGAGCGCAACGCCAGAGAGCTGAAGGAAGGGCCAGCCGAAGATCGCCAACGCGATCGTGGCGGGGATCAGTAGGAACAGCAGCGGCTGCGCGGCGAGCACGGTCAGCACGTAGAGGCCGACGAGAATCCCGCCGAGGACCGTGGCGACGAGACTCCAGAGGATCGCGATGGCGATCCAGCGAGGAGCCCGGCGCAGCACCATGCCGAGGCACGAGACCGCGCCCCGCGGCTGTCCGGCACGGGCCGAGGCGAGTAGCAGCGTGGCGGCGGCGAGGCTGCCGTACATGCCGCCGAAGAGGAGGAGCGCACTGATGACGAGCAGCACAACGCCGACGTTCCACTCCCACATGATCGAGTCTTCGAAGGCTCGATCGACGGGATCGAATTCGGGGTTGTAGTTCGAGTCGGTGACTGTCGTGATGATGTCCCAAAGGCCAGGATCGAGCGATGTCGAGAGCCCGATGACGCCAAGCACGATGCCGGACACAGCGATCGCCACACCGAGCGCAGCAATGATGAGCAGCTGCACCCAGTTGTCCCGACACAAAGCGACGGCTCCCGTGACGATTGCCATGCTGTCGCCGCCGGCGACATCGCTGGGCGCGACTGCCGGCGCCCTGTGGTCAGACCACTGGGAACCGTCCCAGTAGCGCAGCTGGGCGTTGTCCTCCGGGTCGGTGTACCAACCCGCCGGGATATCGGTCATCTGAGCGAGAGTAGTGCGACCTAGCCTCGTTTCATGGTCTCTGAGCGCTTCGAAGAGTTCGTTGATCCCGTCGACGGCACCCGTTGGACTGTCGATGTCGGGTTCCTGGGTTCACGATGGAAGTGCATCTGGGGCGCGGGATGCCAAGGGATCCTCGATCAGCCGGCCGAAGAGCTCGGCCACGGGTGCTGTTCGGTCGGGACCGAGTTGCTCGACGAGGAGGAAGCAATGGCGATCTCCGCTCATGCGGCGCTGCTGGACCCCGATGTGTTCCAGCACGCCGAGTGGGCCGCCGAACACGGCATCTTCGAAGACGAGCGGAGAGCACGCACGATCACTGTCGACGGCGCGTGTGTCTTTCTCAACCGGCCGGGATTCGCCGGTGGCGGAGGATGCGCGCTGCACCTCCAGGCTGTGCGTGACGGCGAACGCCCGATCGACGTCAAGCCCTCGGTTTGTTGGCAACTGCCGCTCGTTGCCGAGCATGGAGACGACGGCACCGCCCGTCTACGGCGTTGGGGTCGAGATGATCGTGGTCCCGACGGGGCGTCGATGGCGTGGTGCTGCACCGAGGGCGACAACGCACAGGCCGGCGACCGCTCCACTGCTGATGAACTCGCCGACGAGCTACAGGCTCTGGTCGGGCCCGAGGTTGCGGTGGCGATTCGCAACCACGTGGGTCACTGAATCGGGCTGGCCTCATCGAGCGCCTCGGCCAGCGTGTTCCAGCTGAGCGTGGCGCACTTGATCCGCACGGGGAACTTGACGACACCCTTGAGGGCCTCGAGGTCGCCGAGGGCCATGTCGTCGGTGTTGTCGAAGCTCATGTCGATGTCGCTGCCGGCCTCGCCCCCGGACTCGCTGCCGTCTCCACCGATGTCGGTTTCGTGGATCGACATCAGGCCTTTGAACGCAACAATCAGATCGCGGGCCGTGCTCACGGTCTTGCCCTTGATCGCCGCCGACATCATCGAGGCTGAGGACTGGCTGATCGAGCATCCCTGGCCACCGATGGCCACATCGCTGATCACACCAGCGTCGTCGACGTCGATGTAGACGACGATCTCGTCACCGCAGAGCGGATTGAATCCGTCGGCGCGCACGGCCGGCGGCGTCTCGAGCTCGCCGCGGTTACGGGGCGTGCGGTAGTGGTCGAGAATGATCTCTCGATACAGATCTTCGAGGCCGTTCATGGCAGGAGTCCTATTCAGAAGGAGAACATGTCATCAGCGGCTGTGAGTGCGGCAGCGAGCTGATCGATGTCGGATTCGTCGTTGTAGACGTAGAGCGAGGCCCGGGAGGTGGCGTTGGCGCCGAGCACGGTCATGAGCGGCTTCGCACAATGGTGTCCGGCTCGCACGCAGACGCCGGCCTGGTCCAGGACCTGGGCGATGTCGTGTGGGTGGATCTCGCCGCCGGAGCCCGTGTAGACGAACGACAGCACGCCGCCACGCTCGGAGGGCTCGCTGGGACCGTGGATCGTGATCCGATCGCCATGCGTCTCGGTGAGCTTTCGCATCGCGTAGGCGGTGAGTTCCACCTCGTGCTTGCGAACATTGTCCATGCCGAGCTCGTTGAGGTAGTCGATGGCCGCCCCGAGACCGACGGCTTCGGCGACCATCGGCGTGCCGGCTTCGAACTTCCACGGGATCTCGTTGGTCGTGAAGCCTTCTTTGGTCACCTGAAGAATCATCTCGCCGCCGCCGAGGAAGGGCGGCATGGCCTCGAGAATCTCGGCTCGGGACCAGAAGACGCCGATCCCCATCGGGCCGAGCATCTTGTGGCCGGTGAACACGACGAAGTCGGCGCCCATGGCCTGC
>Ga0055584_100003448_pt1 | contig 15626 bp, 17 predicted proteins | sample OSDHelmetaG_FD_58716 | JGI IMG/M metagenome (GOLD analysis project Ga0055584, IMG submission 58716) | Pelagic marine sediment microbial communities from the LTER site Helgoland, North Sea, for post-phytoplankton bloom and carbon turnover... | ecosystem: Environmental > Aquatic > Marine >... | reverse complement strand
GTTGTGCGGATCAGATCATGGTGACGATCAGCAGCGCCACGATATTGATGATCTTGATCAGCGGGTTGATCGCCGGGCCAGCCGTATCTTTGTACGGGTCGCCTACGGTATCGCCGGTGATCGCCGCATTATGGGCATCGGTGCCCTTACCGCCGAAATTACCGTCCTCGATGTACTTCTTGGCATTATCCCATGCGCCACCGCCGGTGGTCATGGAAATGGCCAGGAAAATGCCGGTCACGATCGTGCCGACCAGCAAACCACCCAGGGCCTGTGGCCCAAGCAGTTTACCGACGACAATCGGTACCAGCAGAGGCAGCAATGACGGGATGATCATTTCCTTGATAGCCGCTTTGGTCAGCAGATCCACCGCACGGGAATAGTCAGGCTTGGTCGTGCCCTCCATGATGCCGTCGATTTCGCGGAACTGGCGGCGTACTTCTTCAACCACAGAGGCTGCGGCACGCCCCACGGCTTCCATCGCCAGGGCGGCAAACAGAAAGGGCACCAGGCCGCCAAGAAACAGGCCAATGATGACCAGGTGATTGGACAAATCGAATGTCAGATCCCCAAATCCGGCTTTCTCGAGACTGTTCACGTAATCCGCAAACAGTACCAGGGCCGCCAGTCCGGCTGAACCGATGGCATAGCCCTTGGTTACGGCCTTGGTCGTATTGCCTACGGCGTCCAGTGCGTCAGTGGTCTTGCGCACGTCCGAAGGCAGTTCAGCCATTTCCGCGATACCGCCCGCGTTGTCGGTGATGGGGCCGAAGGCGTCCAGCGCGACGATCATGCCGGTCATCGACAGCATCGAAGTCGCTGCAATGGCGATGCCATACAGGCCAGCCACTTCATGCGCGCCCCAGATGGAGGCACATACGGCGATTACCGGCAGTGCGGTCGCTTTCATGGATACACCCAGGCCGGCAATGATGTTGGTTGCATGGCCGGTGGTGGATGCTGCAGCGATCTTTTTCACCGGGCTGAAGTCCGTGCCGGTGTAATATTCGGTGATCACCACCATGGCCGCGGTCAGCGCCAGACCAATCAGGGCGGCGTAGTAAAGATTCATGCCATCCTCACCCATCATGGAAATGGTAACCGGGTAGAACGCGATAGCGGCCAGAATGCCTGATGCAATCACACCCTTGTACAGAGCGCTCATGATCTTGCCGCCTTCTTTGGTGCCGACCACAAAGGTACCCAGCACAGAGGCGACGATGGACAGGCCACCGAGCACCATGGGGTAAATGACCGCGTTCGGCCCCAGGGCGCTTGCGGTTAAGCTGCCCAACAACATGGTTGCGACCAGAGTGACCGCGTAGGTTTCGAAAAGATCAGCTGCCATGCCGGCGCAGTCACCCACGTTATCGCCCACATTGTCGGCGATCACAGCGGGGTTGCGCGGATCGTCTTCCGGAATTCCGGCTTCCACCTTGCCCACCAGGTCCGCGCCCACGTCGGCGCCCTTGGTGAAAATACCGCCGCCCAGTCGAGCGAAGATCGAGATCAGCGAACCACCGAAGGCCAGACCAACCAGTGCGTGAATGTTGTCTTCCTGGCTGTATCCCATGCTCTGCAATACGGCAAAATAGCCGGCGACGCCCAGCAGACCCAAGCCTACTACCAGCATGCCGGTTATGGCGCCACCGCGAAACGCGATTTTCAGCGCCGGGCTGACACCGCTGCGCGCAGCTTCGGCTGTACGCACATTGGCGCGCACCGAAACGAACATGCCAATGTATCCGGCCAGAGAAGAAAACAGGGCGCCAATTGCAAAACCGATGGCGGTGGCCCAGTTAAGCCCCCATCCAACGACAATGAACAGCACCACGCCGACAATAGCGATAGTGCCGTATTGGCGATTCATATAAGCCTTTGCGCCCTCCTGAATGGCAGCAGCAATGCCTTGCATTTTTTCATTACCTGCGGGTTTCCCCAGCACCCAGGTCGTGGTCAGCAGGCCGTAAATTACGGCCAACAAAGCCGAACCTAGCGCTAGCCAAAGCGCTGTCTCATTAGTCATTTGATTCTCCTCACAAACCCCGGAAAAATTCGGTTGATGTTATCGATCTGTACGCCTTTCAGCACGGTATTTCCTGGCCGGGCCCAACGGAACCACCAAAACCGGCGTATCTTAGCAAACTTTGTCTGTTAACGCTGCCTGTAAGCCAAATAAACCTGAGAAAAATCAAAGATCAAAGTCCGGCAGCTTTTTTTTGGCCCGCACGTTGTGCAGGCGCACATATTTCGGCAGACCGTCCCGGTCATAAGGCGGGTAGTCCTCTCCGCGAATCAGGGGGCCCAGGTAGCGCCTGGCAGCCGGTGTGATGCCGAAACCGTCTGCGGTGATATAGCTCTTCGGCATCATTTTTTCCCGGTTGGCCACCCGGCCCAGCGATGCTTCACCAATTTTCCACCGGTACGGGTTGTTTGAAACGCGTTTGATAATGGGCATGACGCCACTTTTACCCTCTAACGCCAGCTTTATAGCCGCAGCGCCAACCGCATAGGCCTGGTCTACATCGGTTTTCGAGGCTACGTGCCGGGCGGAGCGCTGCAGGTAATCGGAAACCGCCCAATGATACTTATATCCCAGTTTCGACCGGACAATTTCTGCCACGACCGGGGCTACGCCACCCAACTGCGCATGGCCGAATGCATCTCGGTTTCCCGTCTCGGCCAGGAACTGGCCGCGGGAATTGCGTACCCCTTCGGACACGACAATGGAGCAGTAGCCGTAATTTTCGACCGAGGTTTTGACTTTTTTGAGAAATTCACGCTGTTTGAAGGGTACTTCGGGGAACAGGATAATGTGCGGTGGATCACCCTCCTCCCTGGCGGCCAGTCCCCCGGCGGCGGCGATCCAACCGGCGTGACGACCCATGACTTCAAGGATAAACACCTTGGTAGAGCTCGACGCCATCGACTCAACGTCCAGGCTGGCTTCCATGATGGAGACCGCCACATATTTTGCCACCGAACCGAAACCCGGGCAGTTGTCCGTCACCGGAAGGTCGTTGTCGATGGTCTTGGGCACACCAATGCACTGCACCGGAAAGCCCAGCTTTTTGCCAATCTGCGAGACCTTGTGCGCGGTATCGGCCGAATCGCCACCCCCGTTGTAGAGGAAATACCCGATATCATGAGCCTTCAGTACTTCAATCAGGCGCACATATTCCCGCTCGCTTTCCTCGATGCTTTTGAGCTTATAGCGGCAAGAGCCAAAAGCGCCCCCGGGGGTATGGCGCAGGGCTGCAATGTTCGTTTTGCTCTCTTTGGACGTGTCGATCAGGTCTTCACGTAAAACACCTATGATGCCATCTTTTCCGGCATATACCTTGCCAATAAGGTCACGTTTCTCGCGCGCCGTTTCAATCACGCCGCAGGCTGTTGCGTTGATAACCGGAGTCACACCGCCGGATTGTGCGTAAAGAATATTTTTCTTCATGTTACAAAGGCCTCGTTCTGGCTCCAAGATCGCATTGACTTGCGAAAGACGAGCGGTTAGCGTTAGCGCCATATTCTAGTAGACGGAGAGCATCCTATGCGAATTGTATTGCTCGGTGCGCCCGGATCGGGAAAAGGGACTCAGGCTGCACTCCTGATGGAGCAATTGGGGCTGCCCCATATTTCCACTGGTGCGGTGCTTCGATCCGCCGCTAAAGCGGGCACGGAGCTTGGCCTCGAGGCCAAGGCCGTGATAGATCGAGGCGATCTGGTTTCCGATGCAATCATGCTGGGGCTGATCGACGAGCGGCTCAACCAGGAAGACGCCAAGTCCGGGTTTATCCTGGATGGTTATCCTCGCAATATTGCCCAGGCTGAAGCGCTGGATGACCTACTGAACCGCCTTGACAAGCCGCTGGACGAGGCTCTTCAGATCGATGTCGATATTGAAAAGGTCATCGAACGCATTGCCCGGCGCGCAGCGCAAGAAGGCCGTAGCGATGACAGCGAAGCCGTTGCCCGCAAGCGCATGCAGGTATATGCAGAACGAACGGCGCCGGTGGCGGATTATTATGCTGACAGGGGAGTACTCTCCAGAGTGCTGGGAATGGGCAGCATCGAAGAAGTATTTCAGCGCATCATGGGCGTGTTGCAGGTTCGCTCAGATTCCTGAGGCTCAGGCCGACCCGGGACTTCCTGATATTCGAGATTCATCGGCCCCAAAAAAAGGCGCCTGAGGAGCGGAAATGGGATCTATCCTGGTCAGACTCATCGATATTCTCCGCCTGCGCTCAGGCCCTCAGGACATGCCTGGTGGCTGGGCCCTGGCGATTGTCTTGTGCCTGTTATATATAGCCCAGGGTTTCTATGCCGACCGCCTTCTCGGTGATGTCGATGCCGCCCCACGAAGCTTTCTCGCGATCACAGTTCAATTTCTGGCTGTTGCAGTGCTTCTGAATGTCAAAAGGCTTGCTGGCCGCTTACCCCAAACACTCTCTGCGCTGGCCGGCGTCGGGTTGGTTTTCGGATTTCTTTCCCTGCTATTAATCTCCCAGGCCGACGCAGACAAGAGCCAGCCCAGTCTGGCCCTGGTCTGGTTTGCCGTTTTTCTTTGGAGCCTGGCGGTGGATGCACATATCTACCGTCATGCGCTGTCCATTACAATGAGCCTGGGCGTGCTGGTCGCCGTCATGATTTTTGCAGCCAATTTCATTCTGATCAAAGCCGTTTTTGGGTAAAACGAATATGCATATTCACATCCTTGGCGCCTGTGGCACATTTATGGGAGGAGTAGCCCTGCTGGCGAAGCGAGCGGGTCACCGCGTGTCCGGCTCTGATCAGCACACCTACCCTCCGATGAGTACTCAGCTGGAATCAGAAGGCATTGAGCTGTTCGAGGGCTATGCTGCGGAGCAACTGGATCCGCAACCTGATCTGGTCGTGATTGGTAACGCACTCAGCAGGGGTAACCCGGCGGTGGAGCACGTGCTGAACGCGGGCATCGAATACACCTCCGGGCCGCGCTGGCTGGGTGAAAACTACCTGCGTGGTAAGTCGGTTATCGCAGTCGCCGGCACCCATGGCAAGACCACCACCGCCAGCATGGTGGCCTGGGTGCTGCAGCGGGCTGGAAAAGAGCCCGGATTTCTGATTGGAGGCGTCCCGAATGATTTCGGACACTCGGCACGGGACGGCGAGCGGGTTTTCGTTGTCGAGGCTGATGAATACGACACGGCTTTTTTTGACAAACGAGCGAAATTCGTTCACTACCGCCCCGATGTATTGATACTCAACAACCTGGAGTTCGATCATGCGGACATCTATCCTGACCTCAAATCAATCCAGACCCAGTTCCACCACCTGGTTCGCACGATCCCGGGCAAAGGGCTCATCGTCAGCAATGCCCAGGATTCCAACCTCGAATCCGTGCTGGATCAGGGATGCTGGAGTCATCTGCAGCGCTTTTCTCTGCAGGAAGGAGCCGACTGGCAGGTAGAGCTGGTTTCACCGGATGGAAGCCAGCTGACATTTTCCCGTTCCGGCCAGACCATCGGAACAATCCAATGGGCAATGTGCGGACAACACAATGCCATGAACGCCTGTGCCGCGCTTACAGCCTGCGTGGCTGCAGGTGTCGAGCCACTCGAGGCCCTGGCTGGTCTGTCCTCTTTTTCTGGGGTCAAGCGGCGCATGGAGCTACTGGTCAGCTTCAATGACATCCATGTCTACGATGATTTCGCCCACCACCCGACTGCCATCCGCCTCACGCTCGAGGGGCTGCGGCGAAATGTCGGCAATGCACGCCTGCTGGTGGCGCTGGAACCACGCAGCAACACCATGCGCGCAGGCCATCACATCGATGAACTGGGTCCGGCTCTTGTAGCAGCGGACAAGGTCTGGCTAATGGCCGGTGAGGGTATTGACTGGGACCCACAGGACGCGCTTCGCCCGCTGGATGGGCGCGGTAAAGTCGTCATCCGGAGCGAGGATCTGTTGCAGCAGATGCTGGATACGGTCAGGGCAGGAGATCACGTGGTCTTCATGAGCAACGGCGGTTTTGATTCCGCACCCTCGCGTTTCTGTGAACAACTGCAAATTAGGGCCTGCAATGCAGTGACCTGGCAAGTGTTAACAGGCCCTATACATCATGACTGAGATCCCACTTTTTCCTCTGCGCACGGTCCTGTTTCCAGGCGGTAACCTGCCCCTGCGTATTTTTGAGCAACGCTACCTGTCCATGATTCGTGAATGTGCAAGTCAGGATACCGGTTTCGGCGTGTGCCTGATCCAGGAAGGTGAGGAAGCCATCGCTCCGGTCAAGCCCGCACGGATAGGAACACTCGCAAGGATTGTCGACTGGTTTACGCTCGAGGATGGCCTGCTGGGTGTATCCACAGTCGGAACCGCCCGTTTTCTCACCGAACATACCAGTAAACAGGAGGACGGCCTGTTCATCGGTCAGGTAAGCTGGCTGCCCGAACCGTCTCCCTGCCCGGTCCCGGTGGCTCATTCAGTCCTGAGCGATGTGCTGGGGCGGTTCATGGAAAAGGTAGGCGATGACTATCCCGAATACAGGCCGGACCTTTTACAGGATGCGGTTTGGGTCGGCTACCGCCTGACTGAGCTGCTGCCTCTGCCGACTATAGAAAAGCAGCATTTACTGGAATTGTCAGATCCGGTAGCGCGCCTGCAGACTCTGGTTGAGATTCTGCCGAGGTTTCAGACTGCCTGAGGCAGCCCAGGCACCTGTGCCGGATTTTCACGGCATTTCGCGCAACAGCAGCAGACCATCACGCTCGAGCCTCTGGTCCAGAGCTTTGAATATTTCACGCATGGGGCGCAAATCTGTAGCACTGATGGGCACCGATCTCCAATAGCTGAACAAGCCGAATCGTTGAACCAGCAGCTCTTCGGACAGTTGGGCCAGGTACAGTGTCCTGCCGCCCGGTTGCAACCGCACGCCCGAATCCCACATCCGAACGGTCAATATGCGGTCGCTCCCTGCCTGGCCCCTGCGTAACAACAGCTCTTCCGATTGCCCCTGATATGCCCTGCCCAACAGAGGTAGTGAGGCCTGGTCCGGCTCCGGGTTCAGCGCCTGCAGTATCCAGCGCCAGTCCGTCTCCGGCACCCGCTGCCAGCCGGCCTGCTCGAGCAGGCCCGAAATTCTGTTCTTGTCGACTGCGACCTGGGCATTGAACCTTCTGGATTTCACCGAAACCAGGCTGGTTCGATCGCTCGGCATTTGGCGCCAATCACTGTCCCACCATTGCGCTTCGCTCATTTCCTGAGTGGGAATGCCGGTCTGAAGAACCAGCAGATCGGCCCGACTGTGCACCTTGACCTGCCAGGCGAACAGGGCCAGGAAGAAGCCATAAAAAATCAGGCTGGCGATACTGCCGGAAAATCGCCTTTGGGCACGCTGCCGGTACGCGATTCCGACCACCGCGGTCCACGCCAGGCCGAACAGAATGCCCATCAGCGCTCCGCTCAGCCATTCCATGCCCAGGTAAATTCTCGCCAGGGTCAACAATATCAGCAGCAATGCGGCCGCAATGTAGGGCCATTGCCTGCTTTTGCGCGGGAGCTCTCCGGCCTCCATCACGGCAAAAAATGTCAATACCACCGTGATCAGATTCATGGCGGCGCTGGGTCCGCGGATGGTCTGGTCCGCCATCTCGAATACTTGTGGCGTGTTTCGCAATCCCCACGACAGCAACAGGTGAATCAGACCGCCGCCCACAATTGCCACCAGCCAGTGAGCCGCCGCGCTGTAACGCCGCGCGCCCAGCAACCACAACAGCAGGGCCGCTGCAGAAAAAATTGAAACGGGCCACCTCGATAGTTGCGAGATGGCCACCATGACCGGATCCGCCAGGTGGTTACGCAAAGAGAGTGCGAAGTTCTGCACCGCCTGGTCCATCGCCTGCGGTTGCGCCGAGAACGGAGACAGGAACAGCAGCATGACCAGGCCCCAGAAAAGAACCACCAGAACAACACCCAGCATCGAAACAGACAGGACTTCGGGTTTTGACGGATCCAGCAGCGGCCCCGCCATTCGGCCCAGAACCGGATGCCGGCGGCTCCAGCGGATCCCGCGGCGCAACCAGCGCGCCGAATGGCTGGCCAGAGGTTCGTATATCAGGCGCACCAGCCACCAGGTCAGCCACATCACCACAAGCAGTATGACCAGCATGACGGTCAGCCGGCCGGTGTACTCGGAGGCAACCTCCAGTGAGGCCCCGAACAGCATCCCCGGCAACAAAAACGCCGGCGCCCAGGTGACGCAAGCCAGCACATCGACGGTCAGGAAACGACCGGGTTTCATGCCCATCATTCCACCGACCGCCGGAATAATCGGGCGCAACGGCCCAATGAAGCGGCCCGCCATGATACTTTTGGCGCCATGGGCATGGAAAAACCGGGATCCTCGCTCCATCACGCCCGGGAAGCGCGAAAACGGCCAGATATCCAGTAAATGGCCACGAAAACGGCGCCCCAGTAAATAACTCAGAAAATCGCCCAGAAACGCCCCGGTCGAGGCAGCCAACCAGATCGAAGTCAGGTCAAACATACCCAGCCCGATCAGTGCACCAACACCAAAAAGAATAACGATTCCAGGCAGCAGGATGCCAATCAGTACCAGCGACTCAAAAAAGGCCACCAGAAACACGATTGCAAAACCCCAACCCGGATGGTTGTGGAGCCATCCAAGCAGTTCCTCTGTCCAGCCTGCTTCCACTGTTCTGTTTCGGTCCTCTCACTGGCCTCAGGCGCCAGGGTTTCCTGAAGTAATGGTCATGATAGTGGATCTGGCCCCCAAACAGGTTTTAAGCAATGAGCATGCCATCACAGCCGGGCAAAAGCTTCACCGGCGGCGACAATGGTCGCGTTGATGTGTTCTTCGCTGTGTGCGGAAGAAACGAAACCGGTTTCAAATGCTGACGGCGCCAGATTCACTCCACGCTCCAGCATCAGATGGAAAAACGCTTTGAATGCTTCCGTATCGCATTGACCGGCCTCGGCGAAATTGATCACTTTTTCGGCATCAGTAAAAAACAGGCCGAACATGCCGCCCACGCAGGTGGTCAGCATCGGCACACCGGAATCGTTGGCAGCTTGCTGAATTCCCCGGGTCAATCGTACAGCACGGTCTGCCAGGTCCTCGAAAAAACCTTCGCGTGAAATCAGTTCCAGATTGGCCAGCCCCGCAGCCATTGCAACCGGGTTGCCGGACAAGGTACCCGCCTGGTACACCGGGCCGCTGGGGGCGACCAATTCCATGTATTCCTGCTTGCCGCCAAATGCCCCCACGGGCATGCCGCCGCCAATGACTTTTCCAAACGTGGACAGATCAGGCGTAATACCGTACAGGCCCTGTGCGCCTCCCAGCGCAACCCGGAAACCCGTCATCACTTCATCGAAAATCAGCAGGCAACCATACTCGTCACACAATAAACGCAGGCCGGCCAGGTAACCATCCAGTGGCGGAATACAATTCATATTGCCGGCAACCGGCTCGACGATGATCGCGGCAATGTCTTCACCAGCGCTTTGCAGGCACTCGCTGACCGCGGCCAGGTCATTGTATGGAAGTGTCACGGTCAGGTCTGCCGTTGCTTTGGGCACGCCGGGTGAATTGGGTACACCCAGCGTGAGAGCGCCGCTTCCTGCCTTGACCAGAAAGCTGTCCGCATGGCCGTGGTAGCAGCCCTCGAATTTGATGATCTTGTCCCGTTTGGTCGCCGCCCTGGCCACACGGATCGCACTCATGGTGGCTTCTGTTCCGGAATTGACCATACGAACCATGTCCATCGCCGGCACCAGGTCGCAAAGCTTCTCCGCCATCTCTACTTCGGCCGGGCAAGGCGCCCCGAAACTCAGCCCGCGCGCCGCTGCTTGCTGTACAGCCGCAACAATTTCCGGATGGGCATGGCCTGTGATCATAGGACCCCAGGAGCCCACGTAGTCGATATACTCCTTGCCCTCTACGTCGTAGAGGCAGGCCCCTTCGGCACGTTCGAAAAATACCGGATCGCCACCAACGCCATTGAAGGCGCGGACCGGTGAATTCACACCACCCGGAATGTGTACACGCGCACGGGAAAGTAATTCCTGATTCCTGTTCATGTTGCAGATACTCTTGAGGTCGACGGCTCAAAGCCGATTTTAAGTTTGATAAAAACGGTTATGTTAACCCGAATATTGTTTCACCACCCTGGATCGTGGCGCAATATCGTATTTTGCTGTTTATTGTGTCCCAAAGGCGTGGCAAACTACGCATCGTTTTTTGTTGGGGCATGATCAAGTGAGCGAAGAAGGTTTCAAAGTGTGGATGTGCATCATCTGTGGCTGGATATATGACGAGGCAAACGGGGCACCTGAAGAAGGCCTCCAGCCCGGTACACGGTGGGATGATGTGCCTGATTACTGGGTATGCCCCGATTGCGGCGCGGGAAAAGAAGACTTCGAAATGATCGAGGTGTAAGCTTATTCAGAGTTTCCGGGCAGGACCTGATAAAAGTGTGGCAGCACAATGAATAGACAGGGCGGCATCAGGCGTTCACGAAGCAATGCGATGATCGGCGGTGTCTGTGCCGGCATTGCGGAGCATTTTGGCTGGTCCGTGACCGGTACGCGTGTCGCTTATGTTTTGCTCTCGATTATTTCTGCTGCCTTTCCCGGAATCCTGGTCTACCTGATTCTCTGGCTGGTGCTTCCATCTGACTGAAAGGCATCCGCTAAGCCGAATACAGGATGCCCGTTTCCACGCTTCCATCCGCTGATAACTCCAGCCATCGGCAGGCTGGACCGGCCGGATCCAGTGAAAATCGTTCTGTTCCGGGCAGACTGTTGGCAACCGAAGACGGTGCGCCCAGCAAGGCGCAACCCTTTCTCTGAATGCAAAAGTCCTGGTGCACGTGGCCCCAGCTAATGCAGCGTACTTGCGGAAACCGATCGACCACATCAAAAAACTTCTCCGGTGATTCCAACCGGTAGCGATCGATCCAAGCAGCGCCGATCAGCACGGGCTGATGATGCAGAGCCACCAGACTGTGGCGTCTGTTGTTTCCTTGCAGCGCCTGTTGCAGCAACTCAAGACCATCCGCTGTGAATGATCCGGAAACCTGCCCGGATACAGTTGAGTCGAGCATCACAAACTGCCAGTCCTCCATCTGGTGCACATAAGGTCCATCCCAGGGTCCGGCTGGAAAAAACTGGCACATCAGGTTCATATCGTCGTGATTTCCAGGCAATGCGATAAGGTCTGCGCCTGTTTGCGCCAGCAGTCTGGATGTCCGCTCGTATGACTCCCTGCTGCCGTCTTCACTTACATCGCCGGTAAGCATGACCAGCCGGGGTTTCCATTTCCTGACGGCCCGAACGATACCTGCCAGATTTTCATCGGCACTCTGTCCGCGATAAGGCGTACCCGGGTCAGCTGGGACATGGCAGTCACTGACCTGGATGATGCGAATCTTGTTTCGTTTCATGGTGTTCATTCAATTCGGTTTGCCCGGAGGCTCCGCCATCACTTTGCCATAAATGGCGCACGCTGGAGTCACGCCGTCGGGGAACAATGCGAACTCACGGTAAACCTGAACGTAGCAGGCCGGCATGCGGCCCATTGAGGACCGAATGAAAATTTTTATACCACTTACTGACGACATGCTGGATCAGCTTGGCAAAGATGACCGGCTTGTTCCCTATCAAACCGGGAACCTGCTACCAAGCCAATGTTGCCCGGCCAGCCCCCGGAAACAACTCATTCCAGGTGAAGCTCCAGCACGTCACCTGCTTTCACCCCCAGCTCTGCGGCCTTGCCCGAGTTGAGTTCCAGCACGTATTGCGCCGGCCCTTCACTCGGATAAGGCGGGCAGTTTCGGGTGCGGCAGGGGCGCGCGTCCTCGGCCACGCTCACCAGTTCCAGTTTGCTGTTGAAATAGAAGATATCCAGCGGAATGCGCGTGTTCTTCATCCAGAAGCTGCGTCTGGCCTCCCCGGGGAAAATAAACAACATGCCATGATCCTGCGGCAGGCTGTCGCGGAACATCAGGCCCAGCGCCTGTTTTTCCTGGGTTTCGGCCAGTTCTACCATGAACTTTTGTCCTTTCAGCATCACGTAAGGGCCTTTGGCCATGCACGAGCTGCACAGCAAGACGGTCAACAATAACAGGAACGGGCGCATGGGAAAGAGTCTGGCCTCAGCGCCGCCTTTTTGCAATGGCCTGGTCTGCTGCCCGGGGCATTTGGGCCTGAAAACGCAGGCACTAAAAATGCTGCAAAGCTCGACTGCATCTCCTATCCTTAGTCAACACAACAAGGAGAGTAGTCATGCAAACCTATGTCATTTTACGTCGCAGCGCCTGGAAGACCGGTGAAGACCTCGAAGCCGCAGCCGCCCTGTCCACGAAAGTGGGTGATGAAGAAATGCCGGACCAGGTCCGGTGGATTCGTTCTTACGTGTTAAATGAGGAAGATGGAACGCTGGGTACGGTTTGTATTTACCAGGCGGTGGATGAAGATGCCATCATGGAGCATGCGCAAAGAGCGGAGTTACCCGCAGACGAAGTCATTGAAGTTGCCAATACTGTCATTGTTCGTGACGATCCATGATGAATTAGCTTCCCGGCTTTGGTTTCAATCTGCAGGATAGACGCTTCCTACCCCGGGAGCGTCTACGTCGAGCGCCAGCATCACGCCGCCAAATTGTTCGGGCTGAATTTCACCCATCAGGTTTACGATCACAGCTTCGGACTCACCATCTGAAACCAGGACCGTCATTCCGCTGATGCGGCCGTCCGTGTTGCGCAGCAACATGTGGGTCTCTTCGTTTTTTTCGCGCACCAGGAGTACCGGCTCCCAGCCGTCGGCCTGCATGTGCTGACTCATGTTCCGAATGCGGGACGCGACCCGGCCTGCATCTCCATCGATTTCATAAATACGCACCCGCACGCCGTCCAGGCTGCGTAACAAATCCCGGACTTCCGGTTCATCGTCGATGAATCCAGCGGCAAAGTGAAGCAGGGTCGGCCCGATGGAAAGACTCATCACCCGGTTCGTGTCACTCATGCCCGGGGACTCCAGGTGCGCAAATCCATCATTGCTTCTGGGTGCGGTGATCCCACAGGCGCTGGTCAATACAAGCGTCAATGCGGCAGCCAGCAGCAGCACCCGCGATGTACCGCTGAAGGGTCCGCAATCAGTCTTCCGCTTCATCATCTTTGCCGTTGCCGCTGCCATTGCCGAGGTCGATGTCGAAATTGTCCATGACCTTGCCCAACTCTGCCGGATTGAGGTCGCCAATCACGTTAACGAATACAGCCTCGTTTTCTTCAACGGCCATTACCGTGACCCCCAGCACTTTGTCCTTGTCGATTTTCATGAAAATCCGGACCTGTTCGTCCGCCGAATTGACCGTGACGACAGATTCCCAACCAAGCCCGGCCAGTTGTGACGATACGTCCTTCACATAATCTACCGCGCCGTCAGCCATCTGGCTGGTTTCAAACACATTGACGCGAACTCCGTTCAATCGCTTGAACAGTTCCGCAGCTTCCGGATCCTGACTGGCGGTAAGCGAGCTCACCAGTCCCAGCAGCGATTCACCCACTGCGATCTGCACCGTCGGCTCTCCAAATATGCTGTTCAGCTCACCGAAATCCACGTAACCGGGGAAATCCTTGAGTGCGTCTTCCTGGGCCATCGCGGGCAATGCCAGCATGGCCATCAGGCCTATCAATAAGAGCTTAAGTTTCATGATTTTTCCTCCTCATGGGGTTGTTCTGTAAATGGAAAATGCTTTGATATGTTGTCCGTGACACCGCTACGTAACTCAGTACCCAGCACGTTTTGCAAATAATCGCCGGTGCGGTAACCCACTTTGTCGATGTAGGTAAAAGCAAGCGCCAGATCCCGGCGAGCCTGCTCCACTTCCGCTGCTGACGGTTCTTTGGGCTGCATAAATACGATGAGGACTGCGAGCAGGGGTACACATGCCATGGCGGTGGCCATGACCCAGCGGCGCTGACGTAAAAACGGCTTTTGAGCACGAGGTATCTGCCGCAGCTTTTTCCTCAGACTGGATGGCGCACGCTCGATTCCCAGGCGCTCCATACTCCGCTGCAGTTCGTAGGCTTCAATGATCGCCCGCGCCAGTTCATGGTCTTCTCCGGCTGCCTGCTTGAGCGCTGCGGTGGATTCCTCATCCAACTCGCCATCCAGCAGAGCATTGACCTGAGATTCCCACTCGGCCAGATGTCCAATCGGATCTTTCGGGTCTTCATTTGTCATGGTCTTACCTCCGACAACTGCTCACGCAGCTGCTTTCTTGCCCGGTGCAGGTAGACTTTTACCTGCGACAGGCTCAGTTCCAGAACAGCGGCCACTTCCTGGTAGCTGTGCTGGTGAATGTCTGTGAGAATCACCAGTGAACGGTAGGGCTCCTTCAAACCGGCGACCGAACGCTTCAACAAGCGGCCAATCTCGTTCTGATGCGCTCCTTGCATGGGGCCCGGTGATTCATCTTTATCACGCCAGTCTTTCAATTCTTCCGTCGGGTGGCGCCGCCTCAAACGATCGAGGCAACCATTCCGTGTAACCCTCATCAGCCACGGCCTGACCTTTTCGGGATCAATCGAGTCTTGGTGACGCCAGAGCTTTACAAAAGCCTCCTGGCAGGCGTCCTCGGCTTCTGACGGATCCTTCAACAGGTAGCGCGCCAGGGTCCACGCCTGGTTCTGGTACTCATTCACCCATTGACGATAGCGTTTACTCATCTCACCAGACTATACGCAACAGAAGAAAAATAGTTACATTGTAGGAGGCCTACAACCTGTGGAATGTTGTAGGAGGCCGCCATGCGGGCGGCCCTTTATGCTCTGGTACCAGAAGAGAACCGAGCCCGGTTCTCTTCTGTTCGCCCGCATGGCAGCCTCCTACAAGGTAATATTCAGGTGTGGAAAATTACAGAGAAATTCTCCTGGATCTGAAGCAATCCCTGCTCAAGGCGCAGGAAACCGGCGACCAGGCGGAGCAAACCGTTGAACTGGACCAGACACGGATGGGCCGCTTGTCGCGCATGGATGCCATGCAGGCGCAGGCGATGTCGAAAGAGACGGGGCGGCGGCGGCGACAAAAATTGCTGCAGATCGACGCTGCCCTGCGGCGTATTGAAGAAGATGATTACGGTTATTGCCAGGGCTGCGGTGAAGATATCGCGCCGGCGCGCCTGGAGGTCGATCCCACTTCTTTGCTGTGCATCAGCTGCGCTTCGGCTAATGAATTGTTGTAGGAGGCCGCCATGCGGGCGACCTTTTTTGCTCTGGAACCAGAAGGGAACCGATCCCGGCTCCCTTCTGTTCGCCCGCATGGCGGCCTCCTACATACCCGCATTACCTGCTTCGGTAGGCTTCTAGCTCCGTCAGCAACCAATCCTGGCTGCGCAGGGACTCCTCACCCGGGCATTCCACCAGGTAGTACTTTCCACTCATCGTGCTTTTCGTCGCTGAGTACTCGATGAAGTCCTCGGTGCTGGAAATTTTGTCCCGAAAATGGCCGTACTTGCGCCGCACGTGGTTCGCTCCGTCAGCTCCGTCGTAGGATTTGCCGTTACGCACCATCCGGCAGTCACTTTCCTGCAGATAGTTGATCAGATACTCCACCTCGGCCTTCTG
>Ga0055584_100003446_pt1 | contig 15632 bp, 16 predicted proteins | sample OSDHelmetaG_FD_58716 | JGI IMG/M metagenome (GOLD analysis project Ga0055584, IMG submission 58716) | Pelagic marine sediment microbial communities from the LTER site Helgoland, North Sea, for post-phytoplankton bloom and carbon turnover... | ecosystem: Environmental > Aquatic > Marine >... | reverse complement strand
GGTGCCAGAGTGGTTGAATGGGGCGGTCTCGAAAACCGTTGTGCGAGCAATCGTACCGAGGGTTCGAATCCCTCCCTCTCCGCATGGAGCAGAAGCCCCCGCAGCCTATCGGCTGCGGGGGCTTCTTTGTTTTATCTAGGTCGCTTTGTCTAATTGATCGCCAACGGCGGACAACTCGTTGTCTAGAAACACCTCCCCAATTACCCATTCAAATCCTTCCATACCCGCTCTGCAGCGTTATGCCCGGCTGCACCTAGTACTGAGCCAGCTGGATGGCAGCCGGCACTACAAGAGTAGAGTCCTTCGATCGGTGTTGCGTAAGGCATCCGCTGATCCATTCCAAAGGTATTGTCGATGTGGTGGATATGACCATGCCGAATCCCAATATGGCTCTCAATTTTCTTCGGTGTTAGAGTGAACGTATCCACTACGCTGTCAGTGAAGCCTGGCGCGAATTGCTCGGCGATGCTGAAGAGGTGGGCAACGTAGCGATCTTCCTCTTTCTCCCACGTCGAGTTGCTTAGCTCGTACGGGACCCATTGGACGAAGAAGGCAGCGTTATGCCGTCCTTGTGAATCCATTAGTGACGGATCAGCTTGGGTATGTATGTACCATTCTATTGTAGGGAAATCGGCCAATACGCCCTGCTGAACTGCCTCGTAGCCGCGTCGAATATGATCAACGATATTGTCTCCCTGCGGTAGAAGATGAATCGTTCCATTATGCTGACCTCTGTTTTCAGGCAAGCATGTAAATGTTGGCAATCGATCGAGAGCGAGATTTACCTTCATCGTGGTACCCATTCGCTTCCAACCATCCATTTTTTGGTTGAAAGCAAGCGGAAGGGATTCCTTACCAACCATTTCTCTCATCTTAAACGGATCGCACCCAGTCATCACAACCTTAGCATTGAGCTCGCGCCCGTCACTAAGTTCGACGCCAGACGCAATTCCACTGCGAGTCGCGATTCGCTTAACTCCCGCACTGGTGACCACATTGACACCGGCCTCTTGCGCTAGCCTGAGTAGTTCACGGGCGATGGACCCCATTCCTCCGCGAACGATCATGAACGTACCGTCGGCACCTGGGAGACGGCACATATTGTGGACGAGGAAATTCATCCCGGTACCCGGCGTCCCGAAACTGCCTGACAGCCCCGAGAACCCATCGGTTACCGCATACATGGCCATTAGGAGTTCTGATTCAAAGCCGAATCTTGCCAGATACTCTTCAGTAGGGCGCGTTACCAGATCCATGAACACGTTTCGAAGTGCAGGACGGATGAATCGGTCGGCGGTCTCGTTTAGAGAAAGCGGTTCCATCAGCCAACTCGGAGCTAGATCATCCCTAATTTGTGAGATCTCTGTTGTCAATGCTTCATTGGCTCGCCAGTCCCTTTCCGAAAAAAACGTCAGAAACTGATCACGCAAGGTATTCTTGTCCGATCCAAACAACAGGTATCTTCCATCAGTTGTGGGTAGGAAATAGTGCGGATCTCTTCTTATAAGGTCGATATTTGCTCCTAGCTTTTGAATCAATTCCGGGGGCATTACACCGAGAAGATAACTGGCCGTCGATGTACCTAGGCCTGGTGCTTTGGCAAATGGGTATTCGGTTTTAGCCGCGCCACCAACTATTTCTTTTTCCTCCAGCACAGTAACATTGAGCCCCTGTCGCGCTAGCATGATTGCTGAGATTAGTCCATTGTGGCCAGCGCCAACTACGATTACATCGATATCATGCATTTCGGTCAATAGGTTAGTGGTAACGAGGTAGCCAAATCAAACAAAGGTCGGAGCGATTACGCCGCAATTTACGATGTGTGAGTCAAGATTTCTTCCAGCTGTCCAATCTGCTTAAGGTGCTAATAGTCTCCATGTGCTAAAGATATAGATGAGCTCTCAGGTATGCGGATTCCATTTCAATTATGCAGTCCGAGTGCTATTCTCGTTTCGGCAACATTGGGTCGCTCAATTTCCGCTGCTTCAGGAAGCACAAGGAGCAGCTAAGCCTAAAAACTGAGCAGCTATTTCCTGTCACGGTCATTTCAAATTTGCCGTCATCCCATCGTACGTTTTGTATGAAGGGGAGTAGCCCAAGTCACTTAGACATAAAGGATGAAAATGAAGAGCCTCAACTCCCTCCTCAAAGAAGCCTCCCTTGGCCTGTGTGTGATTGCCCTTTTAACGACTGGATGTGCCTCCCCTAGTGATACGCCAGCAGAATCGGCAAATCCCGATTACGCAATTGCTTCTCCCCAATTCTCCGACCTTGCATCCGAATTTTTAACCAGTTGGGCCGCACTTGATCTCGACGCTTGGATGTCAATGATGTCAGAAGATGTCCAGTTTTATTTCCCAGATGGCGACGGAGAAACAAGAACAAACCTGATTGGAAAGGCAGCAGTTGCAGAATGGTGGACTAACTGGAAAGAAACGTCCGGTATCCAGTCAATGACCTATCGTGACCATATTGATATTCCGCTCAATCCAAAGGTGACGAATCCTTATTCCGGGCTTCAAACGATACTTGTCCTATCATACTTCTCCAACGAATTAGTCTATACTGAGTCAACCGTCAATGTTCGCATGAACTGGGCTATGTATTTCGATTCAGACAATCAGATTAACCGTGTCTACACCTACTACGACCGGACAAATATCATCCAAGCAACGGGAGAGAATGTTCTTACAGATTAGACGTAGTTGACGCACCCACCTGCAAAGCTTGATATAGTCTGACGAATAATCGGTACATAGCCTCTGTGTCTGAAGTGTGTTTGGTGTTATGATAAGCCGACGCGTTAAAGCTTGGTATAGGCAAGTGATTGGGCAGATTCAGCGATCAGTGCAGTCCTGAGACGCATTATCTATTCGATGCATAGACTACTCATGATGAGTTTAGCGTCCTTACGGCGTGGCGTATTGTGCCTGGGCCTTACGGTGTTGGTAGGTACGGTTCTCACATCGTGCCGCACAACGCCGGAGGAGATCCCTGGTAGAGAAGGCGTCCCGTTACCTGAAGGCGTTGAGATGGCAACGCTAGATTTCTCGAGTGAGGTAATTGCAGAGGGATTCTCAATCCCTTGGAGTATCGCCGTCTTAGCAGGCGACGAATATCTCGTAACAGAACGGATGGGGGAGCTGGTCTACATCAAGGACGGTCATGCGATCGAACTTGATGGTCTTCCTGAAACAAGGACGATTAAATCGGACCGACATTATGGAGGGGTGATGGGTGTTAGTCTACACCCTTTATTCCGTGATAACAGGTTGGTATATCTTGCCTACGTAGACCATGATTTACACATGGTCGTAGCGCGTTTCACTTTTATAGACCAGAGCATTCGGGAGTTTGAGGTGATTTTTGAGTCGAACGCCTTCTCGCTGGGATCCAGAATCGAGTGGGAAGACGATTCACACTTTTTCGTGTCTCAAGGCGCAGCAGGCTTCCCACTTCCAGACCCGGGGCCACAAGACGTGATGTCGGACGCAGGTAAGGTTCACCGCTTGATGGAGGATGGATCGATACCTACGGACAATCCTGTGTTCGAAGGGCAGTCAGAACCCTCAAGTATTTGGAGCTATGGCCACAGGGATGTTCAAGGTCTCTTCTTAGACAGAGATAATGACGTATTGTATGCTACCGAGCACGGCCCGCTTGGTGGCGATGAGCTCAACGTCATCAAAAAGAGCGGTAATTACGGATGGCCCCGTTTCTCCCATGGATTGAACTATGACGGTTCTATTGTTGGGGATCTTTCTGAAGCTGAAGCAGACAGCCTTTCTATACTCCCACTGAAATCGTGGGGAACTACATTTAACATCGCGCCCTCAAGTCTTGAGCGGGTGTCAATTCCTTCAATAGGGACTAGGTTTGTCTGGGGTTCCTTGGTTCAGCAGCGCCTCATCGCCTATGAGCTAGAAACAGGGATGACTACCATAATTTTGGACGATGTAGGGCGCGTCCGGGATACCAAACAACTACCTGACGGAGATTTGCTGATCCTAGTAGATGCCCGTGAATCAGATGGGCCGAACTCAGGGCGTCTTGTAAAGCTAACCCTGGTAGAGAGTCAATAGGACACTACGTTAACGAGAGACGTTCGTAGAATTCCTATCACTACTCTAGTTCTAATCGTTCACACTGGTTGGATTGACTACTGTTAACGCAATTTTCGGTTAGTTTGTAAGCAGAATCCATCCAATACATTGCCTGCTGCCGGAGCCGTCCATTACGATGACTAGCGAACGATCTTTAACGCCATTCCAGAAAAAGCTATATCGAATCATTTTCGAAGCAGATACCCCTGCAGGAAAACAGTTTGATGTTTGGCTATTGGTGATGATTCTGGCCAGCGTGTTGACTGTCTTTTTGGAAAGCACCCCCTCAATTGCCCAAGAATATCGTCCTGTTTTCAAGGTGTTGGAATGGATATTCACGGTTTTCTTCACGATTGAGTACGTGCTCCGTATTTACTGCTCTTTGCGGCCAGTCACGTACGTTCGAAGCTTTTATGGGATTATTGATCTGTTATCGATTCTTCCCACGTACCTTAGTTTGTTCATACCCGGTTCGCAAGTAGGCGCTGTCATTCGCATCCTACGATTGCTCAGGGTGTTTAGGGTATTCAAGCTCCACAGCTTCCTCAACCAAGGAGACATTATCGGCACGGCATTGCTGCGTAGTCGGCGCAAAATTGCGGTTTTCCTCTACGTCGTCTTTTTGATGGTTATTGTGATTGGTTCTTTCATGTATTTGATTGAGAGCAATGGCCCCGCTGCCGACCAATTTGATAGCATTCCCAGGAGTATCTATTGGGCTATTGTTACGATTACAACAGTCGGATACGGCGATATTAGTCCAGCTACGACGCTAGGCCAATTCATAGCTGCTCTCGTAATGGTAGCTGGCTATGCCATAATTGCAGTTCCCACTGGTATCGTTTCGGCTGAACTCATGAATGTGAATCAGCAAAACAAAGCCAAGGTATGCCCTCATTGCCTGGAGGAGGGGCATGATCATGACGCTAGGCACTGTAAGATTTGTGGTGGCTTACTCGTACTTCCTGAAATACAGAGTACCCATGGTGATAAGTCGCCCGGGTAGGTGCATCTTCCGCATTATCAATACTTCAGGACTTGCGCACCTATATGAATATCAAAAAATGGTTGACTAGTGATTTCTCACTGTATAAGATTGGTTTCGTGCTAGCGATATTGGGCATCTTGCAATTCTTAGTGTTTGTGGCTTTAGACTTCTTCGGATTGATTGATGTTGGAAATGGACTGGGTCCAGGCCTTCTAATGATGCTTTCCTGGATGATTGGAGGCCTTTTAATTGAAGCGCGGCGAGAAGTAGGGGAGGAGTATTCAGTGGTTGGCGGCGCCATGAGGTCTTTCGAAATCACACACATCTGGGCAACGGAGAAGGACCTAGTGACCAGACGCGATTCCTCCGCATTACAGTTATGTGTATACAGGGAAAGCAGAGGAGTATTTGCGGAGTTTATCGTACACGGACCCGGTCTATTCGCTAGAAATCACTAGAGACTTTCTCTCATCCCAACCTCTGAGGTAACACGGATTGGCAACGTTAATTAGTGATACAAGACGCAATATGAATGTCCATATCTGGGATGTAGTGGACTGGCTGCAGTGGTCAGAATCGATTAGTTTTAGGCAGGTCGCGGTATGCGCGCCAACTACAAAGCGCCTCGTCGGAACTCAGTTAGGAATTTCAGGGAGCCGACAAGGACGCTTACAACACTTTTCGTCGTAGAGGATAAGGAGGACACATGCATGAAATAACGTGCCCGAACTGTGGGAAAGCATTCAAGATTGACGCTGCCGGGTATGCTGAAATTCAGAGGCAGGTTCGCGACGTAGAGTTCGAGCGACAGCTGAATGAACGGTTGGAGTTAGCAGAGGCGGATAAGCGTAGCGCCATGGAGCTATCCAAAATTCAGTATGAAAGCGTATTGCAGAAGGCGTCTGCAACCAAAGAAGCTGAGATTCAAAGCCTCAAGGCGAAACTAGAATCCATCGATGTGGCGAAGCGGTTAGCGATCACCGAAGCGGTTAATATTGTTGAGAAAGAGCGGGACGCGTTGAAGAATGGCCTTCAGCAAGCTGAACTCGAAAAGCAGCTCTCTGAAAAATCTCTCAAGGATAAATACGAGACGCAGATCAAGGATCGAGACGACGCGATAGAACGTCTTCGAGATATGAAGGCACGCTTGTCCACCAAAATGGTTGGCGAAACCCTTGAGCAGCATTGTGAGACTGAGTTTAATCGATTCCGATCGACGGCGTTTCCCAGGGCATATTTTGAAAAGGACAATGATGCCAGAAGTGGTAGTAAAGGAGACTACATTTTTCGCGATTCGGACGAGGCTGGGACAGAAATCGTTTCGATCATGTTTGAAATGAAGAACGAAAGCGATGCCACTGCAACCAAGAAAAAAAACGAGGACTTCCTAAAAGAACTCGACAAGGACAGGACCGAGAAGGGATGTGAATATGCTGTCTTGGTTTCTCTTCTTGAACCTGAAAGTGAGCTTTATAATGCGGGGATCGTGGACGTATTTCATCGATATCCAAAGATGTATATCGTTAGACCACAGTTTTTTCTCCCAATCATTACGCTGCTGAGAAATGCGGCGATGAAGTCGTTGGAATACAAGCGAGAACTTGCGCTCGTTAGAGCACAGAACATCGACGTCACAAATTTTGAAAATGACCTCGAATCATTCAAGAGTGCATTTGGGAAGAACTATGAGCTTGCCTCGAGAAAATTTCAGACCGCGATTGATGAAATAGATAAATCAATTAATCACCTACAGAAGACGAAGGACGCTTTGCTCGGAACGGATCGGAATCTCCGGCTGGCAAATAACAAGGCACAGGATGTAACAATTAGGAAGTTGACACGCCGAAATCCTACCATGGCAGCAAAATTTGATGACCTAGAAGATCAAACCCCATCAGTTGGTGAATGAGGCCTTTTCGATTCCTTACTTCCCTTTTCTATTCGAACTATCCAACCACTTACACTCACAGTACCAATGATGAACAAATTCTATTCTGTATTGATTACGATGTGCTTCATTGGAACGGGAGTACAAGCACAAAGTGATCAATCACACGTCAAAGGCTATACAGCATCTGTTTTTATCGGTGTAAATCACGTCGAGCCTTATTCCTTTACTAGTAAAATGTTGTATCCGGGCGAAAAAGGCAAAAGCCATTTTTAAAATGGCACTTTCCTTCAGGTTCAGCTTGGAAAAGAAATGGGCAAGATATGGGCGTTGGAGCTTGAGTTAGAGCGCCAATCGAATGATGAGGATTATTCAGAATTAGCGGGAAGAATCATCAAGAAGGACGGGTATTGGAGCGCAACATCCTCTCTACTTAGCTTGGAAGTCTATCCCTGGGAGGTTTATGGAATCAAGCCATTCTTCGGAATAGGTACGGGAGTGTCCTTCGCAAAGGTCAAGGAGTCAGTACCGAACACCGCCTACTATATAGATGATTCGAGTTCTGAAATCCTACTGCAATTGAGCCTAGGAATTGGAAAAAAAGTGAGCAGAAATACGTCACTCAAGGTCAAATATGAATACAATGATGATGGCCATGTGCATCTAGAAAACACAAATTCTGTGCAGCCAAGAGCATTTATAAACCACGTCTTTGCCGTTGGTGTGACCTACCATTTCTCGTCAAGCCGTTAATCAGTCGGTAGACAAGGGAGTTAGGAGCAGGCTCATAAATTCTACCTCCGCTCCTTCTGCTTGAACAGCAATTTGTCCCTCGCGTGCAGTAGAGCCAAAACCGTAATTTACAAGATCGCCGTTTACCCAGACTGTTATTTCGTCCTCGACTGCTTCGATCGTCATCGTATTCCATTCTCCCAGAGGGTTTTCGGACCCATCGGTAAGGTTTAGAATGCGTCTACGTTTGCCTTCGGTAATACCCCATTCTTCTTCAGGTCCTCTGCGTTCGACCATATCAGCTACTTCTATGTCCTCTACGATTACCCAAAAATCGCCTGCATTTTCGTGCATCATTTGAGCCTCAATCGATTTGGGAAACATCCCATATAATGCCCGCGGGGTGGAAGCGTGCACTAAAACGCCACAGTTTCCCGGCTCACCCACAAAGCGATAGGTAACCTCAAGGCGGTAGTTTGAATAGACAGCGTCCGTTATGAGATGACCTTCGGGTGTGCCTAGACTGACTAATTTGCCGTCACGTACAATGAACGGATTCCGAGCAGTAGTCACCGAGTCCATTTCAGGGACATCGACATGCCATCCGGTTAAATCCGTCCCATTAAACAGGTCAATCGAGGTTGATTCCTGTTGGCACCCAAGGAGGAGAAAGCCAAGCATTACAGATAGGAGGGATGCCTTCATGATTATTGGGAAGATGATTCTATATACTGTGTGCGAGCCAGGTATTCTGACCGAAGATTGGGTGTCAGGATTAGACGTCTAGGTCGATAGCGAAAGTACACCCTCGAGGAGGACCCATGCTAGCCCAAGCGCCAATAGGCAACTTTTCTAGGCCCTGAGTCGTCTTCCTGTCACAGGTGTGCATAATTGCCACGATATCGTGAGATTACCGTGCCTATCAACTACCTCATAAGAGATTGTCCAAGTATACAATTACTGCTTTAGCGGTCGTCATTTTCAGTTTGAGCCTCTTGTCACAAAGCTCGAACGCACAATCATCCCAAACCTCCGAGTATCTATGGACCGTAGGAGTACAAGACAGTCTTTATTCTACGGTTTTACAGGAAAACCGAACATTTTGGGTCCACCTACCTGGTGGGATGGACTTAAATGAAGGCCAACGTTATCCAGTAATCTATCTACTGGATGGGGGAGCCCTTATGGGTGGTCTTGCAGCCGTCCAAGAGTTCTACAATCACTTCAGGTTGCCTGAAATGATCGTAGTAGGAATCTCGAATGCGAGCAGTAGAACGCTCAATTTGACGCCATCTGAGATTGAATCACGTCATGGAGCCCTGGTGGAAGAATCTGGTGGGGCAGAGCAATTCACTTCCTTTTTGGCCGATGAGCTCATTCCGATGATCGACTCGAAGTATCCAACTACGAGTCATCGAGTGCTAATAGGACATTCGTACGGTGGGCTTTTCACCATTAATACGCTAGTTCACCATTCAGAGTTGTTTTCAAACTATGTGGCGCTAGATCCCAGTTTGGATTGGGATGATCAGCGATGGCTAGGCAGTGCACTTGACGCTATAGTGTCTTCAGATATGAAGGGAAAAGGGCTGTTTGTTGCCGTTGCAAATGAAATTATTCGATTCTCAAATCTATTGACGGTAGATACCGTCTCCGCAGACACCAGTGAGTTTAGCCAGGGCATCAGATCCTCGTTGTCCTTTATAGATGCCCTTGAGTCAAGCCCTCCACAGGGCCTACGCTTTAACTGGGATTTTTACCCTCAGGACATCCATGGCTCAATTCCTTTGGTAGGGATGCGAGACGCTTTGGTCTATCTATACGATTTTTGGGAGTTGAAGAATCCGTCACTTTACAACAACCCTGACATTCCCACAGACACACTGATTGCCCTGATCCGAGCTCAATCCCAAGCAAGGACAGAAAACATGGGTTATTCTTTGCCCATGGAAGAGGAGCTATTAGAAATGCTCGCATTCATGTCGTTGGATTCAGGACAGCCAGAAAAAGCTCGTGCGGTACTTTCACTAGCGGCTGAATACTATCCAGAAAGTGGATCCCTGCAAGGTTCGTTGGTTGACGTCTGTCTAACGGTCGAAGATTTCTTGTGTGCGGAAACGCACGCTCGTATGGCAGACGGAATTGAGGGAGGAAGTGTGCATATGGACAGAGTGTTGAACGCACGCGGATCACAATAGGTTAAAGGAAGACGCAAGTGTGTTAGGAAGGATAGATTCTGTTGTGGAAGTCATCATTCGAGAGCATATACGCTGTCAGGGAGAGCTAGGTGCTATCTCAGCTTTGTCTAATCAGCAGTAAGTAAGTACGATATCGTACAAGGTGCCAAAAACGGGAGAGTGCATTGGAAAGGATCGTTGTTTTCGGCAATTCTGGTTCAGGAAAGTCGACTATTTCTAAGAGGCTATCTGATAGCCAAGGCTTGCCACACATGGACTTAGACAGTATTGCTTGGGAGATGGGATCGAACCCACCAAAAGGACGAGCCTCCACTCTGAGCCAACTGGAGATTGATAAATTCGTAGAGGGCAATGAAAACTGGATTATTGAAGGTTGCTATTCCGATTTGCTTAGGCATGCCATGGTCTCGGCCACGAAAGTCATATTTCTCAATCCAGGCATCAACGTTTGTATCGAAAATGCGCGGTCACGTCCGTGGGAATCTCATAAATACGATTCGCCGGAAGCGCAAAATGCGAATCTAGACATGCTCATTTCTTGGATTCGTCAGTATGATCAACGAGAGGACGAGTTTTCATTAGTCACCCATCGAAACTTGTTTGACTCATTCTCAGGAGATAAGTGTGAGTACGACTAAAATTTATGGGAAGACTAATCTAGATTTACAACTAGGCTGTCGGACGACAGAAAATCGTCTTATCCGTACCGATTTAGACTATGATCCATATTCTCCTTCATTTTGTAGTACCGCTGGCTGTAGCCTTTGTCTTCTACCGAAGCCGTTGGAGATACGGGTTCTGGGTCATGATCGCGACTATGATGGTAGATGTAGACCATCTCTGGGCCAATCCAATCTATGATGCGACTCGCTGTTCAATTGGATTCCATCCTTTTCATACGATGCCTGCAATTGTGCTCTATGCTGCCCTATTTGTATTTCCACTGGTCTTGAGGCGTTCTGCGGCTGATCAAAGCCTGCATTCCGCAGCATTCGTGATACACCTGGTTGGACTTGGGCTCTTGATCCACATGGCACTAGACTGGATCGACTGTTTGGTGTAAAAGACTTCATCTTGCAGTTTGACCTCCTGCTATCACTCCCTTCAGTGTTTTATAGACGCGAGAGCTGACCACAATGAAGACAATACTTAATAATTCTCAAGGTCTATTTATTGTCTCTGCGTGGTCTGCATACTAGAGCCCTATACTTTTAGGCTGTTCTGCAGCGATGCTGCACTGTTTAACCGACCCTTGTTTTTATGTCTGAGCCTACGTCTACGATTGCTACGTTTCGGGATCTGAATCTTCCTGCCCCTCTAATGGCCGCGATTGACGAGATCGGGTACGAAACCCCTTCCGCCATTCAAATGCAGGCAATTCCTCTTCTGATGGAAGGGAAGGATCTCATTGGGCGAGCTCCCACCGGGACGGGCAAGACAGCTGCTTTCGCGCTACCCTTGCTTGCCCAGATCGACTTAGCCTCGAAAGATGTGCAGCTTATGGTATTAACGCCAACACGAGAGTTGGCAATCCAGGTAGCTGAGGCTCTGCAGCGATATGCTTCCCACCTAAAAGGATTCCATGTCCTGCCTATTTATGGTGGGCAAGACTATACGGGACAGATTCGCGGTCTAAAGCGAGGCGTTCACGCTGTAGTAGGGACCCCAGGTCGCGTGATGGACCATATGAAAAAGGGTCGTTTGAAGCTCGGGAATATCAAAGCTGTGGTTCTTGATGAAGCGGATGAAATGCTCCGCATGGGATTTATTGATGATGTAGAATGGATTCTGGAGCAGACCAATCAAAAGCGTCAGACTGCGTTGTTCTCGGCAACCATGCCGACCCAGATTAAGCGCATTGCCCAGAAGTATTTAACCAACCCGTCGGAAATTGCCATCAAGGCAAAAACTGCAACGGCAGCTACCATTCGTCAGCGGTATTGGAAGGTTAGTGGCTTGCACAAGCTTGACGCGCTTACGCGTATCCTGGAAGTGGAAGAGTTCGATGCCATGCTGATCTTTGTTCGCACGCGGATTGAAACAGTTCGGTTGGCAGAAAAGCTAGAAGCGCGCGGTCATGCTGCATCGGCTCTTAATGGAGATATGCCGCAGCAGCAGCGTGAAAACATGGTCAATCGTCTCAAAAGAGGCCAATTGGACATTCTGATTGCGACAGACGTTGCCGCACGAGGGTTGGATGTTGATCGTATCAGCCACGTTCTTAACTACGATATCCCAAGCGAAACCGAATCCTACATTCACCGCATCGGTCGGACAGGGCGTGCAGGACGTAAGGGAGAAGCGATTCTATTTGTTTCCCCCCGAGAACGCAGGATGTTCCATGCCATTGAGAGAGCTACCCGACAGCAAATCGAGCCGTTGGTTCTGCCCTCCATTGAGATGGTTCACAGCAAGCGCGTTTCGGATTTCAAGCAGGCAATTAGTGATACGCTAGCAGCCGAGAATTTGGAATTTATGCAGGGTTTGATCGAGCGGTATCAGCAGGAGCATAATATACCGGCAATCGAAATTGCGGCTGCTTTGGCCAAAATGGCTGTCGGGGATAAAGAGGCTTTGTTGGGACCAGCTCACAATGCGCCCAGTGAAGCCGCCGTCAGAAAGAAGGGTTTGGCTAGGGCCATTGAACATGAACGTTCCGGCGTCAGTCCCAAAAGGGGGGAGTCATCATCACAAAGGCGGAATTCTCCTCTGCAGAAGGGCGAGGCAAAGCACATGAGGAGCGAGACGGCGTCCAAGCGTAGAGGGCGGTTTACTGAGGGTGGTGAGTCACCACCAATGAGAAGCGAATCCCCACCAACGCGCGACGATTCAACACCTGCGAAAGGCGAAACATCTCCCAAGCGGTCTAAGAAAGGTGCTGGTAAAAGTTCTGGTAAGAGCACCAAGAAGGGGGGGAAAGGAGTGTGGCAAAACACACCTAAGAAGAATTCCAGGAAAAGCAGGCGCCGTAGTGGCTAAGAGTCTGGTTTAGGGTAGCAATGGTTGCTTTCTAGTTAGTAGGGACTCGCAGGTACGTTATCGTTTCCATGCCTCGGGTAGAATAGTATACCTCTACGTACTCTCCGTTTGCAGCTACGTGGTCTTCCTCGACAAACAAAGTCAGCATGACACGTTGGCCGTCTATGCCTAGTATGGAAACAGTACTTGGTAGATCTCCCGACGGAAACTCAGCATTCTCCAACGTTCCCTCTACATAACGCCAGGTTTCATCAAATTCAGGCGCGTATTCTCCGTAGATAGACTCGCAATCTACCAGCATATCCTCAACCCCATTTTGGAGTTCGCTGATGTAATAAAAGGTCGCGTATTTACCTTCTAAAGAATCCAAGACGTCTCGATTCATGTTGACCGCCTCAATATTGAGGTTGAATGACGCCGTCATTTGCCGCTCAGGAAACTCGACTGTCACTACAAACATCGGGTAAGGACCATCTTCAACGGCGACGACTAATCCGTATTCATTAATTTCGTCATCCATTAGCTCCCGGTCTGGGCCGCCAGACATGCCATCACTCGGAAGTGGCGCGGCCTGTGAGACCGAAGAATCTTCAACTAGGGTGCTAGGTCTGGGGCTTTCGGCAACCAATGTATCGGAAGACTGACCTGAAGCACCTTGGGAAGATTCTGCATCTGAATTACGTTCCGTTTTACAACCCAAAATCAGGGAAACCGACAGAGCAAAGCCACAAATGAGGAATTTTTGACACATGATAAAGCGACCGACGTAGGGAATGATCAGACTAGACGAGAAAATATAGTACGGGGCGATATGCTACGCGCAGCAAATTAGACGCAGGCAGATTAGAGAGGTCCGTTTTTAAAGGGGCATTCTGCGCCATTAAAGCAACAAAATGCTTACTCGGGTCGGTCAGGGATAAATCAAGTGGGCAACCAATCAACTGGTCACACGATGGATCTGATCCAAGACGCACATTCTATTTATGGGCCATATAGCGTTGATGGGTATGTTACCCACTATAACATATCGAGAACTCTTCAGTCCTTAGTGATGACCTAGAATTATTGATTTTTACTTTGAATTGCTGGATCGTAACCTGCGCAGTGACATGTTTGCCCACGCTACATTAACTTTTAATTAGAAAAGACGAGCTGTGCTGATCTCAAAAAATATGAATGCTAAGATTGTCTTCTCTATGAAGGAATATTTAATAAGACCATTTCGTTTGACATATCGATGGGGTCTTCCTTACCTGCGCAGCCGCAGAGAATTACCTCATATATTGAATGCCTATGGCTTAGTTGGTGAAGCAGCTGAAATTGGAGTTTAGCGCGGCAATTATTCCGTGGAGCTACTTAAGCGCTGGAAAGGTTTGAGACTCTATTCGATTGATCCGTGGATGGAAATGGGAGAAGAGTACGTGGATATATCAAACGTCTCTCAGGGCGAGCAGGAGTAGTTATATGAGGAAACCGATGATAATCTTCGCCTGTTTGGCAAACGTTCAGAGATAATTAGACAAACGTCGCAACAGGCTGTTGTTCATTTTGAAGACGAACAACTGGATTTCGTCTATATCGATGCGCAACATCACTATGAGGCAGTAAAAGAGGATATTTCTCTGTGGTGGCCCAAAGTAAAAAAGGGTGGGTTGTTGGCAGGCCATGACTACCTCGATGGAGTCCCCGGTACGGGTAAATATGGAGTCAAGACAGCTGTTGATGAGTTTGTTCGCAGAGAGGGGCTAGACCTCTTGGTAACTGAAGAAAAACCATATCGGAGTTGGCTCATATTTAAACCATGAAATCGCTTTGCCTTTTTTCAAAAGAGTGGAATTGTGACGACCAGGAATCGTTTGGGAACAATGATTCATGCAAATTCACACAATCAATTTACCCTAACGGCCTTTTCCTTTTGACCCGCTTCTCCCTGAGCCTCTAGCACCATTTTGCAACCTCACCCGGTGCAAAAGCGGCAAAGGTACTTCAAATAATTGCTGGTCCGTTACGCCAGCATCTCCCACATTCAGGAATGTATCGCCATCAGCCAGTCCAAATGGGACGGCGTTACCGGAAGGGCCAGAAGCCAAAATGGTCATTCCGCCTCCTAGGTAGACTCTCAACCAAGAAGCCGGGTCAGTGCCTGCTCGTTCCTCCGAAATGACGCCCTCCTTCGACAAAGAGGACGACCAATCCACATCTTTAGCGCCGGCGATCTGGCGTTCGAAATGTTCAGCAAACGAGGTTATGGATACGGATTCAAGTGCAACTTGAAACTGATTTTCTGTGACTCAAAGGTCTTTCGTCGGGTGCTCTTCGTAAAGGTAGCGGAATACATCATCCAGCGACTTTTCACCGCCAATCCTAGTGGTACATGAACAGATACCGTTCGAATAGAACAACACCCAGGATGTCGATCTATGAGTCAACAATCGCTAGGTGGTCATCAACTAGGCGGTCACGGTCAAATGCCGAGTCTGCGTGCACTGCGATGTCAAACGTTGTGCCGTGTGATTCGAAGCTGCGGACTTGAATCCCTGTGGGTCGTGGTGTGTATCTTGAGATAAATCATTTAGACCAACTTAGCCACCAGCTAAGCGAAGGTAGATTATGAAATATGTCGGTAAATCAATGGGTAAGAAGCTCCTTCCTATCGGAATCATATTCTTACTCGCCGGCTTCGTTACACAAGGCTTTACGTTCAGCTTTGAAAGTGGGATGTTTAATTTGGGCCTGATTTTTAC
>Ga0055584_100003445_pt1 | contig 15633 bp, 16 predicted proteins | sample OSDHelmetaG_FD_58716 | JGI IMG/M metagenome (GOLD analysis project Ga0055584, IMG submission 58716) | Pelagic marine sediment microbial communities from the LTER site Helgoland, North Sea, for post-phytoplankton bloom and carbon turnover... | ecosystem: Environmental > Aquatic > Marine >... | reverse complement strand
GCTTTTGTTGCCGGAAGCGTGGACGCTGGTTTCTTCGAAATACATCGACCAGCCAAAAGCGGAGCCAGACCACCTTTGACAGTCGGCACAGTGGCAAACGACATTGATTGTTGGATCACCATCAATCTCTAGTCTTAATTTCCCACAGCAACATTGGGCCTTAGACATGATAATCCTTCCCTCGAATTCTGCCGAACTTCCTAGCCCAGCCACTCTAGCTTGTTTGTGACCGGGTTAAAGGGCTTTGTTGCGCAAAATCTTGATCGGGATTGAAATGGATAGTTTGTGTTTTGGACAGTTAGTTTCTTACTTCCCACCTTTTCCATCACCAGCTGCCGGTTGATAGAGCAAGCTGATGCCTTCATTAACGGCTGCTAGTGTCAAGATATTGATCTGATCTTGGGTTCTGATCGTGTTTTCAGAGGCTATCCCAATGGCGTGGCCTGCGACTTGTCCCAAGATTACATCTGGTGGAGGGGTTTGATTGGGAGAAGCTTTCGCGGCTTCAGCCAGTTTGCTAGAGGTTGTTTCGACGAGCTGTTCTGCCTCACTGGCGTCACCATTGTTTGCAAGTTGATCGACTTTTGCTGCAGCGGCTTGAGCTCCGGATTTAGAGTTTCCAGCGGCCTCAATCAGTTTAACGATTTCAGCGACCAGTTCTATTGAGCCGAGCATGTGCTGGTGCGTTACCTGGTTCATCAAGTCTAAGCTGGCAGCAACCTCCTCAGAAATTTCAACAAAGGGCTGGCGGTCTTGGTCGATAGGTGCGGGTGTTGACATGCTGATCCTCCTCTTCATGTCAGTTTGATTGGAGCTTCCCTCGGGGTTGGACAACCGCAGAAGAACCTTCAATGATCAAAGAAGTGTAAGGCAAAACTGAAACAATAAACCTACCCAATTTGATAGGTTCGTTCATTAGGCGCTATTTTTCTCGACATACATGACATGAGCAGATTAACTGAACCACAAATTCGAACCGCCTTGGAAAGCATTATGAAGAACCTGTTTGTTACACCGCAAATCCCGTTTATGGGGTCCGAAAACGCGCTGCCCTTAGAGCAGGCGGACGCAGTTCTATTCGGTGCGCTACATGGGACGCCTTATCTCAACATCGCGAACGAACCTTTCGCTTCCGCTCCGGATGCCATGCGGGTTTCGTTAGAAGACGATGCTCGGTGGCTGGATCATTGGGATTACGATTTGGATGGTCCGTTGATGGGCGACAAAGGTTTCAAGCTCGCGGATGCTGGCAACCTCAAAACGACCTGGGAAGATGGGCCTGGTAATCGGGCAAAAATCAAAGAGGCGACTTCTTTGATCTTGTCCTCTGATGCCGTGCCAATCATGATTGGTGGGGATGACTCAGTCCCCATTCCTTTCATTGAGGCGCTGGCTCCGAAAGGGCCTCTGACTCTTATCCAGGTCGATGCTCATATCGACTGGCGTGATGAGCGCAGAGGAGAACCGCTGGGTTATTCCAGCACCATGCGTCGCGCCTCGGAAATGGATCATGTAGAACGGATCATTCAGGTCGGCATGCGAGGGCTGGGATCTGCGCGACGTGAGGAAGTGGAAATCGCACGGGCTTGGGGGGCAGAGATTATCACCGCGCGAAAGCTTCACGCAGACGGTCTGGGGGCAGTTATGCAGCATGTCCCCGCCGGTGCTAATTGTATGATCACTTTCGACTGCGATGCACTAGACGCCGGGATCATGCCAGCGGTTATGGCACCGACACCCGGTGGCTTGAGCTATTACCAAGCCATTGATTTGGTTGCGGCCGTTGTCCAGAAAGCCAATCTTGTAGGGTTTGATATGATTGAGTTTGTCCCTGAGCGCGATACAAATGGAACGGCAACACTGACTGCTGCTCGGATTGTGGCCAATGTCATCGGTTGTTTGGCAAGAGGTTAGTGAGCGATAAACGACTGCAGAAAATCGGACTGATACTCCTTCATCCTTTGCCTTTTGATGGTTCCATTTGGTCCGGCTTCATGGATCTTTTGCCGGGTGCGACCTATGCACCTACGCTCTATCAATGTGGTGATCAATTGACGGACTGGGCCAAAGAAGCCCTTCGTTGTGTATCAGAAGAACGGTTGATTGTTGTCGGTTCCTCGATTGGTGGTTCATGTGCATTAGAAATAGCAAACTTAGCTCCTGACAGAGTGATCGGACTTGGTCTCATTGGCTCGAAAGCAAGTTGCACTCCAAACCATGAATTCAGGAAATCAGCAGTTCGAGTGCTGCTGGAACAAGGGTTTGATACAGCCTGGACACGTTACTGGCGACCTTTGTTTGATGATATGACCAGCGACGAGATCATCAAAAATGCCCATAAAATTGCGTCAAACATCGCCGTAAGCGATCAGGTCAACGGCGTTAATGCATTTCATACACGTGTGGATAGACAGGCAGTTGCGATGAGTTGGGCAAAACCTGCAGTTCTCATTTCTGGATCTTCAGATACCCACCCTGGCTCTGCTTATTTATCTGACTTGTCGTCAAAAATGGCAAATAGTAGGTTTTGTTCAATAGCAGGGGCTGGTCATTACGCTATTCTGGAAAAGCCGGTGGAAACCAAGCTGGTTCTGGATCAGTTCATTGAGGAAGTTTTAGCAACCTTATAAAATATTCACGCAAACCTCTGATGCTTTTGCAGTTGTTGTTTTCTTGGTGCTCCAAGGAAACGACAACTGCTTACACTTCAATCAAGGTATGCTGTGGTTCTTTAAGGGCGTCTAACCGAGCTTATTCAGGTCCGAAGCCGGGGCTTTTGCGTCTTAGTGTAATCTTCCTAGTTCTATGATCTGGGTTATGCAGTTCAATGCAGTTTCCAGGGCCATCAGTGAACATCCATGGATGGCCTGCATAGGTGTCTTGAGTGCGGGTTTCCCAAGGTTCTAGGTCAAAGTAATGAACAGGTTGGCCCTGATAGTTAATCCAGAACACGGCCCTGTGTTCACCAGATTTGTTCCTGATTTTGATACGAATTGGTTGGTTTGAATTCACCGAATTCAGTTTGCCGTCCCATTCACAGCCCCATTCGCCGCTGGTGTTGGGATTTGTGTTGCCACCGTTGCCTGATGCGTTGTGGCGACGGTCAATGTCGCAGGTTTGGTGCAGTCCATCAATGGGATGGTCGTAGGCACACATGATGCCGCCCCACTGGTAACCTTTACGACCACCACGGAAAGAAATGCGATACCAAGGATAGCCGTTCATGTATTCGTTGGTTCGCTTCAAAACCTTAATAGGGTCGCCGTTACGAAGACTAGCCACTTTCTTGTAATGCATGCCAGGACCGGAACGCACCTTGCCGCCCCAGGAGCCTGCTTCAAAACTCTGCGCTTGTGCAGCGGCTGTGATTGCAAAGAAGGCCACTATCAATGTGATGTACCGCATGGTGTCTATCCTTTCTTCTGCCCGTCTTCGTTGTTGCGCTGCCGAGCTCTTGAGAGTTTTGTGTTTGAACTAAACCTAACAAGAACCTCAGAATTGAAAGTGACTTAAGTCACAGAAGAACACGATTTTTTGCTCCTTAAGCCGCAATCATGTAGAATTTCCGCAGGGTTTCTTTGATATGCCATGTCACCTTGGCGCCTTTAGCTATGTAGAAGCTGTCACCGGCGGTGTAGGTTTCAGCGCTACCATCGCCGTTCGTGACTGTTAACACTCCGGAAATGATGGTCATCATTTCATGAACTGGATAAGCCTCGATTTCTTCTAAGCAGGGCGCACATTCCCAAACACCCGTTAGGATCGATTCATCTTCAGTTTGGAAGAACGTGTGATTGGTTTCGGTCTTGTTATCGCTCGTGAAGCATTCGGCGGCTGTCATGTCAGAAGGCCCCATGCCTTCAGTCGGGTGGCCGTTTGGGAGCAGGCGGAAAGATGTTGGTGTCATGGTTTGTACTCCTGAGTTTTGTTTCAACTACATGTCTGGTGTTTTATCATCGCTTGTGACCCATTAAGAATCTGCTGAAGATCGATTGTTGTTTCTCCCCGAAGAAAATACCCGCTTGCGCGCTAACACAAACGGGTATGATCATGCGTTTTGAATTTGGCATCGCCTCAATGCATCATGGATGGCAGCCACAGTGCAATGCCGGGCACCAAAGCAATAAGGATAATGCGGAAGATATCAGCGACCCAGAACGGCGTGACGCCTTTGAAGATCGTACCAACAGAAACGTCTTTCAGCACCCCCTTAAGAACGAAGACATTCATGCCAATCGGCGGAGTGATCAAACTGATTTCTGTTGCGACAACAACCAAAATACCGAACCAAACGAGATCAAATCCCAGGCCAGCCACCAGTGGTGCAAAAATTGGCACTGTCAGCAAGATCATGGAGAGTGATTCAAACACACAGCCAAGAAGCAGATAGATGATGATGATCATGATGATGACACCAAGGCTGCCGATTTCCAGGCTTTGAGCAATGTCGAGCAATGCATCAGGCAGACCAGCACGGTTCACAAAGTTAGAGAAGATCATCGCACCAAAAACAACGAGGAACAATTTGGCGGTTGTCAGTGTTGTTTCGCGGCAAACTTCCAACATGACTTTCCAGGTGAGGGCACCTCGGAAGTAGGCGATTGCAATAGCACCGGCGGCTCCCATGCCGGCGGCCTCAGTCGGCGTGAAAGCACCGACGTAGATGCCGCCGATGACGAAGATGAAGAGGCCCAATGTCGTCCAAACATCTCTGAGCGCAATAAGGCGTTCACCCCAGTTTGATCTGTCGCCAGCAGGGCCTGCTTCAGGATTACGTGTTACGACAAACAGGACAGCCGCCAGATAGAAAAGCACACCGATAATACCGGGCAGCACGCCTGCTATGAACAGTTTGCCGACCGAGGCATTGGTGATCAGGCCGTAGATGACCAGAATAACACTGGGTGGAATAAGGATACCAAGCGTACCGCCAGCGGCAATTGAAGCCGTGGCAAGTGAATCGTGGTATTTGTAGCGTCGCATCTCCGGCATAGAGACCTTCGACATGGTGGCTGCTGTGGCTAAGGATGAGCCGCAAATGGCCGAGAACATACCGCAAGCAACGATCGTTGACATCGCGAGGCCGCCACGTCGATGGCCAAGGAAGGTGTAGGCGGCGCGATAGAGCTCTTTCGCCATACCGCCGCGATCGACCATTAGGCCCATCAGAATAAAGAGAGGAACGACGGAAAGGCCGTAGGACTGGCCGGAGTCAATCACCAGACGCGCGGCATTCGACATCCCAGCCCGGTAGTTTGAAAGTTCCGAGAAACCAACAACACCAATGAGACCCAGCGCAACACCTAGAGGCATGCGCATAAAAGCCAAAACAAGAATGGCAGCAAAGCCAATAAGTGCAAAGGTCATACGTTTTCCTCGTGATGTTCTTCTGGCACCCTACCTGGCGTGACAAGGATGGTAAGCAGCCTTAGGAAAGCCATAGCCGCCGCAGAAAAAAGAGAGATTGTGATAAACCCAACCACTGGCCATCTAGGGATGCCGAGGTATTCGGTTTCGTCATTATCTTCTAACGCGCGGACGGCATAATCAAAGACCCGGTCCCCAACCCGGTAGGCGACATAGATTGTGACCAACAGGATGACAACTGAAGTAATCCAAGCCAGCCAGCCTTGTCGAAAAATTGACAGTAGGTCGACAATGATGTGATCGTTGCGCAGGAACATCAGAGGGAATGAGAAGAAGATAATGCCTGCCATACAAATGCGGACCAATTCCACAGCACCCACAACCGGGCTGGAGAAAAAGTAGCGACCAATAACATCGGCCACGGTGAGTGCGACGAGCATCAGTAGAATAAATGCAGCTACGTTAGCGAAGAAAAGGCTGACAGAGTCTGCCAGCCTTTCCGTTTTCTTTAAGATTTCACGCATGTGCGATCTATATCTTTCAGATTACTTGATTTGTGATTTCAGGAACTCGAGAGCCGCTGCACCATCGACACCTTTGCCAGTGACTTCTGCGACAACGTCCGCTTCGATATGTGCTGTCTTTTCTTTAAAGTAAGCACGCTGATCGGCATCCATCTCAACGATGTTCAAACCGTTGTCGGCTACCGCTCTTTCACGACCGAAATCGTCAGCCTCGTCCCAGATCTTGCCGATCCAGCGTGACATTTCAACACCACGCATGTCGTCAATGCACTTACGGTTTGCATCTGAAAGAGCATCATAGCTGTCACCGTTCATGATGATACCGAAGGAGGTAGTGTACATGCCGTCTGGATTGACATAGCTGTACTTGACCAATTCAGCGGTCTTGAATGCAAACATGGTTTCGATTGGGAAGAATACACCGTCAGCAACACCAGAAGCAATTGTTTCATAAACAGCCGGAGCAGGAACGTTTACACCAGCAACACCAAGAGCCGTGCCGACTGCGTTTGCAACACCGCCACCGACACGCAGCTTCATGCCATCAATAGAGCGATAGCCGTCTTCCAGTTTTTCCTTGGTGTTCAAGAGGCCGGGGCCGTGTACGAAGTTAGCGAGAACTTCTACGCCTTTGGCTTCACCAGCCGCAGCCAGGTATTTCTCGTGTGTCGCCATGAAAGCAGCAGAAATTGCTTCTGCATTGCCCTGGATACCAGGAAGTTCAGCAAGCTTTGTTGTTACAAACTTACCAGGTGTATAGCCATGAACAATCCAAGTGAGATCAGCAACACCGTCGCGAACGGTATCATACTGTGCTGGTGGCGGCGCAAGACCGTACTCGATTTTGAGGCTCAAATCGCCACCAGAGCACTCCTGCAATATTTCATTCATGCGTGGGAATGTTTTTGAATTCATGCTGTGTCGTGGGCTTGCCCAAGATGACACTGTGAGCACTGTTTCCGCATAAGCGGCGGTTGCTGTACAGGCCAGTACAACGGCACTAATGCCAGTTAAGAGTTTTTTCATTTAGTCCTCCCTTAGAGACAAATTGATTTGCACGCCTTATTCCTGACGCGGTGGCAAGAAACCTCGAATATTTAGGGTCAGAAGTCAAATCCAAATTCAATTCTCGTCACTAGTTCTTGTATATTGATTACGCTGATAGGACTTTCCTAACATTCATTGCGTCGGCTTTGCTTTTCTTACATGCAATCTTGGCTCCTTTTTTATAAAAGATAAAGGTGACCTAAAATTGGGGATGCGAAGGCGGCGATCATGACAACCACTCGAACACAGGTATGCATCATTGGTTCCGGCCCGTCGGGCTTGTTGCTCGGACAACTGCTGCAAACGGTGGGTATCGACAACGTTATCGTGGACCGGGTTGACGAGGCCTACATCCTAGGGCGGGTCAGGGCAGGAGTCCTCGAAACAGGCACTTGCAGCCTCCTTGAGCAGGTGGGTGCCGCCGACAAGATGCGTGCAGCAGGGCTTGTTCACACGGGTTTTGGTTTTGCCTTCGGCGGCGCAACTCACCATGTTGACCTGAAATCACTGACCGGTGGAAAATCGGTGATGGTCTATGGTCAAACAGAGCTTACGAGGGATCTCTTTGACAAACGACGGGCGACCAATTCACAACGTATCGGAAGTAACGTTGGGTAGTTTCGACGGAACGAAACCTTTTGTTACTTACAAAAAAGACGGAACGACACATCGCATTGATTGTGATTTCATCGCTGGTTGCGATGGATTTCATGGTGTCTCGCGCAAAGCAATGCCCGAAAAATCTATCCAAACTTTTGAACGTGTCTATCCGTTTGGATGGTTGGGGATTTTGGCAGATGTGCCGCCCGTTCAAGAAGAGCTGATTTATGCCAACCACGAACGTGGTTTTGCCCTCTGTTCCATGCGCTCAGAGACCAGGAGCCGTTACTACATTCAATGTAGCGCCGACGATAAAGTGGAGAACTGGTCGGACCAGGCGTTTTGGGATGAGTTGCGCCGTAGACTTCCGCCTCAATTGGCTGAGGCATTGACTACTGGTCCTTCCTTTGAGAAGTCGATTGCGCCGTTGCGATCCTTTGTCTCAGAACCTATGAGATTTGGCTCACTTTTCACCGTAGGTGACGCCACCCACATCGTGCCACCAACAGGGGCAAAAGGACTGAATTTGGCTGCCAGTGATGTGCATTATCTTTTTGAAGGCTTCAAAGAGCACTACTTAGAACGTTCTAGCGCTGCGCTCGATGCTTATTCGTCCAGAGCCTTGCAAAGGGTTTGGAAGGCTGTTCGATTCTCTTGGTGGATGACCAACTTACTTCACCGTTTTCCCTCGGCGACAGGTTTCGATCAAAAGATTCAATTGGCAGATCTAAACTACCTTGCCCAGTCTGATGTAGCCAAGGCCTCTCTGGCTGAAAATTACGTTGGATTACCCTATTAGAAGCCGTTACGTTCATCAGGTAACAAGGCTAGGAAAGCAACGAGCCAAAGGACGAAATATGAATTCGAGGGTTTTGTCGCGCTGAAATTCTCAAATCTTTGAGTAAAGAGTTTCTGAAAATCCAAGAAAATAGTGACTGCATTTAGCCTGTGAAGCGCTTATTCAACCCTTGCGGCTCGATTTCTTCAGGTAAAACGGGTTAGGCGAAGTTGTATGAACCGTCACTAAAAGGCTGGGCTGTAAGTTAAACAGGACAAAGTTTTATTTTTGGGGCAAACTATTTGGACGGCGAGGGTTCTTTCAACGAATCCACCGAGATTACCTGCAAAGCACACACAGAACATGCTGCGGGGACAATAAAAGGGAGATAAACCAATGAAGAAATTTATAGCTGCCGCAGGCTTCGCCTTTGCGGTTATGGGCAATTCTGTTGCTGCGACTGCGGATACGACGAAAATTGCTTTTACTTTGGATTGGAAATTTGAGGGTCCATCCGCGGCTTACTTTGCTGCTGCAGACAATGGTCATTTTGAAGCGGCAGGATTAGAGGTTGAAACCGCTGCTGGTCGTGGCTCTTTAGATGCCATTCCCAAGGTTGCCACTGGCGCGTTTCCGATTGGCTTCGCTGACATCAACAGCCTGATCAAGTTTTTGGATCAAAATCCAGGTGCGCCGGTGACTGCAGTAATGATGGTTTATGATAAGCCGCCATTTGCGGTTATTGGACGAGCGAGCCGCGGAGTTTCGGCTCCTGGCGACCTTGCTGGTAAAGTTTTGGGCGCGCCACCACCAGATGGTGCCTGGGCACAGTTCCCCGCTTTTGCATCAGCAAACGGAATCGATATGGCTTCTGTGACCGTTGAGCCGGTTGGCTTCCCAACACGTGAGCCGATGTTAGCAGAGGGCAACGTTGACGCCATCACCGGTTTCTCGTTCTCATCATTTTTGAATCTTGTGCGCCTAGGGGTGCCAGAGGATGATATCAAAGTCATTCTGATGGCCGATCATGGTCTTGAACTCTATGGCAACGCAATTATTGCAAACACGAACTATGCCAAAGCCAACCCAGAAAAAGTCACGGCTTTCTTGGGAGCTGTAGTTGCGGGTTGGAAAGACGTTATTGCTGATCCTGCAATGGGTGCGGCGGCTGTCGCAAAGCGTAATCCTGCAATTGACACAGCATTAGAGCAACGTCGTCTACAAATCGCTATCGATGGCAATGTTCTCACTGACTACACAATGGAAAATGGCATCGGCGGAATAGATGCTGATCGGTTTGCGGCCGGATTAAAGCAATTGGCAGAGACATATGAGTTTAAGAATGCGCCGGATGCATCTTTGTACTTTACCGATGCCTATTTGCCCGCGGCGGCTGACCGCATGCTCAAGTAAACTGCCCGGTTTTCCGAAAACTGAAAGCTAGTAAAAGGCGAGCCTCTCGTGCGCTGAAGAGATGAACGTATGAGGCTCGCTCTACCCCTCTGTTTTGGGTGTTTCCATGTCCGATATCAAAATCCAGAATGTATGTCATACCTACAATACCAACTCCGGCCCTTTACATGTACTCGATCAGCTTGATCTGGAAATAGGTGATGGTGACTTTGTTGCTGTCGTCGGCCCCTCCGGGTGCGGCAAGTCTACGCTAACGAAACTGGTGGCTGGCTTGTTAATACCCGATGAGGGCGACGTCATGCTGGATGGTGAGCGGGTTAAAGGTCCTCGCTCGAATGTCGGTATGGCATTCCAAAACCCAGTTTTGTTGGAATGGCGTACTATTGAGCAAAACATTCTTTTGCCTCTGGAAATTGTTAAGGGTCATGGCTTGGACGCGAGGCAAAGAAAAGAGCGTGTTAGCGAGCTTTTGGCGATGGTTGGCTTGGAAGGCTTTGAGAATAAACGGCCCAGTGAGCTGTCAGGCGGCATGCGCCAGCGCGCTTCTTTATGTCGAGCGTTAGTGCATAGACCGGAGGTCCTTATCCTTGACGAACCTTTTGGGGCCTTGGATGCTTTTACACGAGAAGACCTGTGGGTCGTGATGAGGGAACTACGCCGTCAAGAAAAGTTTACCTGTATGTTGATCACTCATGATTTACGTGAATCTGTTTATTTGGCCGACAGAGTAGTCGTTTTGTCCGGCCGACCTGGTGGGACTCAGTATGTTCAAGATGTAGATTTGCCGGAGGATCGAGGTCTTGATGTTCTCTTTAAGCCAGAAGCGATCAGTATGCTTGCCGATCTTAGAGAGCAAATCGCAATTGGCCAGAAACGTCAAACCATAGGAGAAGCCGTATGAACTCTACGCTTCGCGCTATCCTAATTCCACTGTCATTTATTATTGTGTTCCTATTGTTTTGGGAATGGTTGGTTTGGTTTAACAATTGGCCAAATTATAAAATGGCCTCACCCTCTGATCTATGGCCGGCATTTTGGACCTATAAAGGATTGTTTCTGGAGTATGGGTGGCAGACTCTTTGGCGCACTGTATTAGGTTTGATCTTGTCAGTGATCTTTGGAACTTTCTTGGGCATGATCATGGGGCTGTCTCGTATCGCTTACGAAGGGCTCTATCCTTTGTTGGTTGGTTTTAACGCAATACCCAAAGCGACTGTGGTGCCCGTAATTGCACTGCTCTTTGTTGGAAGCCATGATTTCAATACGGTTCTAATTGCCTTTATGATTTCGTTCTTCCCGATAGCGGTTTCAATTGCCCTCGGCCTTTCAACCTTGGAACCCGAATATCGTGATATCTTGCGTTCCTTGGGGGCGAGCCCATTCACCATTTTTTGGAAAATAGCTTTGCCGAAAACACTGCCAGAATTCTTTGGAGCGCTGAAAGTTGCCGTAACGCTTGCCTTTATTGGTACGAACCTAATGGAAATTATCTCTCCGCACGGTCGCGGTCTTGGCCATCTATTCTCAAGTGGAGAGCAGAATGCCGATTATCCACTGATGTTCGCCGTGTTGATCGCACTCGCGTTCATGGGGATCGTGCTTTACTATGTTGTTGTTGCTTTAGAACGCATATTTGCAGGATGGGCCGAACGCCGCGAGGGGTAAAATACTCACAGTTGAGGTTGCCCTGAAAACTGGTATTTGGTGCGCCCGACAGGATTCGAACCTGTGGCCTCAGGATTAGGAATCCTGCGCTCTATCCTACTGAGCTACGGGCGCTATGCTGTGTCAGAGATGTGAAACAGCGGTGCCTTTCATAACTTCATAGCTGGGTGAGAGCAAGTCTCAGGCAGGGCTTTTCTTCAGTTTCTCCATTGACCCTACCAAGGCTCTTCGAATGCCGGTGTCCATAGAGGAATGCCCCGCTGTGTCTATTATTCTGAGGTCGGATAACGGCCAGGCTTCTGCGAGTTCATAAGCAGAGACCGGAGGGCAGATCACATCGTAGCGACCCTGGATAATGGTGCCAGGGATTTCCGTGAGCTTATCAATATTTGTAAGAAGTGGTGCGTCTTTGAGAAATAGATCGTTTACGAAATAATGGGCTTCCGCTCGAGCGATGGCTAAAGCTTCATCAATATTAGCTTGAGAATAGTGCGGCGTTTTCGCGGGGCTGATAGACGCGCAGGCTCCCTCATAATTGGCCCAGATGAGTGCGGCCGGTCTGTGCACCTCCGGATCGGGGTCCATCAGTCTTTCGTAATAGAAATTCAAAAGAGCTTTTCCGCTTAGGCCGTCAGCTTGCCGAAGGAATTCCTTCGTCGCTTCTGGAAAGAAAGCGTTCATGCCATTCATAAACCAATCGATTTCCTGTGAGCGACCCAAAAAGATGCCTCTTAAGACGAGATGCAAGCATTTATCGGGATGGGCTTGGGCGTAAGCCAGGGCTAGGGTGCTGCCCCAGGACCCACCGAAGATGATTGCTTTGTCGATATTGTGAAGCTTTCGCAGTGCCTCGATATCGCGAATCAAATGTTGAGTTGTATTGTTCTCCATAGAGCCATGAGGTTTTGACTTGTCGCAACCCCTTTGGGCAAAAAGCAGGACCTTGAAATGGGAAGGGTCGAAAAATCGCCTAAAACTAGGCGAAAGCCCCCCACCCGGCCCACCATGGAGAAAAATCACTGGGATGCCATCCGGAACGCCAACGGTTTCCCAATAGATGGAATGGCCATCGTTAGTTAAGTGGTGTCCTGTCGCCGACGCTTCTATGCTAGGGTATAAATCACGGTCGAGAGGGTTGCTTCTGGGCATCGGAATCTTCTTAGAATGCTGGACTTTTTTAAGAAGACCATTAATAAGCTGTTCGAGCAAGTGCAACCGGCCAGATGGTCTGTACCAAACTGTCAAAATAGGGGCCTTTTTTGCAGGACGAGTTTATTCAATCAATCCTTGAGGATTTACTCTCTGCTGCTCGAGCGAGGGGAGCCGACGGTGCTGACGTTGTTTGTGTAAAAGGACGGTCGAGTTCTACCTCTGTCAGGCAAGGTAAAAGAGAAGATCGGGATCACTCTGAGGGAGCCGATCTGGGATTCCGGGTTCTTGTGGGAAAACAACAAGCTATCGTCTCCTCGACTCTTTCAAAGAACCTGTTCCGTCCAGATGATCTTGTGGATCGTGTGATTGCTATGGCTCAAGCGGTTCCGGAAGATCCTTTTGTACGATTGGCGGACAGCGACCAGCTTTCTAAGTTTGAAGGTGATCTTCAAACCTTTGATGACACTGAAGTTTCCACGGAAGCACTTTTCGAGAAATCTCTTGCTGCCGAAGAAGCAGGCTTAGCCGTCAAGGGCGTGGCTAACTCAGGCGGCGCCTCGGCGGGGTGGTCAAGTTCAGAAGTTTGGATGGCAAGCAGTAACGGTTTTCTGGGAAACTACAAATCTTCGAGTTTTTCTATGGGGCTCAGCCTGATTGCGGGTGAAGGCAACAGTATGGTTCGAGATTACGCTCAATCAAGCGCCATCTTCGCGAAAGACCTGAAATCTGCGGCTGAAGTCGGTTTGGAAGCCGGTGAACGTGTGACCAAGCGTTTGGGCCAGCGGCGCGTGAAATCTGGTACGTTCCCAATTGTTTTTGAACCGCGTGTTGCAAATTCTTTTTTGAGTACTTTTGCCAATGCAATCAATGGTGCAGCCATCGCTCGAGGCACGTCCTTCTTGAAAGACAAGATGGATGAACAGGTTTTCTCCGACAACATCACCATTGTTGACGATCCTCATCGCATCGGTGGCCGTCGTTCTCGTGCCTTTGACGGTGAGGGTTTAGTGGGGCAGAGGCTAAATCTTATCGAAGAAGGCCGGTTGACGACTTGGTTGCTGGATCTGGCGACGGCTGCCAAACTCGGTTTGCAAAGCAATGGACGAGCGGCGCGCGGCGTATCTTCTCCACCGTCACCGAGCGCTACGAATTTGCATTTCGAACCTGGTCGAGAGAGTCCTGAAGATTTGATCAGCTCGATTGACCAGGGGCTCTATGTTACAGAAATGATGGGACACGGCGCCAACATTGTTACCGGTGACTATTCGCGCGGCGCGTCGGGCTTTTGGATTGAGAATGGTAAGATAGCTTTCCCTGTCACCGGCGTGACCATCGCGAGTTCTTTGCAAGAGATCTTTAGTTCCTTAATCCTTGCTAACGATTTAACATTTGAACGTGGCGTAAACAGTCCAACGCTTCTCGTGCCACAGATGACCATCGCGGGTGAAACTTGATATGATGATCTTTGGTCGTCATACGCGCGAGTTTAGAGTCCGCTACCTTTTTGAGCGCCCCTGGATGCAATCGTCAATTGCCTGGGTGGCGGCGATTTGTATTCGGTTGATTTACAAAACGTCGCGCTGGGACGTTGTTATGCATCCCGAAGCTGAAGCCCTCATGACTAAAGATGAAGCAGGGATCGGTGTTTTTTGGCATTCTCGTCTCTTGATGATAGCGCCTTTTTGGGAGGGGAAAAAGGACGTTAAGATGCTCATATCAGGGCATCGAGATGGATTGATTATCGCCAAAGCAATAAAGTTTTTTGGATTTGGGACCGTTAGAGGATCGAGTAATCGCGACAGTAGAGCCGCAACAAATTCTCTCAGGCGCGTTCTGGAAAAAGGGGAAGCAATCGCGATAACACCCGATGGTCCACGTGGGCCAAGGATGAGATTGCAACAGGGCTGCACTCGGTTGTCGATGGCAACGGGCGCCCCGGTAGTGCCTTTGGCCTGTTCCGCTAAGCGAGGCCCATTTCTTAAAACATGGGATCGATTTTTGTTACCATACCCATTCAACAAGGGCGTCATTATGTGCGGAGAGCCGATCTATCCGCAAAAATTCGAGCAGAACCATGAAGAATTTCGTGTGCATGTCGAAGAGAAACTGATAGCGCTAACGCAAGAAGCTGATCGGAAGTGCGGGAGGGAACTAATTGAGCCTGCCGCTGAAAAAATAAGGGTAACAAAGGGTTAAATGCCTCTCCTGAATATCTATACTGCTGCCACTTCGATCGCGACGCCGTTATTGGAACGTCTGCTGAAAAAGCGGTTAGCGCAAGGTAAGGAGAAGGCAGAACGCTTGTCTGAGCGTCGAGGCATGGCTACGGTCGAGAGACCAGATGGAGATTTGATTTGGCTTCATGCGGCCAGTGTTGGCGAAAGCCTTTCTGTCCTGCCTTTGATAAAACGCCTGAATAAGGAGCATGCTGCGGCGTCATTATTGGTGACTAGTGGAACCGTGACGTCTGCGAATTTGTTGGCGGATTTGTTGCCAGAAGGTGTGATTCACCAGTTTGTTCCTTTGGACCAGCCAAGATGGGTGGCCTCGTTCCTAGATTACTGGAAACCTTCCCTTGGGCTTTGGGTTGAATCGGAGTTTTGGCCTAATTTATTACGTCAGGCAAATGCACGCAATATCCCGCTGGCTTTGTTGAACGCTAGGATTTCGGAGAAGAGTTTTCAACGTTGGAGTCGAGCAAAAAGCTTGTCGGGTTCTCTGTTGAAATGTTTCGATTTTTGCTTAGCTCAAGATCAGTTACAGGCAGATCGCTTGTCGAAGCTGGGTGTGAAATCGGTTAAGTCGGTTGGAAATTTGAAATTTGCTGGTCAGCACTTGAATGTTGACCCTGATGAGCTCTCTCAATTTCAACGAAAGATCAAAGGGCGCCCTGTCTGGATGGCAGCCTCCACACATGCCGGTGAAGAACTGGCGGCGATTGAGGTTCACAAGGAACTGCAAAAACAGCATAGAGATTTGCTGACCGTCATTGTGCCGCGTCACCCGGAACGCGCTGATGACGTTAAGGCTGATTTACGCCAGGCTCGTTTGAAGTTTTCGTCATGGTCCAAAACAAAAGTGCCACAT